>Ga0315293_10001951_pt1 | contig 19953 bp, 15 predicted proteins | sample YL17G13_20_MG_FD_203071 | JGI IMG/M metagenome (GOLD analysis project Ga0315293, IMG submission 203071) | Sediment microbial communities from Yellowstone Lake, YNP, Wyoming, USA - YL17G13_20 | ecosystem: Environmental > Aquatic > Freshwater > Lake > Sediment | place: USA: Wyoming | collected... | reverse complement strand
TGATCCTGGCAATCACAATCCTCCCGACTATCTTTCTGACGGGGGAGGTAGCGTAGATGTACGCCGTATCGACCTTCTCGTTTCGGAAGATCCGGCGCCTGAATTCAAACCGCTTTGTCCCGTTCATTATCGCCTGAGCGTGCCTGGGCTTAATGGACAGTATAACGCTCGTCGATGCCCCCTCTCCTTCGGATCTCATCATACCCATCCCCGGTAATTTTCATTATGGTCTGAGGCGCACCCTTGACGACACCTGAATCGATTAGCACCATAAGAGGAATTGGGTGAGGGAGGTGAAAATGATTCCTGAAGATGAGTACAAGGGTCTGTTTCTTAGATATCTCTGCAATCTCAGCATAGGAATAGACCGTTCGCTTGGCAACCATCCCAAGGATGTCGCCTGCATGATTCTGTTCAAATCGATGAGCGGATTCGACAATCCCGAGGTCGGTGACCATCGAAACGTCTCTGGATCGATAGAATAGGACGATGTCCCCCTTCCCAATCCCTTTGGTCCTCGAGTTGGAGAGATAGGCTTTCTTTATGGTGTTCCCCTCAACGATGAACTTTCCAGAATATTCCTCGAGGAAGGTCTGTCTTCTTTCTTGGCTCATGAACAATCTGTCATGATATTCTGGCCTGATGGGAACGATGAACTTGGCGACCTTTGCTCCATCATAGAAGCTCGGGAAATAGCGGCTGTCGATCTCCCAAGGAGATAGCGAGGATCTGGCCGATGGATCCGTCAGAAGTCTCTTGACGAAGACATCCTCACCCCGTGAGTTCTTCCCTTCGACTGCAAAGCCGAATTCCAGAAGGAGCTGTGATAGAGAATCATTCGGATCTCTGATGAAATGGGTAAGGAAGATCTCTTCGATCCCGTTCTGACATGCATAGTCGATACTCATCCGGATGAACAACTCCCCGATCTTCTGTCCCTTCTGTATGACCTTGAATGTGCACATCTTCAGCCTTCGCTTCTTGGGCAGCGCTATTCTTGAATCAACGATATCATCCTCGATCTTCCAGATGAGGAGGGCGCCCAGATTACCGTCCTCCGTCCGGCTGATCCAGCATTTTCGGCCCTCCCTCGATATCTTGACGAACCAGTCATTGAATTCTGGGTAATCCTCCCTCAATTGCGCGAAGATCGGATCTTCGAGATCGAGATTATGGGCTGCTTCCTCCATTATCGCCGGAGGCTTGACGATCTTCTCCGATGGGAGGAGGCCCTGGACGAAAACGAGGAACTCAGTCACCGTGAGAATGCGATCTGAAACGCCCAGGCGGTTAGCCTTCTTGTGGATCCCCATGTCTTCCGTGATGAGGAAATCCGCCGCATTTCTGTAAATGGAATAGATGATAAGATCGTCCGGTTTGACCCGGTCGATCGTTTCCACGCCATACAGCTTCATGAGAAACTTCGAATCCCCTCGCGGGTCGGGCGATTTCTCCAGATTTTGGTACGCGCCTAGCTTCGACAGCATCTTCCTTCTTCGGGTTTCCATTCCGTCCTTGTTGATGTCCACCTTTGAGGCTGGATGGACCAGCACATCGGCCTTCAATCGACCCAGTGCGCTCATCAATCCCTGGACGGTATCTGGGATTTCATGATCGTCCTCTCGGAAGATCAGGATGTTCGTGTCAAGCAGGACCCTCAATCGTCGCCACCCTGTTCTTCTCAGAGCGTGCTTCGGATTTATTAATCCGATTGAAGAGAGGGTGCTTGGACGCATGATTCCACATCGTCATCTTTTGATCTTCGAGTTCATAGACCCGTTCATTGCAGTGAGACTACCTCGGTGACTGGGAGAGTTGGATTTAACGCTCATAGACACGCCATGACTAGATTTGATGCGTTCATCGCACGACCTTACGTGACTTGATATTCCGTAAGCCGTTTTTTCATACCGTTCGCGGAAAACCGCTACTCCTTCGACGGCAATATCTCCTGTTGCGAGAGGCGAAATGTCGATGGATCGGAAGTCAGACAGGAACGATGGCAATAGAGGGAATGCGAGGTCGAACGAACGCGAGGGAGGCCGGTTGAGCTTCCTCAGGCAGGTCTACATGAGTAGCCACGCGAGGATCGAGGCGAAGTTCCTCGCAATGATCAGGGCTCGTAATCTATCCATGAGGGACCGGGAGTTCTCGCTCATGTCCTTCAGAGAGGGAGCCGTGGAGATACTTAGCGCGGTCGAGAGGGTCTTTGGGGCAGAGGGGATCCGCGACGTCTCGAGGTATCTGAAAGTGCGCGAGTATCCTGTGGCCGATCTAAAGCGGGGCGAGGATGAGCTTGTGGAGGACGGCGACGAGGAAGGGGAGGGTGGCGATGGCCCGGCCCCGATCGACGACACACCCTGGACCTACGAGAAGGTCGACCCGAGGGGCGTCAACCCCTTGGAGCATCTGAGTGGCATGCCGCGCTTTCCGTTCGAGCTCGTAGACAAGGAAGAGGAGCCCTCCGGGCCGGAACCCGAGGAAGATGAGGACGAGGAAGAGGAGCTGCTCGAACTCGACATCATAGAGCGCGTGGCGAACTGGGACGAGGTCCGTGGGCTGTGGAAGGACTACGACCCGGCATACAGATAGTCAGACTGGAGGAAATGGTATCATGAAAGAAGGCGACAGAGTGCGATTGATCCACACGGACGACCCCTCGGGGCTCCGCCCAGGGTCGTACGGGAGGATTGTGCGGATAAGCGAGGTGAGCGCGGACGACGTCGCAGGAGACCCGTCGCTCTCCTTCCTCCTCGGGAGGAAGAAGGTCTGGGTTGACTGGGACCATCACGGGGTCTTGGCGCTCATCGAGGGATACGACAGCTTCAGGGTGATCCCTAAGGAGGAGAGATGACGCATCTCTACTTCGCCTACGGGTCGAACCTCAGCACCGAGCAGATGAACTGGAGGTGCAAGTTCAACGAGCTCGTCGGTCCCGCGTATCTGGAAGGGTACAAGCTGGACTTCACCTTCAAATCTCCTAAATGGGGAGGCGGGTGCGCCGACATCGTCAAGAAGGACGGCTGTGTCGTCTGGGGACTGCTGTACAGGATCACGGACGAGGGTCTGAAGGCCCTGGACCGCTACGAGGGGCATCCGACGGCCTACAGGAGGTTCGAGACCAGCGTCAGGCTCAAGGACGGGACGGAGAAGCGCTCGGTCTGGACCTACGAGGTCGTCGAAAAGAAGGCCTGCCTTCCGACGAAGGAGTATCTGGGGATCATCCTGGATGCGGCCAACTGGCATGGTTTCCCCAAGAGCTACCAGGACGAGCTCCGAGAGGTCTGGGATAAGATATCATCGAGGGTCTGAGCATGCCGACCGTGTACTTCGTCTGCATCGGGAACACCTGCAGGAGCCCAATGGCGGCTGCGATATTCAATCGGATTGCCCGCGAAAGGGGTATCGAGGGGGTTAGGGCTGATTCGTTCGGTATAGTGCCTTTCTACGGCGATAGCGACGATGTAAGGCAGCTTAGGGAGTCTGCGGTGTGTGAAGTGATGGGGGAAGTCGACGGGCTTTCAGATCACAGGCCGAAGGGGATTGAGGGCATAGCCTTCAAAGAAGGAGATAAGATCATCCTGCTCGACAGCGGGAGGTTCAACGAACTCGGCGCCGGGATCCTGAGGAACCCGTCGTTCCAAGGCAAGCGATTCCCCATGCTTCTGATAGATACCGAGGATCCGTTCGGCGGGACGGTCGAGGATTACGTCGACTGCTGCCTCTTCCTGAAGGAAGGGATCGAGGAGAACCTCAAGCTCCTGTCTGGCTTAACGTGTTCATAGATGGTTTCTCATATCATTCGCGGAAAATCACAACCCCTTTCCCGGCAATATCTCTTGTTGCGAGAGGCGAAATGGTGATGCAATTACAGAACTACACCATCGACTATTATTATCCGAAAATGACTGAGGTATTGATGAAGCGGGACTATTATTCAGACACAATCTCCAATTTCCTACACCTTTCATCAGAAGAGATCGTTGGTAAGTTAGCTATGAGCAATGAATTCGCCTTAGAACAATCCCAGCGTGATGCTTGGATTGAAGAAATCAAGATTCTACATGAAGTGCTTTCTCGTTATCAGGGGTCGATTTATTTTGAATACGCTATCCCACGAATGGGGAAACGCATTGACGTGGTCCTTCTAATTGGATCCGCGATCCTTGTTCTTGAATTTAAGATTGGGGAGAGCGGATTTCCCACGCATGCCTTGGATCAAGTATGTGACTATGCATTAGATTTAAAGAATTTCCATGAATCAAGTCACGAACCTCTAATCGCCCCGATTCTTATTGCTACCAAGGCCAGGAGTACTCTGCCCATTATTGCAACGACACCACAAAACGACAAGATACTCTTCCCTGTCAAGTGTAATGTTGAATCACTTGGAAAAGCAATTGACGGCGTCTTGATCTTATCCGATGGTAACAATATCGACCCGGAACAATGGGAGCAAGGGCGTTATTGTCCTACCCCGACAATTATCGAAGCAGCTATGGCTTTGTATAACGGTCATTCAGTAAACGATATATCCCGCAGCGATGCGAGCGCGATCAATCTCAGTACGACGTCGGATACTATCTCAGAAATAATACGCAGTTCAAAAGAGAAATCCCAAAAATCTATTTGTTTTGTGACAGGCGTTCCAGGTGCCGGTAAGACATTAGTGGGCCTCAACATTGCCACTAAACATATCGACAGATCCAATGATCTTTACAGTGTCTTCCTCTCAGGCAATGGTCCGCTGGTGGAAATCCTACGAGAAGCTTTGGCTCGAGATAAGGTACGAAGCGAAAAGGAGCATGGCCACAAACTAAGGAAAGGTATTGCACTTGGCGAAGTCAAAATGTTCATACAAAATGTTCACAATTTCCGAGATGAGTGCCTTGTGGACAAGGGTAAACCACCCATCGAACATGTTGCATTATTTGATGAAGCACAGCGTGCTTGGGATGTTAAACAGACTTCTAATTTTATGCGCAGGAGAAAGAAAATATCTAATTTCAATATTTCTGAACCAGAATTTCTAATCTCATGTCTTGATCGTCATCCAGATTGGGCGATGATCGTATGTTTAGTCGGCGGCGGTCAGGAGATAAACACCGGAGAGGCTGGAATCAGAGAATGGATTCAGTCATTGAATCGCTCGTTCCCAGATTGGCATATTTACATCTCTCCTCGTCTAACTGATAGCGAATATGACGCAGGAAAGATATTGAATGAAATAAGGTCGCGCTCAAACGTCGTATACAAAGATGAACTACATCTTTCGGTATCGATGCGTTCGTTTCGCGCAGAGCATGTTTCTTCTCTTGTTAAGCAGTTGCTTGACCTCGACATTGACGAGGCGCGTAATACGCTTACAGAGATAGAAAGACGATACCCCATTTTCATAACACGGGATCTGCCCAAGGCGAAGCAATGGCTGAAAGAACAAGCACGAGGCTCTGAACGTTATGGGATTGTTGTATCCTCTCAGGCAGAACGGCTAAAGCCACATGCGATTGACGTGAAATCCCCAATGGATCCAGTTCATTGGTTTCTGGACGGGAAGGACGATGTACGCTCATCGTATTATCTTGAGGATGTTGCTACAGAATTCCATGTGCAGGGACTTGAACTTGATTGGGCATGCGTAGCATGGGATGCCGATTTCAGATACTCGAAAAACGGCTGGGAGCATTGGTCTTTTTGTGGAGATCATTGGAATAGGATTAAAAAACCTGAACGACAACAATACCTCAAAAATGCATATCGCGTCCTTTTGACTCGGGCTCGACAGGGGATGGTCATCGTGATCCCCAATGGCGATTTAAGCGATGCAACTCGAAAACAAGAATATTACGATTCGACTTTTCAGTATCTGCGTGATATCGGTCTTGAGATTATCTAAGCCGATATTTTCTCCATTAATCTTATTGGAATTATGAGAGAAACTTGATCTCAACCTCACCCAATGCATGGATCATTCTTAAATCTGGGAGATAGATCGCTTCGTGACAATAAAAATGAAACCCTATTTCACTGAACCCGGTTTCAAGCTATATCTGGCCGATAGCTTTGTGCTATTGGACAAATTAGAGGAAGAGTCAGTCGACATGATTTTCGCAGACCCTCCATATAATCTCTCGAATGGAGGATTTACATGCCATTCTGGAAAGAGAGCACCAGTCAAGAAAGGAGATTGGGATGTCAGCAAAGGAATCGAACTTGATTATGCCTTCCATAAAGAATGGATCTCGAAATGCAAGCGGATCCTCAAGAAGGATGGGACGATCTGGATAAGCGGCACTTATCATTCCATCTATGCGTGCGGATATGCTCTGCAAACCCTTGGCTATCACATACTCAATGATATTTGCTGGTACAAGCCCAATGCTCCACCGAATCTGAGCACAAGGTTCTTCGCTGCAAGCCATGAAACTCTTATTTGGGCTAGAAAGAGCGAGAAGGCCAAGCACAAGTTCAATTATCAGTTTATGAAGAATAGCGCCTGGCCGAAGGACACCATTAAAAGACATGGCAAACAGATGCGATCTGTATGGGGAATTTCCGCTCCCGCTCCTTCCGAGAAGAAATATGGAAAGCATCCTACTCAGAAACCCATGGAGCTGCTAAGACGAGTTGTTCTGTCAAGCACAGATAAAGGCGATCTAATCCTCGATCCTTTTACTGGCAGTTCGACTACCGGTCTCGTTTCATATTCTTATGGCCGTGAATTCATTGGAATTGATAGTAACCAGGAATATCTTGACCTTTCAATCAAGCGATTCTCTGATCTGAAAGTTGATCTGAAAAAGAAAAGGGCGATTGAGCGATCTCGACGGATTGAAGACTACAGGTAATGCGAGAAGATATGGGGGATTTGGAATGAATGAGAAGAACACCAAGTATGTAGAATTCGCGGCATGCGTTTCCTTCTTGGAATTCCGACAAGAGGAGTACGGGGATCTTGTGATTGACATTAAGGAATATTCTAAGGAAATCGATCAGATTCAATCAAAAAAGGATTGGGATCCCAGCAGTCTAGCAGATTATATCATGAGCAATCCGAGAAGCTTCTCAGTCTTTGAAGCACTCTTCAGAGAGCAGAGATTCTCCAACGCACAATTAATTCATTTCTTTTTTGATGTTGATCGACTGAACCTTCCAAAATTAGAATCGGTCTACGAATACGCACTGCTCAATCTTAGAAATGACCCCAATCTGCGCGAAATGACAGGAGAATACATTAGGAAGATCGCTCTAGACAATAATTCCCTGGACGAACTATTGAAAGGCACGAGCAAAGAAGATAAGAAACTCATTGTTGCCGCCCTAAAAATGGCGATATCAAAATACGCCTCGAGCATCTCAAAGGATCCGAAGGTGCTTGCCGAACGTATTTGCAGCCCAGAATTCGAAGATTGTGCTATCCGCCTTTCCAACTACCTATTGACGGATTTAAAATTAGGGGAATTCCTGGCGTCCATCAGACTCAAGGATTACCTCGGATTCAAACGAAGGACTGCAGATATCAAAGGACTTCATGGTGATTTTGCAAAGAATAAGATCGTTGACATCCTTGTTAATGCCGGATATGTCAATATTGATGATTTGCTCAGAAGCAAAAAGATTGGAACTCTCAGGCACGATGTGCGTAATGATCTCGGCAGAGATTTTCCATCTGGAAAAATATTCTGCACTGAAAAGAAGATTGAGGGGGTCGTCAAACCCAAAGATAAGAAACTTAAGGTTTTTGACATCATAATCTTCTCCGACGGCAGACCCAAACATTTATTCGAAATAAATTTCTATACGACTTCCGGGACAAAAATCGGGATAAATGATGATGAATATGTTGCACTTCTTGAATCATTGAAGAAGGATTCTAGATTTCAATTCCATTGGATTACGGATGGCAATTACTGGCTCTCTTCTGACGGTAGAGAGCGATTTAATAGATTAATTGAAAGATTTGACTGCGTCTATAATATCAATTCATTCAGAGCTGATCTAAATAAATTTCAATAATCGGAAATGAACTCTCGGCCATTCAATGCTCATAAACACACGGGAGCATTACAACCCATAGCAGTTAACATTCGGGGGAAGCATGAAAGAGATTTTTCTTCGCTTGCGACATCTCTTATGAATGCTTAGGAGCACGATGGGATGCAACTTGCGAAATATCTGCATAGTCTTTACCCCTATCCTTAGATGAAAAAATGCAGCAATCCTATACGAGAATTATCGAAGTTGCCCATCAATCACCATCAATCACATTCAAGGCATAGGTCTGATTGGCACTATATTCTATTGATTTTTTCCCCTCTCCGCATTTGTTTAGGAATCTGCAAGAATAACACTTTTCAATTGTTGGAATAGCCTCAAATGTTGCTTCATTTGAATCTTTCATTCTTTCTGTCTCAAGGAGTATTTTTTGTTTTACAATTTCTATGCTTTGTTTTGTGGGGAGATGTTGATTTATTTCTCCAGTCCTTAAATTTACAGTTTGAGTTTTTATCTTCTCAACGTCATCCCCAAAATGATCACTCCCCCAGATTGCATAGACATTCAACTGTAGATTTTCCTTATCAATATCAATGGACCGAGTTGTCTTCCAGTCTGAAATTACCAACATTCCGGATCTATCCCTTGTAACCAGGTCAGTCTTACAGGATATACAGATGCCTTCAACGGTGAAAGAGTCGAGATGCTCGTGCATAATGTACTTGTGCAGTCCGAAATAAGGCCAAAGCATTCTGAAGAAATTATGCAAAAGTGTCTCCGAGAATATTCTCATTCGATTCATCATTCTGTCTTCAATCATTAGACCATTCATAATTTCGATAATCTGATGATTTCTTTCGGCCCAAATTCTCGATATAATGTCATCGGCTTTTTTCCTAGCTTCAGTTTCATCCAATTCCATTCCAGAGCTCCATCTTCCGATTTGATTCGCAATGGCTTCATGTACCGCTATTCCCACAACAGTCGATAATTGGATGATCTTTCTATTGTAGCCAGATTCATGCCCAGTATTTCTCTCAAATAAAAATGATTTTGGACAGGAATTAAACATCGTCGATTTACTAATAGTCCAATTATCGATTCTCATAATGTCGTTCAATTAATCACTTTATTTCTTCATTTTCTTTAGTGCGTCCATTATCTGATGAGCTTCTTTTGGCAGATTATGGATGAGATCGTAGTCAGACACATAGATACCACTAGAAATCATAGGTGGTTGTGCAAGCATGCAGGATACGAATTTGACTTCTATTTGAGCTATACCGTCGTTAACGATAATAACAGACGAATCTTGATTACTCCTTGTAACAGATATCTTAGAATCCATTATGCCTAAGGTTAATGTAAGTCTCCGTATCAATTCGGTAAGGCGTTTCTCGGGTATGGATGGAATCTCTCCATCCCGTATATACCTCAGGAAAGATGCTGCTAAAAACCTATCTAAATCTCCATGCCATCTTCGATTCTGGTAAGTACGTAGGCAAGAATGACAAGACGCGTTGCATTTACAATTCTCAAGGATTCCGAGTGTGGTTTCGATGATTTTATCGGTCGATTCAAAAGCCGAGATTACAAAACCTGCACCGCCAGGAGTTGTATCATAAAGGAAGAATTCGATGTAGCCGTTAATATCCTCAGAATCCTCTAGTGGAAGCCTCGGAAGAATACGAGAACCTCCAGAAATCTCATCAGTATCGATATCAAGGGTTCGAGTTGCGCCTAAAACGAGGGCTTCTGATAAAGATGTACATGTGTCTCTAAACCATTTCTTACTAAATGCGAGACTGAGGGGCTTTCTATTTATCATTCTGAGAATTGCAACATCTGTCTGGAACTTATATCCTAAGGAAGCCTTAACAGTTCCACCTTGACATTTTGCAGTCCATTCTCTATAAGATATTGCTGGGGCTCTTGGATAAGGCCTATTATGTGGATTCGAGAGGCTAGGAGTGCCTATCGCCCCGCACAATTTACAGATCTCATAACCATTATCACTGGGTCCAAAATTAACAACAGATAATTCTTGGTTACTTCGTCGATATGCAATTCCGTTTTTCATCATTTTCGATGTTGCGCTCTCCACTATATCGACACCACCCGATGGAAGAGGGAATTTTGCTGATGTTGCATACGATCTTTCTTCTTCCTTTTTTTCCCCTGTCTTTGATCTTTGCGAAAAGTCTTCTACTTCTGGCGAGAATCCACTCGGTTTTACCATTGGTATTGAGCTTAATTTACTACCACATATCTGACATTTCTTTTCTTCTTTATTCAAAGGTCGATCTTTCTCAGGTCTTACAGATTCACATGAATCGCAATAATTCAACCAGATTAGATTATCCCAATCATAACTCAAGGCCCTATTAATCAGATTTTTAGAGTAGGGGAAATGGAGACCATAGGATGAGTATGTCATTTTATCGATTACAATTGACCTCCCTGGGGCGTATTCAGATAATGCTTGTCTAAGATCTTCTGAAGGTTCATATCTTGTGATTATTCGTTTTAGTTTTGGATCTAAATCTTGAACAGAAAAAGTACAGACATTAATTGGGAAGGAAAAAGTCGGCAACAAAGTTGCATCCAATAATGTGCTCAATAGATTGTCTTCTTCATTTTCGATTTCCGGAAAATCAACCATTGTCGATAGCCTTTTTAGATCGTCAATCAATACTTTTGCGGATTCTCTCACAAAATTACTTTTCCATTCGAATAAAGACTTTACTGATGAATCAGCAAGTTCGTCTGGAAGAAGATTTACGATTTTTGCAACAATTGAAGAATTTAAATTGAAAACTTTGTTATCAATCCAGTTAATAAATTCTATCAATGAGTATTCTCCATTTCCTTTAAAAAATGATTTTGAAGGACCAAGTGAACTGAATACATCAGCTGTTTCAGAAATTGGAGCTGCCTGAAAGAACATTTGAATCAAAGTCGCATTGATGTGCCTTTGGCATATTTTCCTATTTCCGATATATATTGAAGGTTTTGGTGATTCCGAACCAATCAATCTTCCGGGATTTTTAAAGCAAAAAGTCTCATGTGGTGAGTTGTCCGCAAAAGTGACAATTGTGGATAGAGCCGACCCACGCCTCCCAGCCCTACCAGATCTTTGCTGATAATTCGAAGAAAGAGGTGGTACAGTACGCATTGCAATTCCGGTAAGACTTCCTATGTCAATTCCCACTTCCATAGTAGTTGTACAGCTTAGCACATCAATAGGTTGCTCTCCTAGCTTATCTTGAAGAATAATATCTTGAAAAAGAAGTTCATAATCTTCCGATTTGGAGAATATCTTGGAATTATCTTTAGCTGAAACTTGAGCGGAATGCTCTTCGGATCTTAAAGTAAATGGCCGCCTTTTTCCAGATATGATTTCGATACAAGGCTCCCTTAATAATGTTTTTTTTGCCTCAAAGTGAATGTCTCCTGCATCAATTTCCAATAATTTTCCCCCACATTGCGGACATATTTGTCCAAACTGAATGGGCGAATACTGTCGACAACCAGCGCATCTATACCATTTCTCATCAAGAGCAACATGGATTCGAACAGCTTTTTGATTAATAACAAAACGTTCACTACCGCTCTGAGTTTGAATGGTTGTGAATAGCCTCTGAACCCCTTCCTTTGGATAGGATCTCACAGATTTTGAGAGCCTATCCCAAGCGGTCTGTGAGATCTTAGTTCCAAGCCTCTTTCTAAGATCTTCTGGAATGATGTCGGTTGAAAGATACCCGTCTTCCTTTCCAATTGGGTAGCCAAATGGATAAAATAATGTGGCTCTTGATTGGCGCCGGATGTCATCACGGATGGAATCATCGAAGAATCTCTTTTCCGCTGCTTTTCTAAGGATTTCAATTATTATTGAACGTAATAACTCAGGTTCAATTTCCTTGTTCCTCTCAATTAATGCATCCATTACTGGTTTCGTAGGTTCCAGATATCCGATGGTTGTTGTGTAGATTGAAAAATACTTATCTCCTAAGATACGCAATAATGAGATGTCATATTGGGGCGGCCTGTTATTATTCAGATCTTCTGCCGCGGTCGCATTTGTAGAGATTTCTGGTTCAGTAATATCATTATCAAATGCAATTCTCGGTATACTCTTCTGAATTTCGAGAAGATGAGATCTCGAACCTGGATAAGGACCACCGATCTCATTATCCTCGTCGTCAAAGAAACCAATATTATATTTCGCACTTGAGACGACGAAAGCTGGGAACAAATAATTCATACTCATTTGAGACGGCATTTTGGATGAATTTTCTATTATGATTTCCCGGAAAGAATCTCTTTCAACTGTCCTCTGCAGATCGCGAGCAAATCTAGCAGCTTTCTGCCTTCCGTCTGAGAATGCTAGAACCTTCTTTCCACGATTTGGGAATTTTTCTTTTCCTTTTGCTTCAGGCTGAAACTGGAAAAGATTTTTTACAATATTGGCAAATATTTCTTCACCCTTTGTTTCTAAATCCATTATCTTTAATCCGCCTTGTTTGCTATCTTCGATACCGCAAGCAGGGCATTTCGACCAACTCCAAAGATTACTCTTGTCTTCCGAAATTGGCTTTGTGGGGACCCAGACTCTAATAAACCGTGCTTCCTCAGAAGGAGGATTTCTAAATAAATGACCAGTCAATACATCAAGATATTTTGAAGGTGGATTCGTTTCAATATCTTCACCTTTTCTTGGGGATTCAACTAAAATATGAATTTCATCGAATTCGAAAGATTCCTCTTCAGTACCAATTTCATCCCAAAGGAAAATCGGATCCAATTCTCTTTCTTTTTTACGTCGGAATGCTCTAATGTAAGCAGCCCCGCACGTTCTATGACTTAATAATTCGAAAACTCTAGAGCCGCATTCGCATTGAAATCTGGGTTCGGTATAAATTCGTCCCAGTAGTTTGTTGTCATCTTCTATTCTCTTCTTTGAGCAATCTGGGTTTATGCATACAAACAACTTTGGAAGGCCTTTGAAAAATCTATGTGCTCTTGCAGGTAATAATCTTGATTTTGAATCTCCAGTTGCCTGGCTTCCTAAGAATAACAGATTCAAAGTTGATTCTTCGGCTATTGCCAATTCAATTCCTGGAAAAATTTTTGATGATAATTCATCCAATCTAATTGGACGGGAAGTCACAAGGTTATATAGCATTTTAAAAACGCCAAGAGATTTAAATTGATTGCCGACATATTGCTCCAATTGGCCATCTCCACTGACTACTGGTGATGGCCATTGCATTTCCTTGGCAATTCTTCCTATTCGATCGGAATCGAATCGATAATTGGTTTCCTTGAAAATATTTGCAATCCTAAGGTCCCCGGGGATGGGATCAGGGAGTGTAATTCGCTTGCCGGTTATTACGGAAAAATCTTCGGGTTTGCATGATGTTAAATCTGACCCGAATTTTGGTCCAACTTCATAAGCCGTTTCTTTTGTTCCAAGGGACGCACTACTCAATATGAATCGAACTTGTGAAGTATTGATTTTTAAGTGCTGAAGAAGTCTTCGAATCAGCATTGCAACTTCTGCGCCTTGTGCCCCTCTATATAGGTGGGCTTCGTCAATTACAATTAAGAGTTGATTTGAAACATCATTTGAAAGCCAATTTCGAGTCGATTCGAAGAATGGTTGCTCAATTGGTCGTAATAGCATATATTCGAGCATCGAATAGTTTGTGATTAGAATGTCCGGAACTCCTCCGTATTCATTCCCCTTGTGCATTTCCTGTCTGGTTAGAAGTTCTGAGTCAGAGGGTTGGGTACGGAAACGAGATTCGTTTGAACGCCCCCCTAAGAATCCTTTGATATCCTTCGAAGGGACTTTACCTTTAATCAATAAATCATTGAAGAGGATGGGATTATTCTGCTGCAAATCGATAAAATATTGGATTAACGGTTTTACACGAGCGTTGTTACGTTTAGGATCATATACCCCATGGTATGGAGTGCGGCTTGTATACATTCCAAATTGGACTCGTCGTCCATACATTTTCTGGAGGACATCTGCCGCTTCTTTGCTTCCAAAGAGTTTTCTTACTCTCGCTAGTTGGTCTGAAACCAAGGCGTTCATGGGATAGAGAATGATAGCGCGTACTCCTCGTAATGCCTGGGTTTTAGATCTACTTGCCTCTTCTGCTAATAAGCCAAGAATGGAATATAGGAAAATCTCGGTCTTTCCTGAGCCAGTACCAGTAGACACAATGAGGTTCTTTTTATCATTAAAGAAGTTCAATAAAGCTTCTGACTGATGTTCATAAGGTTTCTCAATAATCAAACTTTTCTTAAGCTGCACAAATTCTTGAAATACATTCTTGACCTCTTTAGGGAGATTCAAATCGATTATTCTTTTCCCTTGGAGATATGTAGGGGTTGCTTCGACCCAAATGTCGGAATTTGTTTCCCCCTCCTCCATCATTCTTCGTCTTTCGCGTATTAATCGGGGGTGCCACAAATGATAATTCGCTTCGATGTATTGCCTATGTCGATCAGCAATCGCCTCCATAGCTTCTCTTATCGAAGCTGGATTCAATAATTTCCCTCCCTAATCCACCCTAAGCCACATACCATTTAGTAATTTATTGATTTCTTCTGAGATAACAATAGGAAATTGCCATATTTGTGCATCATATTGGGAATGTATCAATCTCCCCCCTAATGCAGCCATCCATCTCACTTCAGGAATCGGTGGGGGAAAATCGAATGCCACATTAATCGAGTTTGTGTCTTTAGAGATATGTACAATCCTTTGTTTGTTAACCGCTGCATCCATGGACAATATTGTTCTCATCACCTGACTTTCGGCCAACGGTACATATGCTCTCTTTGTATGAGATTCACATTTTAAGAAGTGATCGAATCGTTCGAACTCTCTCGGAGACTTACATATTTTAATCGTGCTCTCCCCCAACGAAAGCACCATCATTCCTGATCTGCTCCATTGGATTCCTGGCCTATTGGCAACTGGTCCCAAATAATAGACAGTATCTCTCCCTTTGATATCTTGTAGTGCATCTTTTCTTCTGAGGCATTGCTCGATGAACTTTATTGGATCGGAGAATAATTGCGGATCATATCCGATGTAGTTTGATTGTTGCTGGATTGGTATCTTTTTCGCAGACAATTCCGATTCCGATGTTTCGATTATCCATCTACTGATTCCATTTATCCGAATATTGAAATCGGCTTCGATGAATCTTCGAGTTGGTCTACCGGAAATAAGAAGGAAGATACCATCTTTTATTGGGACCGCTCTTTCGGGCGGCAGAGAATAGTATCCTTGGGATAGTGGAATGAGATCGCCGATTAGACTTAAACTCGAATTTCTCTGATTGCTTACGATATCTCCAATCATCTTCGCTAATTTATCTTGTTTCTGAGGCATGAGCCACCTGGTCTTTCTCATTGTCCAGTTCTGGATAGAATGGATATTGCACACAGTACAAACGATATTATTTTCAGATACGGAGGAAGCGGCGATCCTAAGAGTCTCAGCAATCAACGCCTCAAATAGGAGTCCGTGTTCAGTGGGGAGATGCGATGAATCGACACCAAAGTATTGCTCCGCCAAATCCAGAAGTGTCGTCTTTTCAGGGATAGTATCTTCAGTTCTGAGCATTCTCTTTCATTCCTTTTAATATCTTTCTAAGTCGTTTCAGTGTCAATCCTCTGATAAGGTGATGTGGAGTACCTTCTTCGATTTCAAGAATCTCACGCATCAATTTCCAATTCGCCTCATCAGGAATACGATCGAGTTGGGAAATCCTTCTTCGTATCTCTTCGTCTGACAGATCAATCTTAGTAATTTCTTCTGGAGGAATGATTGGTTCATCTCTATCCCTGACTTCAGTTATGGGTATGGGTTTATTTTCAGAATTAACCTTGATTCTAATCTCCCCCATTGGTCCATAATTAATTCTGAAAAAAGTGTAACCTTCGTCGATCCAAGTTGACAAGGTTATTCCTGCTTTGTCTTTTTCAATGCCTATCTCCCCAATAAGACCGGGGACTATTGCATTTGCATCATTATCCCCAAAAATATCGACATCCATGCCCTGAGGGCCGATTATTTTGAAAACCGCGTCATCGTTTGAGCTACCGATATTAAGCTCCATTGTTTCATCGTTTAGCCATGGGTGTAGACATTCAATCTTATTACAATTCGTCTGAATCAATAGTCCAACGTCAGGGGGAACGAAATGATGATCTTCTTTCTCTCGTCCAACGGCAGAAAGGTTGATAAGCTTGTGATAACCCGCATAGTGGATACTAATTCTCTTAGACCCAAACGAAGGAAACGAAGGTGAAAAGAATCTCGGAATCCCAATGCCTGAACGTGGGAGCATTATCGTTTCATTCTGATCATATGGAACGGTTACGATTTCATATTCTGGATTTAAGTCTATAGGGGGGATTATTGCAATTAGGGATTTTTCTTTTGGTAATCCTGTAATCGGACCAATAGCGCAAGGGTTTGTCTCTGGAGGAAGAATCACATCAGTAGAAAAGATGCTTGGAATCTCACCGATTTCAGGGATTAGATTCTTGATTATCGGCGCAGTTTCAATATTGTACTCAATTGCAAATATCCTGAGATCTCCCAATTGATATTGTCTTGAAGGTACTCTAGCTTCAATATTTTTCTTGACGAAGTAGATTACATTCCCATATTCAATTTGCCATTTTCCAGAGACCCTATCAGCTCTTGTGGAATCCCCTATGAAAATGTCATCTTCTTTTATCGATCCTTGCCATGTCCCACAAATCGATTTGAGTTTTGAATCAGCTTCGATAGAAATCGTATAATCATGTATTGTAGAATCCAACTCAATTTTTGCTTCTGGTTCTGATGGATGGAACTGTTCAGATGAAGCTATATTTTTTATCCCGTTTCCTTTCACTTGAATTGTTTGAATGATCTCGTGTATCTTTGAAGCACCTTGAAATTCATCTACTGTTGGAACAGGTAACACCGCAAAGATGGATAATTCATTGGAATATGGGTTAATAATTAGACAGAAATGTAATCGTCTGGATTTTTCATTCTTCTCAATAGGAGATTTTTGTTGGTCTTTTAACCACTGACCAAGACCAGTTTGAGTACGTATATCACATGCGGGAGCTTCATCCGCTGATGATAGATGTGCATAATGCCATTGTCTGACCTCCCCCTGGCGTACTATTAAGACTTCATGACATTGAGGGCATCTATAGTAATGCGACCGCTGATGAGCATCCTTAATTCCAATAGGTCTTCCTTGTGGATCATGTCCATAAGGAATCAGTGGTTCAAATTCTTCGCTCATGTTCTCATTTATCTATTTTCATTTGTGCTGGCAACGTTCCATTGCTATTGATTAGATTAGGGATAGAAGTATGTTTAAACTCACGGAATTCTGGTCTTCTCTTCGCCCTTCCGTAAAACCATCTTTCCTTGAATAGAGCAACTAATTCATTGAATGGTAAATTAATCCGTTCTATATTTTGGTCTTTCCCCTTGAGAAATTCCTTATAATTAGAAGCAAGTGGAATCAAATAGATTTCTCTTGAAATTCCGTGCTGTAATAGATTAGGTGGAAGCGATAGTTTTTGTAGACATTTTCTTGTTATTCGGATTTTCCAATTTGGACCTTGACCGAAACGATTAGAACTCGCTTTTCTCGGTTCATATTTTGAGACAAATTGTTTCATTTCCTCAAACAATCTCCCATTCATGTGGAAATGTCCCCACCCTTCAGAAGTGCCTATTCTTTGGTACAGCAAGGTGTCATTGAATTTGATGCGATCATAAATCGATGACCGGCCAAGAGCTGATCCTGTTGTCATTAAGACTAGTCGAGGATCTTTTTCTTTCTTTTCTATTACCGTCTTAGAATCCTTATACCTTCGAGCGATCTTATTCCGGACTTCATTGGATACGGCAGCTAGAGCAATTAGCTTACCACACAGAAGTGAATTGTATGGCGGTACTGCCCCTAAAATGAAGACATCCATTACATTGTAGAGCCTTTGTCCCCTATCAGATGCTGTCCAACCTATGAAATCATCTCTGCATTTCAAATTAAAGACTGGATCCCCCAAGGCAAAAATACCAATGAGCTTACCATTGCTCTTATCTTTTACAATAAAACGCATACGCCTCCCAAATCCTTCAGAAACAGGTACACTCCAAAGTAAAGTCGCGTATCGGAAAAGCCTACTCTCTTTTGAATTAGGAAGAACGACTTTGATTTCTGGTTGAAAGGCTTTGAGTTTGATTTCTTTACCGTCCGCGAAGAACTCACTGAGTTCACTTTGGTTTTCAATAATGAATTTTTTATTCTTCTTATATTTCGCTTCTCTTGCATATGAATGCATAGTCCGTAACGCATCTTTATCTTCCATTGGGGGCTTCTTTATACTGCCGTCAGGTTGAATAATAAATCCCTGGCGTTTTAGTGCGATTAATACTCTCCGTCTCAGCCTTCTTCGTTCCCTTAAATCATAACTGCCATCCCTTTTTCTAAAAAATACTCCATTTTGCTTTGATGATTCGTTGATAAGGATGTATCTAATGCGCCGATACAATGAATCTTGATCGCATTCACTTCCAATCTTTTTCTTTAGTAGAATTTGGGAAATCTGAATCGGAGATAAACCACCATTGGCATCATAAATCGCCTTAGCGATAGCTTTGCGAAGTCGTTTTGAAACCATTTTCCCAGTGGCGTCATTCTATTTGTCTACTAAATCCTTTGTCATATTCACCCGGGTCATTTGATACCAAGGGCAGGATGTTTATTGGCAGATGTTGAATTCTTGACTATTGCTGCTAACTAAGTACCCCAGCGGAATCGATTTGACTCAGAACCGTGCTCCCATGAAGGCAGAACTGTCTCATCGCTAGTAGCTGGCTTTTCACTGCAAGTACGAGAAATCTATTAATTCTGGACGCAAGTTTATTATTGATGTAAGCGGTGATTGATATTGACGATTCGACCGCCTGCAGGAAGGTAATTGAGCGATGAAAGAAAAAGAGCCAGTCTCCGTTGACTTAGGAACCGTTTCCGGTCCTGAAGGACACTGGGTTGTTGTCGTCAATGGGAAAGTGATTGCGAGCAGCGAGGATGCCTGCGAGATGCTCAAGCTCGCGGAAAAATATCACTCCGAGGATGTCGTGGTGACTAAGATCCTTTATCCCAACGCATCCTACTTTTAGAGCTGTTCATGTCTTCCTTGGACTTCCGGTTCAATTACAAGAGAATCCCTGCTATCGACAGTGATACAGGTGAAGCAAGGGATTTCTTCTATCCTTATGTCCCATGCATACTCTCATCAGAAAGAAGATCGACAGAACTGCTTGAAGGTTTGCTGGATTCTGGCTCGGATGGGATCGTGCTCCCCCGGCGAATAGCAGACTATCTCGAGTTGAATCTTGAGAGGGCGCCCCCGATACGGGTGGTCGGATCAAAGATAGACCGTTTCAGAGCGAGGATTTCTATCAGGATAGGCAGGGCTGGGAGATTCAGCGATCCTATCGTGAATGTCAAAGTCAGCGTGACCGAAGGGAATGATTCACCAATCATCCTTGGAAGAGATCCATTATTCAAATTGTACAGAATCACCTTCATTGACCCTGAAAACAGACTCGAGATGCTGCCTTATCCGGGGAAATCTGCTCGTTCTTAATGGTCCAAATGAGGTGACAGCATTTTATTCTCGAAGGGACCTGAAAATTGTTCTACAATAGAACAGAAAGTATATATTATTGTTCTGCCATAGAACAGAATATGGAACCAGGCGAAATCTTCTCAGAGTGGGACGTGTATGCCAAGAGAAAGGAGCTAGTCCCTCGAGACATGGATAGCCAGAGCATCATTAACAATTCGGATCTGAAGATAATTGGATTGACGGGGATAAGGAGATGCGGCAAGTCGAGCGCCCTCATGC
>Ga0315293_10001950_pt1 | contig 19965 bp, 20 predicted proteins | sample YL17G13_20_MG_FD_203071 | JGI IMG/M metagenome (GOLD analysis project Ga0315293, IMG submission 203071) | Sediment microbial communities from Yellowstone Lake, YNP, Wyoming, USA - YL17G13_20 | ecosystem: Environmental > Aquatic > Freshwater > Lake > Sediment | place: USA: Wyoming | collected... | reverse complement strand
ACTTATGTTCCACTGAAGTTGATATAAGCTTTTATCTGTTGAACTCTTTATTCTGGCTACTTAACCCTCACTTTTCTGAGACTTGAAACGCTGTCTTCTAACGATCTCCAAGGAAAGAATCAGCATTAACGACAGTACAATTATTATGGCCGCCACGAGTCGACTTGTCTCAACAAGCATGCCAAACAGGACAATGTATTTGTCGATTCTAACTTCAACCGACTCAACTGCGGCATCAACGTATGTTCGGGCGATTACACATGGGTCAGACTGGCCAGACAAACGCACTGTCACTTGCAGATCTCCACCAATAACGTTGCTGAATGAGACTTTGCCGTCCGCTCCAGCTATGCTCGAACCTTCAAGACCGCTACGTTGCCAAGTTACATTAGCATTGGGGATTCCTTGACCAAAATAGTCAACGATCCTTATTGAGACAGACAAGCCGTAGAGCCCACAGTTTATGGGCAGGTCTACAGTTGTTTCATTCAAGCTGACGATTGTCTCATTTACCTTCGTTCCACTTACGTAAACGCTCACGGTATACTTGCCAAACGGGCAATTCAGAGAAACCAACCCGTTGACTGTGTTTCCCTCATAGTATCGGCCGCCCAACAGCTCCTGTGCCTTCACCAACGATCCCTCAAGCGGTTGACCTTTCGCGTTAGTCACGCTAACATTCAATGTCATTGTTGGACAGGTGATTGCTAAGTCATACCATGCGGTCGTTGGCAACAGAGGAATTGTCGTTGAATTGAACGGCATGTCATAGCGTGAGAAGTTCATGGTGTAAGTGACGTTGGGCAGAATAGAGTGAGCAATCACTGTTCCATTAATATCGGTGAAAAGTGTCTGATTGTCCACAGAGGATATAAGAAGTACCTCTACCTCTGGCAAACCATTTGCAGCTTCATCTGCCACAGCGACCCTTATGTTGGTGAGGTTGCAATCAAGATTCAGCAGCGAATCATTTGCTATCACTATCAAGGGATTTTCTCCAACCTTTGTATCTTTATAATGGGCTTGACCAGTGTAGTTTCCGATCTCCAGCCTCAAATGCGCCAAACCGCCTGAATCTGTCAGGCCTTCAGCGACAGAGGTTTCGTTCTCGAGCATTTTCACCAAAACGTTCGGCACTATCTCACCAGCCAAATTCAGTGCAGTAATGTTAACGCTGTATCCAGGAACCGTAAAGCTCTGCGTATCAGGCGGATTCTTTATCGTTGGACTCGTTGAAGCTGACACGATGCTGACAGTGTAAGTGCCCATCGACGCATTCTCAGGAACAAACCAGTTTGTATAATGAACCAAGCCTGTGGAGTTGTCAGCCGTGACGTTCTCTGAACTGCGCACGTTGTTTCCAGTTATAGTGATATTCACGTTCTCGCCTGGCTTGTAAAGGGCTTGAATGTCAACAGTTTGGTATCGATGGTATTCTAACGAGCTTGTCAATCCCATTGAAAAGTTGTAGCGGGCAAGCGACGTGTTGAAGAAAACAGCATAGGTTCCGGTGAAGTTGGTTTTGGCCCCAGTAAAGTTGTCTGGAAAGACAACAGCAGTGCTTACGCTTCCCACATCAGTGGTTGTGACGTCCACAAGTTTCTTGTATGTCAAGTTTCCAGGGGTAAGAACGGTAATGTTTACAACGTAAGCCTTACTTCCTGAAACGCCCGTCATGTTGACTGCTATAGGCAGTGAATTGCCTTCCTGCAACTGTTTTGGTGGTTCAGGCACGTCAACCGTCATGTAGTATGCCGGAATAACCGTGAAAGACCGAGTGACGTTCTGATTCGCTGTTACATCGACAAGCATGACACTGTGAAACCCTTCCACGGTCTCAGGAATCGGGAATGTAACGTTGACCTCGTTTCCAGTCGCATTACGAGGACTCAACAAGGCAGTTGTGTTGTCCCAAAGGATCTGATACAGGCCATTTGGAGTAGTAATATTTCCTTTCAAATGAACTGTGGAGTTGACATAACCTACTGCAGGGTCCAAAGAAATTATCGTTGTCTCGGCATTTACGCGAGGCAAGATTGAAAAAGTCATCATGGCAGATACTATTATAAGCGTCAAAAAGATAGCAGATTTAACCTTTCTAATCGGAAATCCAGCCAAATTCTTTCCCTCGTAATTCACATTGAAGATTGTGAACACTTCTAATGCTGGGAGCATTTTAAACTTTACCTTTTATCATTCATCTTAACTATTGTTTCTGCTTTCTAAGAATGGTACGTTGTCTCTGTGCAAGCACATTTGAAGCAACTTTCCAAAGTTCACATGCTTCGCTCATGGCTTTGGCAACAACAACATTGAATTTGCCATTTTTGTTTGGTTAAAAGCTATCGATAAAGCGCGCTCAAACAAGTAGGAGAAGAAATTCTGCAAGCGCCGTCTTCTTCTGATCATAATTCAGCGGAAGAAAAAGCAACTTAAAGCAGTATTATGTAATACTGGTTGGAACTGGTGTAGATGATGATTGATGACATCTTGGCTTTGGTGAAGACACATGAGGACTGGCGTGAAAAGCAATGTTTAAACCTCATTCCGTCGGAAAACATAATGAGTCCGACCGCTAGGAGATTGCTGTCTTCTGATCTGGCGCATCGGTACACTGCCAGAGACAGATTCTATATGGGAACACGCTTCACTGACGAGATTGAGCAATATGGCGAGAAACTTGCCAGAGAGCTGTTCCAAGCTGACATTGCAGATTTACGTCCTCTTTCTGGACACATCGCAGACTTGATAATCTTGGCCAACCTTGCCAAACAGGATGACACGCTGTTGTGTGTTTCACCACAAAACGGCGGATACCCTGGAATGTGGAATGAGGGACTTGCAGGATTTCTCAAGCTCAAAACCGTGCCTTTTCCATTCTCAGAAAAAGATTGGAACATTAACATCGAAAAAGCGAAAGAAGCAATCACACGCATCAAACCAAAAGTCGTTATCTTCGGCGCCAGCCTCATATTGTTCCCAAATCCAGTAAAAGAACTTGCGAATATTGCGCGGGAAAACGGCGCCTTTGTGGGATTTGACGGCTCTCATGTTTTAGGCCTTATTGCAGGAGGACAGTTTCAAGATCCATTAAGAGAAGGCGCACACGCTTTGTTTGGCTCCACTCACAAGTCATTCTTCGGCCCTCAAGGAGGCATAATACTATCAGACAAAGAACATGGTGAACTCTTGAAAGAGAAAATTTACCCGACCTTCGTCGACAACGCTCACTGGAACCGCATAGCAGCTCTGACTCTTGCCTTGGCAGAGATGAAGGAATTTGGAAAAGCATACGCAAAACAGGTAATCACAAACTCTCAAACCTTAGCAAAAGCCCTGCACGAGCATGGTTTTCCAGTAATCTGCCAGCATCGAGGGTTCACCCGTTCACATCAAGTGATAATGAATTACCGAACCCCAGAGAAGAGCAGAACAATAGCAGAGAAGCTTCAAAATGCGCACATAATCGCTGACTGCGTTATCAGACTGGGCACATGTGAAGTCACCAGACGTGGAATGAAACAAGAGGAAATGTTGAGAATAGCTGAACTGATCAAACGTGCGATCATCGACGAAGAATCCGTTCAAAGCCTAAGAAAAGACGTAGGAAAACTGGCGGCTGAGTTTCAGGGAGTTGAATACTGTTATCCAGAATAACTTACGCATTTATCAACTTGTTTTTCCTAAACTTCCAAAAGAGTAATCGAACGAATGTTGGGGCAAAACATGGAAACTGCTGTTCCAAGCCAACTTGCAGAAACAATGAAGAGACAGAAATATCACCTCGTCGGTCGACATTCAGCAGTAAAAAGATTAGATGGCTTCACGAAACCCTAGTCAAAGGCAGACCATGTTACAAACAGAAATTCTATGGAATCAAAACCCACCAATGCATACAAATGACCCCCGCTCTATTCTACTGCACTCAGCAATGTTTGTTCTGCTAGAGAGCTCAAAGCAGTGATCTGCAGCTGACATAGGATGAAATGAAACTCCCACTAAGGGATGAACCTGAAGAAATCGTGGAAGGAATCATCAAAGAGCAACATAGGATCTTGACAGGTTACAAAGCTACTCTCGGAATAGACAAACAGAAACTCAAAGAAGCACAGACTCCAAAACACGTCGCCATCAGCTTAACAGGAGAACCAACACTATACGAGAACCTAGGAGAACTTATCCGGATTTTGCATAAAAAAGAGTTCACAACATTTCTTGTTTCAAACGGCACCTTGCCATTTACTCTGTCGAAGCTAAGCGAAGAACCATCACAATTGTGCATATCAGCTTGTGCATCAGATGAAAAAACCTTCAAACAGGTCTGCCGACCACAATTTCCCAAAGCTTGGAAAAAGCTCAACGAAACCCTGCAAAACCTGCCCAGCTTTAAATGCCAACTGTGCTTCGAATCACGTTAGCCAAAGATCTTAACATGGCGAGCATTGGCGGCTATGCAAAGATTGTTGAAAAAGCAAAACCTACGTACATTGAACCAAAAGCATACATGCACGTCGGATTCTCCAGACTGAGAATGAAATTTGACAACACGCCAAGCCACAAAGAGATCTATACATTTGGAGAACAGCTTGCGGAAAAAACAGGATACAATCTTGTTGATGAGTCAACAGATAGCCGAGTTGTGCTCTTAAGCAAGTTTGAGAAGATCAGACGCTTTGATTCTGTGTAAATCTACAAACGCTTCACGTCTAATATCTGCTGAATCATCTGAGAACACATCTCAAAATTGGATGACATTTTGTTTCGGATAACAGACAAATAGAGGACTGATGCCAAGGAACCTCAACAAATAGTCTCTTCCTTTTCTTTCTTTGGAAATACAATAAAATACTTAATCATCTCTACATCTAGTGTGCACAGGCGCTGATTCTATGACGTCTCTGAAGAGTGTATTGAGAGAAGTAAAAAACGAACTGAAAGAAAAAGAGGAAATCAGAGAGAAAGCTCACAACGATATGCGGAAGGCAACAAGTCTTTCAAAACAGACAATACTTTTAATCCATCAAAAAAAGGAAAAAGAAGCAAAGAAACTAGTAGAAAAAGCCAGAGAGATCCTCTTGAAACTCAGCAAAATATCTGAAGAATATCCGGAAATAATTCACGGCGGCATGTTCAACGCAGCTCTACAGGAATACTCTGAAGCAAACATACTCCTCAAACTCGTTGAAGAATCCATATTCGTGACACCAAAGGAAATAGGCGTACCATCAGTCGACTACGTGCTTGGCCTAGCCGACGTCATCGGAGAGTACAGACGGTTAGCGCTCGATGCACTACGCGAAGGAGACGTACAAAAAGGCGAAAATTGCTTGAAGTTGATGGATGAAATTTACGTCGAGCTCATGGCTTTGGATGATGCTTACATGCTGGTTTCAGGACTTAGAAGAAAATGTGACGTTGCAAGAAGAATAATTGAAGTAACCCGCGGAGACATAACACAAGAAGTGAGAAGAAGCGCACTCGAAAAGCAGCTAAGCCACATCGAGAAGCTAGCCAAGAAAAGAACATGATTCCCAAGATATTATTGAGTAGAAACCCATGTCTATACTCTGCCAAAAACGGACATTTTCAGTCAGGAAAGCACGCAAAGCACAAATTCGATTGGCGAAAAAGCTGATTCTCGAAGACAGACTACCAAGCAAGATCAGACTGGTGGCAGGCGTTGATGTTGCATATGCAAAAAAACCTTTCGATTGGAGCGGTGGCAGTCATGGATTATGACTCTCTTGAGCTTGTAGAGTCTCAGACAGCTGTCTGCGAAACCCAGATTCCGTATATCCCCACGTTGTTGTCGTTCAGAGAAATACGCTCGACTGTGATGAGCATCAGAAAGTTGAAAACTCAACCAGACTTGTTCCTAGTTGACGGACAAGGTTACGCTCACCCCTATCATTGCGGATTTGCTAGCCATCTAGGTTTAGTCATAAGGAAGCCGACAATCGGAGCTGCGAAGAGTAGACTTTTTGGCGAAACAATAAAGACTCCAATAGAAGAAAACATCACTTTCCTCAAGCACAAAAACGAAATCGTTGGAGCTGCAGTTTCAACTGGTCATGGCGGCAAACCAGTCTATGTCAGCACAGGACATATGGTTTCACTGGACACCGCCATAGGAATTATCAAACATTGTACACAGAAGAACAGGATACCTGAACCTCTGCTAAGAGCTCATGAAATAGCTACAGAGGAGAAACGAAAAAGGCAATATTCAATAAGCGAGTAACGAAGAGAGAGTGAAGCAAGTTGCTACACCCAAGCTTAAGAAAACTGGTCAGCAAAATTCAAGACAAGAAACTTCGAGAGAAGACTATCGATCTCCTAGAAAACCCGTCGTTTGAGATCAATGGAAAAAAGCACACCGGACTTTCTCTCAATGTTTCGCCTGCAGGCCGCTCGCACCACCACTGCTATCCAGGAGGATTCATAGAGCACGTTCTCTCAACCGCGAACATAGCATTAGCGATTTGTGATTCAGTGGAAAATATCTATGAAGGCAAAGCTAATCGAGATCTCGTGCTAGCCGGCACGTTACTTCATGACATTTGCAAGCCAGTCACATACTTGGTTACAGAAAATGGCAGTTATGACTCAACACACCTAGCTGATTACTTGGATCATCTGTCCCTTGCAACTTCGGAACTCAGTCGAAGAGACTTCCCAGTAGAACTGATCCACATTGTTGCCGCTCATCACGGAAACTATGGTCCTATCAGACCTAGGACGGTTGAAGCTCTGATCGTTCATCTGGCAGATCTGTCAGATTCAAGACTAAATGGCGACGTCTTGAACGCGGCAGCGTATCTTACTAGAAAGACGATCGGACAGGAACTACATGGATTAAATTCGAAAGAAGCATTTGAGATAGTTCACTCAAAAGCTGCCGAAGATTGGGAAGGCGTGGCAAAGACCATCGAGAAAATAAAACGGAGAAGAAATGCGCACAAAACTTAATAGTTTTGTGATGGAGATGGGAGAAAGGGAATATTATGACAGAAATACCTTTTGAAGAGTTTCAGAAACTAGACTTACGCATTGGAAAAATCCTAGAAGCAAGCCAGATCCCTGGCTCAAGAAACCTCATAAAAATGATTGTGGATTTCGGAGCTGAGAAGAGACATGCAGTCGCAGGACTATTGCAGTATTATAAGCCAGAAGAACTTGTAGGCAAGAAATGCGCGTTTATCCTGAATCTTCAGAGAAGAAAACTTATGGGAATAGAAAGCCAATGCATGGTTTTCGCCGCTGAAGACGGCAAAGGCAACGTCGTACTATTACAGCCAGAGAAAGACATCGCTGAAGGCAGCAAAATCCACTGATGCGTCCAGACTGGCTTTCAACTCAACAGTTTCATTATAGCCTCTGCCTTCTCGTCGCTGCCGACAATGTAAGTTATCATTTCCTGATCCAGATCAAGCCACTTCGCAAACCCGGCAGCCATTTTCACATTATTCTTGAAAATTATCTTCAAATATGGCAGAATTTCCTTTGAGGCTCTGACAGCAGAAACATGACATCTTCTTTTGATTTTTTGTCCAATACTCGACTGTATTGCTCTTTCCGCTCTGGATCTGGACAGCATCTGAATGCGGCTTGGGAACTTGAATGGTATCCAGCCAGATGTCTTGGAGTTTTGGCGGGCCATAGCCACGCCGGCAGTCATGTAGTCAATGACGTAGCGTGTAAAACTCCAGTTTTGCGTGGCACGTATTCTCCCTCTGTACAAGTCCGCGGTTGAAAGAGCGTCCATTGCCTGTGCCAAATCATGCGGATCAGTGAAATGGTCAGGAATGTTCTCATAAATCCACTCAAAAAGCATGTCGATGTCAATGTCGGCCATGTTAACTGCTTGTTTCGCGCTGGCGCAAGTCTTGCCATAGATGATCAGCTTCAGAACGTTGAAGATCGTGTCCTGCCTATCCCTGTATCCGAGCCAAGAAACATCCTCATAACCTAGCTTCTTTTTGCCTTGAGCCAAAGCCTGAAGGTCATTCACCGCAGATCGCACGTCACCTTCAGAGCGTTGCGCAATAAACTTCAACGCGTTTTCATCGGCTTGAACGCCTTCAACGTCACATATTCCTTTCAACAGTTTCGCGACTTCTCCAATAGGCGGCTTCTTGAACTCTAGCAAAAGACAGTAAATGCGCAAGTTCGTGAATTTGGGTTCGTAAGCACTGTTTGCGATAAGGATGATTGGACATTGTGCGACTTTGACAACTTCTGTTATTGCTTTCACTCCGCCCTTGTCTGCCGTTCCAATTAATCCGTCAAGCTCATCCAGCAAAACTATTCTTCTTCCGCCAAACAGTGAACCAAACTGCGAGGCCAGGCCAGCGAAGCGATTCACGGCATCTTCAGTTCTATAGTCGCTTGCATTTTTCTCCACAAGCTCCAGTCCTAGGTCATTGGCTAAAGCCTCAACAGTTATGGACTTGCCAATTCCAGGAGGCCCATATAAAAAAACAGCTCTCTTAGGAGGTACGCATTTGCTCCAAGCTTTGACCCAATCGGCAAGTTTCTGGATGGTTTCTTTATTTCCGATGATCTGGTTTAAAGATCTTGGTTTGTGTTTGATGACCCAAGAAGCGTACAAAAGTCTGCACCTAGTGTGCCTTCTTCAATTCAGAGCCAGCTTCAACAAGTCTCGCTAACAACGCGCTTAGCTGAACCTCTTCGTCTGCACCTTCGACAAGTCTGTAGTCGACTTCGCCTATAATGCCAGCTAGTTTTATGCGCCAAGGTTCAGGAATCTCGGTTCTGAAGATTTCCGAATGAATCTGACGTATTATGTCGCTGCCGGCAACGCCATATTTTTGAATCATGTCACGTAGCTGTTTTCTGGATTCAATGAAGTTGCCATCCATGGCGGTTTTCAGCATTTTTTGCACGTCAGCAGGACTTGCTTTTCCCGCAATTGAGTAAACAACCTTGGCATCTACGGGCTTCTCTAAAGATGTGGCTGCCTGCAGAGTATTTATAGCCTTTCTTAGATCTCCGCCACAGACTTCAAAGATGGCGTCTAGACCGTCGACTGTCAGTTTTATTTTCTCTTTCTCGGCTATCTGATTTAGATACGCGTCTTGTTCTTTTCTGGGCAAGTATGAGAACCTGAAAGGCGCGCATCTTGACTGAATCGGCTCTATAATTTTTCCGCTGTAATTTGCGCACATTATGAACCTGCATGTCCCAGTATACCGCTCCATCGTCCTCCTCAAAGCTTGCTGAGCGTCTGAAGTCATGTTATCCGCTTCATCCAAAATCATTATCTTGAATGGGATTTCACCAATAGACTTCACTCGGGCGAAGGTTTTCACAGTTTCTCGTACAACATCAATGCCTCTTTCGTCGCTTGCGTTTAACTCCATAGTGTGTTCCCTGTAGGCATCACCGTACAGATCCCTTGACAAGCAGAGTGCTGCGGTGGTCTTTCCTGTTCCAGGTGGACCAGCAAGGATACAGTGCGGCACGTTCCTTGCTTTCACAAAGCTCTTGAGGCGATCAACTATCTCTTTCTGGTCAACTATGGCCTCCAATGATTTCGGCCGATATTTCTCAGCCCACATCTCAAAACTCAATGCTGAAAATCTCCTCAGAATCTATTAGTTAGTCAACTAATAAATGCTTACAGCGTTAGAAAAGAAGCTTGGCCTCAGCAAAACTCGCTAGAAAGCAAATTTTTCTGCAAAAATAGAAAAGGGGGAGAGTTTAGATGCGGCCTAAAGCGTGCATCGCGTCAACAATTTTCTTAACTGCAGTAACGTAGGCAGCTGTTCGCATGTCGATCTTGTACTGCTTGTAGTTTTCGTAGACATCATGGAAGGCTTCAGCCATGACACGCTTGAGTTTCTCATCGACTTCCTGGTCGCTCCAGTAATAGCCCATACGATTCTGGACCCATTCGAAGTAGCTTACTGTGACTCCTCCAGCATTGGCAAGCACATCCGGAATAACGAAGACACCCTTTCCGTACAGGATTTTGTCGGCTTCTGGTGTCGTTGGTCCGTTTGCCAACTCGACTACAAGTTTGGCCTTGACCTTGTCTGCGTTCTTTTCTGTTATCTGGGTCTCCAAAGCTGCTGGGACCAGTATGTCACAGTCGAGTGTTATTGGATCTACTGTGCTGATCGGCTTTGCTCCTGGGAAGCCTTTCACGCTTTTGTTCTTGTTCTTGTATTCTATAAGAGCATTCGGGTCCATGCCATCGGGGTTGTATACTCCTGCTGTAGAGTCGCTGACAGCGACAATCTTGCAGCCCAATTCATGAAGATATTGGGCTATCGGTTGAGCAGCGTTGCCCCATCCTTGAATCGAGACGCGCGCGCCCTTGAGGTTCATGTTCAAGACTTTAACAGCTTCCATCGCGGTGAAAAATCCTCCGCGACCAGTTGCTGTGCTTCGACCTCTTGAACCGCCAACGCTGAGAGGCTTTGACGTGATAACGCCTGGTAAGTACTCGCCCATTATTTTGTAGTATTCGTCAGCTATCCAGCCCATGATTTGAGCGGTTGTGTTCACATCTGGCGCAGGAATGTCTTTGTCTACACCAATGAATCTGGCTATTTGAGCTGCATATCCTCTTGTCAGTCGTTCAAGCTCGCCAGAGGACATCTCCTTTGGATTGCATGTGATTCCACCTTTGCCACCGCCATAGGGGATGCCCACTACTGCGTTCTTGACGCTCATCCAGTATGATAGTGATTTGACTTCGTCTAGACATACGCCTAGGTGATATCGGATTCCACCTTTAGCTGGACCTCTTGCAGTGTTGTGTTGTGCGCGGTATCCTGTGAAGACCTTTATCTTTCCGTTATCCATCTTGATAGGAATCGACACTGTCAGTACTCTTTCATGGCTGCTGAGAACTTCGACGATTTCAGGTTCCAGTTTGAGTATTGTTGCCGCTTTTTTCAATGGTTTTAATGATTCTTCGAAGAGACTTTCTTTCTTCTCCGACATTTTCTTCACCTTTACATTTGTAAAGCAGAATGACTGAAATTTAGACTGCCATTTAAGCATTGCTTCTAATGCGCGGAAATCGGCTCATTAGAATACAAGCCTTACAATGTCTAGCTTGTAGATCATTATCCATGCCAAAACTCCGGATATCTTGTCAAATCATTTTGACTACAGTTTTATATCTCGGCCGTACTAGCTTAGAGCACCAAGCAGGGGGAGGGGAATGGTGAACAAGACTCAGAAGATAATCAAAGATTTGGATTTTGTTTTTGACAACTCTTCTGCAAGAGTCATTGCAAATAGAAACTGTCCTGAAATCAAGCTTGCGGGGCTAACCATAGGCCCTCTTGAAGAAGGAAACGAATATGAAACTCAGTACTGGGCAGCTCAGGAACTTGAGAGGTCAGGAATTGTCCATTTCCGCGAGGATGAAAACCTTAACACTGCAAAGCTCAATAAAGTTCAATGGACAGAACGGGTTCAGACAGCCGGGCAGATGTCGAGACTGCCTGATGATTTTTATCCAAAAATGAGGCGATGCCTAGCCAGTTTAAGGAGAGATTCCGCAAGAGCTCCTGAGCGGATGCTGGAATGCGAGAAAGCTAGACAGCTAATCAGAGATATTGTGAACTCTAGGTTGAGGAAAATCGTTTCAATCGCCTCTGCTCCAGCTCAAACAGAGCACACTCTCAAAAACTTCACGAAGGAAGAAAGATATCTCTACGACCAACTCCATTCATTGATAAGCGATTGGCGGATGCAAATACTGGAATACGAGGAGACTGAAGAATGACAGAAGAACTCGAAACAGTTGACCCGCAAGAACAGTTCCAAGAATTTCTGAAGACGGAAAAGTATCGCCAAAGAATAGCCCAGATGGCTGTAGCAGGCAAGACATCATTAATAATCGACTTTGAGGATCTCCTAGTTTTTGACCAAAAACTCGCTGAAACACTGTTGGAAAGACAAGGTGAATATCTGAAACATGCAAACAACGCAGCATATGATCAACTACGAATAGAAGACCCTGAATACGCCGAGAAACTCGAAGCGCAGACGCTATCAGTTAGAATCGTAAAGCTGCTAGAAGCTGCGCAGCTTAGGAAACTCGGCTCTAATCATATTGGAAAACTTGTCATGGTAGAAGGAATTGTTGTCCGCTCAACACCGGTCCGCCCGATGGTGATGCAGGCAGCGTTCAAATGCAAACGTTGCGGCGAGATGACCCCTGTAAACCAGACAGGTCAGTTTGTCAAGGCACCATTCGCTTGCAGCAACCCATCATGCGCTGCAAAAGGACCATTCGACTTCATCCAAGAAGAATCCACATTCGTAGATTCCCAAGACCTAAGGATACAGGAGCGACCAGAAGACCTTCCGCCTGGACAGCTTCCACGAACACTAAACGCCAAACTTATTGGAACGGAAGTAGTGGACGTAGCGAGGCCTGGCGACCACATTTCGATAGTTGGAATAGTGTGTGCTTTCTCGACGGCTGGCCCGGGCGGCGTTGGCAAACTCCGTACATTCATGCTTTACCTGGACGTCAACTCAATCGAGGTGCTAGACAAGGAACCCGAAACAGCACTCCCAACACCCGAAGAAGAAGAAAAAATCCTTGAACTGGCAAAAGACCCCTGGATACACAGGAAGATAGTGGCATCCATCGCCCCCTCGATCTACGGATACGAGCACATTAAAGAAGCAATAATGTACCTTCTTTTTGGCGGCGTGGGAAAAAGCCTTCCAGACATAACAATCAGAGGAGAAATAAACGCTCTCTTAGTTGGAGATCCAGGAACCGCAAAATCTCAACTTCTGCAATACGTGTCAAGAATCGCGCCGCGCGGACTGTACACTTCAGGACGTGGCACGACTGCCGCAGGCCTGACAGCGGCCGTCATAAGAGACAAAGGTGGAGGAATGAATCTCGAGGCTGGAGCATTAGTACTCGCTGACAAAGGAATCGCATGCATCGACGAAATGGATAAGATGCGACCTGAAGACAGAGTTGCAATTCACGAAGCCATGGAACAGCACACCGTCTCAATAGCCAAAGGCGGAATCGTTGCTACGCTAAACGCCAGAACAGCAATACTTGCTGCCTCAAACCCGTCTCTCGGAAGATATGAATCGCATCGCACAGTTGCGGAAAACATCTCTCTGCCTGTAACAATACTGTCAAGATTTGACTTGATCTTCGTCTTGAGAGATGTACCGAACAAGGAATCAGATGGAAAAATGTCGGCACATATCCTTGAATTACATAGAAAAGGATTGAGCCCCATTGAACCTCCAATATCGCCTGACCTCCTCAGGAAGTACATAACTTACGCTAAGGGAGTACGACCCACTTTGACCCCCGAAGCAGTACAACGGCTTAATGACTTCTATCTCGCAATGCGATCAGCAAGCGAGTCTGAAGGATCGCCGGTTGCCATAACTGCACGCCAACTCGAATCGCTAGTTCGAGTAGCTGAAGCGCACGCTCGCTCAGCACTCAGAAAAGAGGTTAAAGCTGAGGACGCAGAAGCAGCCATTGCGATCATGAAAAGATCACTTGAAGAAGTCGGGATCGACTTGTCCTCATACAAGATGGATATCGACATCATAATGACTGGGAAGCCAAAGAGCGTTAGAGACAGGCTGCAGACAATTCTTTCAACGCTTATGGAACTGGAAAGAGAGACAGGAATCGTAGAGAAGGCAACCCTGCTGAACGATCTAGATGAGAGGTACAAGATTTCAAGAGGCGAAGCCGAACGGCTCATTGGACAATTGCTCCGCGAAGGAACTATCTACGAACCAAGAGAGGGATACCTGAAGAAAACGTGACAAAGCGCCGAGACTAATGAGATAAAAAGAAGATGCGGCTATTGCGCCGCCTCAACATTTGTTTCTTTGTTGTATATCGCATTCGCGGTGAAGGCGGTTATACCGACTGTCAATCCAACGTCGTTCAGTGAGATACTGCCAGGATTCATCGCATAGATGACTATTGTCCAACCTGACTTTAGCGTTATGTCTGATGTAGACTGGTTGAAAGTTCGTGCAGATCCCTGAACTGTTATGTCGAAGGTTGCTCCACTGATCTCGGTTGCCGTTACCTGTAAGTCGTCTGTCACGACGGCGCCATTTGTTCTCCAGAAGTAGACATTGCTCCAAGTGCATTCTTGTCCTCGGACTGAAAGCTTGTCTATGACTGCGTCTCTTCCGCCAGTGTTCACAATCACTATTGCGGTTTGAGCCCAAGAACCTGACGTATTGTACCAAACGTGCTGTTTAGTCAAGAACAGAGACTCTTCCTGCACTCTTGTCGTTGTTACGTTGATCGCATAGAACGTCACAACTGTCGCAAGTAGTACAGAGACAACGAGGATTATCAGTGTGGTTACTACTGTGCTCAACGCTTTCCTGTTCCTTGCTAGCTTCATGTTTTCATCTCCAATTGCGCTGTTTTTTGAAAAATGATATGGAGTCGACGAATATTGTGCTTTGTATGTCACACGGAGAGAAGCAATTTGGCAATTTTGATTCGAATAGTCGATCAAAAGTCCAAACCTAGCAGCAATATTCAGAATCATATCCAAGCAAAAGGATTCAGTATTCCGGAGAAGCGTTAAAAACGAACTCTTTCAATACTGAGTGTTCAAAGTGATAACTGGATGAAGTCAGTGATGATCGTTGTTGGAACAAGGCCGGAAATAATAAAGATGGCGCCACTGATAAGAACCCTGAGAAAAGAGAGAATAGCCTTCACTTTTGTTCATTGCGGTCAGCATTACGATTATAACATGTCTCAGAAATTCATTGAAGATCTCGAACTCTCACCGCCTGACTACAGCTTCAAACTTAGAGCATACTCGCAAGGCATGCAGACTGCGCGCATAATGATCCACATGGAGAAACTGTTTTTGGAAAAACGGCCATCACTTGTGCTTGTGGAAGGAGACACAAATGGGGTTCTGGCGACAAGCCTAGCCGCGGTTAAAGTGGGAATACCTGTTGGACACGTTGAGGCAGGGTTGAGGAGCTTTGACCTCCGCATGCCTGAAGAGCATAATAGGCGCCTAACAGATCACCTGTCCTCCTATCTATTTGCGCCCACAAAAACTGCAGAAAGCAACCTGTCGAAAGAGAATGTTTGGGGAAAAACCTTCGTGACAGGCAACACTGTTATTGACGCAGTAATCCAGCATTTGCCCATAGCGGAAAGAAAATCAGACATCATTAAGGCAGTTCACTTCAAGAAATTTGCTTTAGCGACTGCCCATCGAGCGGAAAATGTGGATGATTTGAAGGTGCTTAGAAATTTCATGGAAGCTTTCGCTGAGGCGCCTATACCTGTTGTCTATCCAATGCACCCGCGCACGAAGAAGAGATTACTTCAAAGCAGGAGTTACGGGAAAGTCAAATCATCTAAAAACGTTCAAATCATGCCACCGTTAGGTTATCTGGACTTCTTGGTACTCATGAAGCGCTGTAGCGTCATAGTAACTGACTCTGGGGGCATACAAGAAGAAGCCACTGCGCCGAATATTCGCAAACGTGTTTTGGTCATGCGACTTTCAACCGAAAGGCCAGAAGCTGTTGAGACAGGTTTTGCGGAAGTTGTTGGAACGGATAAGCAATCGATATTGAAGGCTATGGAAAGAACATTGACTCAGCAGAAGGAGTTGCCTCTCAATTCTCCTTACGGAGAAGGAAACGCGGCTAACAAAATCGCAGACATAATCAGAGAGGAATTGAGACTCTAGTAAAATCATGAAATGTATGTGATTTTCTTATCTTCTTCCTTTCTTGTCTCCACTGCTTGCAGTACTCTCTGTTCTTCTATCTTTTGCAGACGTGTAACCATTTTTTCTGCTTTGACAATCTCTTCGTCCAAACCAGATAGGTCTAGATCAATCTTCAGAATCGACCGCAATACTTCTAGAACACTCTTTGCAGCATTTGGGTCTGGTAGGTAACCTCTCGTTTCGCCCAAGAGGCACAGGGCGTCAACTTTTTTGAAGCGAGCCATTCCGAGAATCAGGCCTGCAGTACCTACAATAGGGCTGCCGGTGGGGCTCACCATGGCTCCAGCCTCTTTGGTTCTGTTGAGAAGTTCTTCATTCGTTGCGGCCACAACCACTTTGGGCTTCTCCTTCGCTTCCATTCTGTAGCCGCCTATGGTTATTATCATCTTCACTTTGTGAGTGGTTGCGAAATCAAGCAAGTAATCAGAAATTTCGTATTGCCCTTCGATTGTTTGGGCTTGGCTGTCGCCTGTGAACAGTATGAGGTCACTCTTTCCATTTTTGCTCTTCCAAGAATAGAATGAGCCGCAGAGAAGCCTTACGCTTCCTTTTTTGCTAACAAGCACAAAATATGGGAAATGTGGGGAGTAAAGACTGGCAAATCTTTCAGCTTTCAATTGCTTTATCAAGTAGCGTATTGCTATTTTGCCGACTAATCCAAGGCCGGGAAGTCCTTCTATCAGTATGGGGTTGTTCAGTTCAACAGCCTTACTCTCTCTTATGAATGTCTCCTTCATTTTTTCAGGCTCTCCTGTTTCAAGGCCATTCTGTATTTGAGGTACTTGTCATCAGGCGAGAACTTGGGTGGATGGGGTATACGAACACTTCCGGCGCAATGTGGGCAGGTATCTGTCTTAAGCGTATAATTTCCGCATTTCTCGCACTTTCTCAGAAGCCACACGCCTATTTCTCCCGCTTAAAAACGCCCTGTCCACCGGCTTTCTCAACATAAGAAATAACGTCATCGGCTACCTTTTGCAAAACATCCTCGGCTCGCTTGTAGTTATCCGCCATAACTTCTATGCAATATTTTGGTGCAGCAATAACGTAAAAACGAAGTTTTGCGTCTCGAGATTTCTCTGCTTTCTTTGCGTTGGAGAAAGCCTCTTTGATAACTTTCACACCGTTTGGTTTAACGCAACTAACTTCTACAACGCCTTTTATCTTTACCATGGAAACATGTATTCTTTCTTGTCCAACTTCTACGAAAATTTTAGCCAGATCCTCAGGAACGCCAATCTTTGTTAGAACCTCAGGGCCTTCCTTAACGGCATTTTCAAATCCTTCGTAGAGCCCATATTCATTTTCGATGGCGGTGGCGGCTTTTCCGTATAGCTCTTCAAGTGATAAGCCAGCTTTCTCAGCGACGCTTCGAAGCAGAGCATCGGCTTTTCTCTCTTTCTTGTAGGACATCATCTTCTCGATTTTTTCTCTTTTTGTGACTCTTCTGAGGGAGAGGTCGATGTGCCTTTTTTCTGCGTCCACGCGCAACACTTTTAAGACTATTTTTTGGCCTTCGCGCACAAAGTCACGGATATTTCTAATCCATGAAGATGCTATTTCGGAAATGTGCAGCAAACCTTGTTTGTCATATTCGTCAAGTTTAGCGTAAGCTCCGTAGTCGGTGACGGATTGTATTGTGGCGATTACGAGGTCTCCAGCCTCTGGCAGTTCCTGTTTCTCAACCGCCATTTCATCGTTCATCCCTATTCAAAAACAGCCACTACTTCGCCCTTGATTTTGGCTTTTCCGCCTGAAGGTTCAGCCAGTTCAATTCCGCAGACGTTACAGTTTACTTTGTTGGAGGCATGGCTGAAAACTACCTGTTCATTGCCACATTTCAGGCATTTCACGCGCACGAAACTACTTTTTGGTCTCGGTATAAGTTCTTCCCATTCAGACATAATCTCAACTCTTTTCTCCATTCTAGGCTATTTCCAGTTTTCTTAGTCTCATACCATCCTTGTGTCGCATATAACCACAGGTTTTGCATTTCAGTTTCAGAGTCTGCTTCTTTGTTGTTTTAGAGAATTCTCTTTGGAGAGCGTACTTCTGACCACCATAGCCGCGCTTTTCCCTTTCATGGTGACGTTCGCCTTTAGCCAAGGCTCTCCGTTTTCCTGCTTTATAAAGTGAGACTGTGTGAATCTGATGTTTCTTGCATTTAGGACAATAGGTTGTGACTTCTTTCGGAACGTTCACTTCTGACACTACCAGCTTTCCATAAAGAAAACACACACGTTCTTATACTTTTTCGCTTGCCAAAGTTCATCTACCGAACCTAAACGTTACAAGAATCCATTCGCAGAGCTGAAACAAGCAACTGCTATCAATAAATACTACGGCAACATGAATTAGGAGAAACACACCCGGCAAAACAATAGCAAACAGAGGCTACTGAATGGGGAACGCTGAACCTAGGACCAATAAGCTCGGCAATGCCTTAATGAGGTTCATACCGCTTTTCTCGCTCATCATACCGTTCGCAATATTATACTACCTTGACCCAAAATCATTCGAAGTCACATGGAAAGGCAGAACATTCTACTTGTTCTTTCTTTGGATAGTCACTTTGGAAGCAATAGTGAACTGGGAAAAGATCAGTAGGACAAAATTGACCAAGAAAGCGTCAATAAGAACCATAGTCTTTGTCGCAGTCCTGCTTGTTCCCACACTATACGTGATAGCCGCAAATTATTATGGATTGAATACAGCTATAATGGATTTTGCTCGGATGAGCAGCGTCTGGCCTGACGCCATTTGGTGTGTGCCACTTTCAGTGGAGTACCTCGTTTTCACGATTCTGTTTACGTTACTGATTTTTCTTGAATATGGAATCGAAGGACTTTCGAACAGTGCTATATCTGTATTCTTCTTGGGCGTTATCGGACTGATCTACACAACAGACACGTTGTACCCCTTCGGAAGATTCGCACCATTGCAATTTCTTGTTCCCGCAACTTCCATGCTTGCCGCTATGATGCTGGGCATGATGGGGTATATACCTAAACTGACCTTCATTGAAAGACATCCGATCTATGGCTCTATAACATCACTTGAGATCAAAGATTCTCTAGAGAAAAAAACACGTTTCTTAATAGCTTGGCCATGTTCAGGCATTGACAGCCTCCTGATATATTCTGTGACGATTCTTCTCTTTCTGAAAAACAACGGGATGCGTCTTTGGCAAAAAATAGTGCTCTTCGCCGTTGGAGCCGTGGTCACATATTTCATCAATGCCTTGAGAATAGTCTCAATCTTCCTGCTGGGAGCAACCTATGGCATGGGATCAGTTCAAGTTAGCGAGTTCCATAATTTCTATGGCCAACTATATTCGATTACATGGATCGTCTGCTACCCACTAATAATAGTCGGAATCCAGATTCTCTCAAACTGGCTCAGGAACAAGAGAAAAAGCAAACCTAGAAATTTACCAAAACCGATTTCTTAGCTAACCTTCAACTTTCTCAGCTAAACTTTGTTTGACTAAGATCTTGGCATTTTCAATAGGCACTGAAGCAACATCTTCAACCTTGAAAGGCCCATATGGCTTCATGTCTGAGCCAACAATGGCAGGGACATCCTTCAGAAAGCGCAACACAGCGTTTTTTTGCTCACATTTGGCATCAATCTGCAAAAGTTGCCCTTGCAACAGGCCTTTGGCAAAAGCCTGATATGATTCGATCAGCGGCGAGAAACCAGAGAGGAGCTTTACTTCTTCAGCCGCCAAAGTATCATCCGGGATCTTGTATCCTTCTGACGTTTTTCTCAGCAACTTCTTGTATCGTGTTTTAATCAGTTCATGAAGCATGCGCTTTACGTTCTGTCCTTCAATTCGGAGTAGTCTCGCTTTTACAGTTCGTTTGTCAAGCATTCTTCCCTCTTCTTTCAACTTCTTCAAGTATTTTGCAGCATTGGAATAGAAGTCAGAAGGAAGTTTTTCCAATTCTGGATTCTGAAGTTCGCGCATCCAAGCGTCATATAGCTCATTGTACATTGTAATCTACGACCTCTCCTCTTCCCTTGCAAACGATCAACACTGCCGCCGCCGTTGGCAATTCGACTTTTTGATTCTTGAAAGGACCAAATATCTCCTCGCCAAGTCTGAACTCCGGCACGTTTGAAACAGAAACAGTTGCGGCTCCCTCTTTAAAGGCTACTGCATTTTTGAACGGATCAAAAGCTTGAATAT
>Ga0315293_10001949_pt1 | contig 19966 bp, 18 predicted proteins | sample YL17G13_20_MG_FD_203071 | JGI IMG/M metagenome (GOLD analysis project Ga0315293, IMG submission 203071) | Sediment microbial communities from Yellowstone Lake, YNP, Wyoming, USA - YL17G13_20 | ecosystem: Environmental > Aquatic > Freshwater > Lake > Sediment | place: USA: Wyoming | collected... | reverse complement strand
CTGCCTCTGACGAGGCAGCCCTCTCTCTTCGTGCGCTGAGGCAGGAGGCTACCGGACCATCCGCGTCCAGATGGGGTTGGTCACGGCCCGGTGGCCGTCCTGGTCTTCGATGATGAACGAGAACCAGGTCTTCTCGGTGGTCCTGAAGACGAAGTACGCGTTCGTACTCGTGGTCCCTTCCTTGAACGTTTTCGTCTGCGCCACCTCGCCCTGCTTGAGGACCGTGATCGACTTCAGCCCGTCCACGGAACTCAGGCGCAGGCCGAACTCCACGACCGGCTGGCTCGCGCGCAGCTTCATCGTGTCGCCGAACATCTTGCCGCCCATGGGCTGCACCAACGGGCCTTCGGTGACATAGGAGTGGCCCGCCTTGAGTGCCTTGATGAAGTTGGCCTGGTTCTTCGCGAGCGGCGCCCGGAGGTTGGCGTAGGTCCGCACCGCGCCCGACATGCTCGACCACACATCATGCGTGTCGGTGCTGCCGACGAGGTAGTACCGCGGATTCTCGCCGGTCAGGCTGCTCGTCCACAGCCCGAGGGTCCTGGCGAGCGTGCGCTCGTCGGGGCTGGTGCCGCTCTCGGTGACTGCGGTCGACTGCAGCTCGATCGTGTCGAAGCCGTCGTAGTAGCCGCCGGGGATGGTGCCGTCGTCGGCGGCGGTGAAGTAGCCGTAGGCGATGTACGGATGGTTGAGGGTGATCATCATGCCGGCGGCATGGGCGCCGTCGATGATCTGCTGCGCGGTGCCGGCAGGATCGATGGTCACCGGGCTCGTGAGCGACAACGGCAGGACGTTGAAATGCGCCCAGATCGGCGAGATCTCGTCCGACGAGATGAACGGGACGCCCCTCCCGGCGGACAGCAGGCGTATCTCCTGGTTGTTGGCGAACGAGTCGTGGTCGCTGACGAGCGTGAAGTCGAGCCCCGCCGCCAGCTGCGAGCGCACGAGGTACTCCGGCGACGTGACGCCGTCGAGGATGTTCGAATGGTGGTGCATATCGGCGCTGTACCAGCGGCGCGCGCCCGGGTCAAACAGACGGGGGACCTTGACGCTGACTTCCTGGTCCTGCCCGGCGACCACGGTGATCGGCACGCTCGCGGCCTTCGAGGTGAAGTGGTCTCCTGCGGTGACGATGAGGGTGAGCTCACCCGGGGCCGCCTGGAACTCGGCCGTGCCGACGTCTGTCAGGTCGGTGAAGAAGACGCTCTTGCCGAGGAAGCCGACCAGAGGCGGCGTGCCGCCGATGACCGCGATCCGGGCGTCGATGGGCGTGCTCTTGCCGGCTCGGGTGACCGTGGCCGTGATGGTGCTCTGCGGGACCAGGCCGGTGAAGTCCTGGGTCGCGGAGCCGGCGTCGGTGACGCTCACGGCGACCTTGGCCGACGCCGCGAAGCCCTTGGCGACGGCGTAGAGCTGGTAGTCACCGACGGGTAGGACGAGCTCGTAGTTGCCACTCTCCGCAACGACCCACGTGAAGGGCTCGCCGTTCTTCTCGACCACCACGATCGGCGGCTCGGGGAAGCTGCCCGTACTCGCCGACACGGCTCCGCTGACGGTGCCCTTGGGATCCGCGCGCTCGTCGATCACGGTCTTGACGAACCGCGAGATGCTCGCGCTGTCCTCGAACTGCACGCTGGCGTCGAAGGTCTGCGTGGCTCCGGGAGCGAGGGTGCTGGTCTCGTAGAGGTCCTTCCAGCCTGTGCCGCCGTCATGGACGTCGGCGTCCTTGAAGTGGAGGCCGATCGAGTAGTCGGAGTCGTAGCCGAGCACGTACTTGCCGTAGGGATCGCTCACGCTGGGATAGGGGGTGCCCGGCTGCACCGCGTACGGCCCGAACATGAACCCGCCGCTGGTGCAGAAGGTGTACCCGCAGTAGATGTCGGCGTAGGTCTCGCCGCTCCCGGTGGGGTTCGCGGCGACCGTGGACATCTTCGCGAACCGGCTACCGCGGTCCACGGTGATGGTGGTGACCAGCTCGAGCTTGTTGTAGTCACGCGCGATGGTGATGACGGCCTGATCGGCCGTGTCTTTGGTCACCGTGATGGTCTGGTAGGTGTTGGGCCACGCCGCCCAAGCGTTCGGCAGGAAGTCGACGAGCGTCAGCTTGTCCCTGCCCCAGACGCCGTCCGTGATCGTGGTGCCGTCCAGGATGCTGCCCTTGGGCACGCCCCAGGGCGGCGTGGTGTCGGCGGCGATCGCGATGGCGAAGTAGCCGTTGGAGATGGTGATGTCGTTCACTCCCAGGCAACTGCCGTTGACGATCGCCGTCGGACCCTTGGTCAAGGTGACATCGGGATCGACCGCCAGGGCGGCCGACGCCGACAACGCGACGAAGAGCAGGGTGAGAAACACGACCACAACGAGCTTCTTGAGGTGACTGCGTCGCATAGTGCCTCCAGGTTCGTGTCCTGTGTGAAGCACCGCCGGGCCGGCCCTTCGGGCAGCCCGCGGCGGCGGCGAGACGAATGGCCGTATCCCCCCTTTCGTGCGCGAAGCGAGGGCGCGCCGGCTCCTTGCCACGGCGCCGGCGGATCCCTGTCCCACACATCTCCGGCGGCGCCCCGTGCGCTGTCATCCTAGTCGCCGACGACCGTCTTGTACACGGGGCCCGGGCGACGGCCGCGCGACCTGAACTGGTTCGCGAAGCACGTCTGGACAGACTGAGCGCGAGGAGAGAGTGAGGAGAGAATGGTCGGCGTGGCCGGATTTGAACCGGCGACCCCTAGTCCCCCAGACTAGTGCGCTAACCAGGCTGCGCCACACGCCGACCGTACAGGCGGGTATTCTAGCACAGCCTCAGGCTGCTACACTCGCCGGCATGCAGCGCCTCATGCGCCACGTGCCCAACATCCTCACCGTTGCCCGCCTCGTGGCGCTGCCCTTCGTCGTCTGGACCTACGCTCTGTATTCGCCGGGAGCCGCCTGGACGACCGCCTGGATCGTGCTCTTCGCGGCGCTCAGCGACGTCGCCGACGGCCTCATCGCGCGCCGCTTCGGCGTGCAGAGCGATTTCGGCCGCTGGATGGACCCCATCGTCGACCGGCTCTTCTTCTTCACGCTGGTCGCCATGCTCTGGTACTTCGGCACGCTGCCGTGGTGGGCCGTGCTGCCGCTGCTGGTCCGCGACGGCATCATCCTGGCGCTGATCGTCCCGTCGCTTCACTTCACCCACGAGGGCCCGCAGATCAGCCGCTGGGGCAAGGCCAGCAACCTCATCTTGATCTCCGCCATCCAGTGGTTCATCCTCGACCTGCGCGTGATCGGCTGGAGCTTCTTCGCCGTGGGCGCGACCCTGTATGTAGCCAGCGGCCTGCTGTACGGCTACCGCGCCATCGTGTGGCTGCAGAAGGCGCGGGGCGGGGGCGGCGCAGCCGCCTGATCCCCGCGCCGCGCTCAGCGCGCTCTGGTACGATAGCCGCGCGTCCAACCCCCCGTCACTCGGGCGAAAGCGAAGGTGAGGCCCGTGCGAGCAGTCGTCATGGCCGGCGGCGAAGGCACCCGCCTGCGGCCGCTCACGAGCAACCAGCCCAAGCCGATGGTGTCGCTCTGCGGCAAGCCCTGCATGGAGTACATCGTCGAGCTCCTCAAGAAGCACGGCTTCGACGAGACCGTCGTCACCCTCATGTTCCTGCCCAAGGTCATCCGCGACTACTTCGGCGACGGCTCGACCCTCGGTGTGAGCATGCAGTACTCCGTCGAGCAGGCGCCGGCCGGCACCGCCGGGAGCGTCAAGCTCGCCGAGGACCATCTCCGGGACGACACCTTCATCGTCATCAGCGGCGACGCCCTCACCGACTTCGACCTCAGCGAGATCGTCGCCTTTCACAAGCAGCGCGGCGCCATGGTCACCATCGCCCTCAAGCGCGTCGAGAACCCGCTCGAGTTCGGCGTCGTCGTGGTCGACGAGGAAGGCCGCATCGAACGCTTCCTCGAGAAGCCCACCTGGGGCCAGGTGTTCAGCGACACCGTCAACACCGGCATCTACGTGCTCGAGCCGGAAGTGTTCGATCACATCCCCGCGGACGAACCCTTCGACTTCAGCCAGGACCTGTTCCCCAAGCTCTTCGAGATGGGCGCGCCGCTCTATGGCTACGTCGCCGAAGGCTACTGGCAGGACATCGGCAGCCTGCCCCAGTACCTTACGGCCAACTGCGACCTCCTGGACGGCAAAGTCGAGGCGAGCATCCCCGGCATCGAGCTGCAGCACCGCATCTTCGTCGGCGATAGCATCAACCTCGACTCCATCGAGAACATCAGCGGGCCGGCTTACATCGGCAACTACGCCAAGATCGCCGACACGGCCAGCATCGGCAAGTACACCGTGCTGGGTAACAACGTGGTCGTCAAGGACCACGCCGAGACGCGCCACAGCGTGATCGGCTCCAACACCTACATCGGCGCCTCGGCCAAGGTGGTGGGGGCGATCCTCGGCAAGAACTGCGACGTCAAGGCGGGCGCCACGTTCAGCGAGGGCGTGGCGGTCGGCGACGAGTGCGTCATCGGCGAGCAGGCGTACATCGCGCCCGACGTCAAGATCTACCCGTTCAAATCGGTCGAGTCGGGCGCCCAGATCAACTCCAGTATCATCTGGGAGTCGCGCGGCAGCTCTCAGCTGTTCGGCAAGGACGGCATCGTCGGCCTCATCAACGTCGACATCACGGCCGAGCTGGCGCTACACGTCGCCATGGCCTACGGCACCGTGCTCAAGAAGGGGGCGCGCGTGACCACGAGCCGTGACGCCCACCCGGCGTCGCGGGTCATCAAGCGCGCCCTCATCTGCGGTTTCAGCTCCACCGGCGTCGTGGTCCGCGACCTGCGCGTCGCGAGCAGCGCCATCAACCGCTTCGAGGTCAAGAACGGCAGCTCCCAGGGCGGCCTCCACGTGCGCATCTCCAGCTGGGACCCCGAGATGATCCAGATCCAGGTCTTCGAGCCGCCCGGCGTCAATCTCAGCGAGAAGCGCCAGAAGGACATCGAGAAGTACTACGGCCGCCAGGACTTCCGCCGCGCCTTCTACAGCGAGTTCGGCGAGCTCGAGTTCCCCGACAGGGCCATGGAGACCTACGTCCGTGGCCTTCTGAACTCCTGGGACGCGGAGCGCATCCGCAGCCGGGCGTACCGGCTCGTGATCGACTACTCGTACTCGCCGGCCTCACTCACGCTGCCCAACATCCTCGGCGACCTCGGCGCCGAGGTGCTCTCCATGCGCGCTTTCAACGACCAGCGCCACGCCAGCCTCGCGGCGGAGGAGCTGGGCGCCAACATCCAGGAGGTGCAGCGCCTGGTGCGCACCATGGAGGCCGACATGGGCATCATCATCGGCCCTGGGGCGGAGCGCATGTACATCGTCGACGAACGTGGCCGCGAGGTGCCGCTCGAGAAGGCGCTGCTGCTGTACGTCAAGCTCGTGGCCCAGCACGCGGGCAAGGGCGAGAAGATCGTGCTGCCGCTCACCGTCACGCACCTCGCCGAGCAGCTCGCCGGCGAGTTCGGCGTCGAGGTGCGCCGCGCCAAGGTCTCGCTGCCGGCCCTGGCGCAGGCGGCGACCGAGGAAGGCGTGGTCTTCGCCGGCTCACTCGGCGGAGGGTACATCTTCCCCGAGTTCCTGCCGGCGTTCGACGCCGTGATGAGCCTCGGCAAACTGCTTGAGCTGCTGGCCCCGCAGGCGGGCCCCCTCAGCGAGCAGGTCGCGCAGATCCCCGCCAGCACGCTCGTGCACAAGACTGTCGCCTGCCCCTGGTCGCTCAAGGGCACGGTCATGCGCACGGCCACCGAGCACCTGCAGCGCGACCTCGACGGCGACGGCGAGATCAGCCTCGTGGACGGCATCCAGCTGCGCCGCGACGGAGGCTGGGTGCAGCTGTTGCCCGATGCCGACGAGCCGGTCTTTCACGTGTACGCGGAGGGCGCCGACCACGCCGACTCCGAGCGCCTCGCCGAGGGCTTCCTCGACGTCGTGCGCGGCGTCATCCGCGACAACAGCGCGTAGGGGGCCGGACGCGGCGGACGCGGCGGCTGCAGGACGCCGGGCGCCCGTCGCGAACCCGTGCCGTACAATGAGTGGGCATGGACGAACGCATGACATCGGCGCCTGACGCTCCTCCGGCGGCTCCCGCTGCTCCGCTCGAGCGGCGGGCCGGCCCCTCGCACCGCTTCGCCGGGTGGTACCGGCGCCACGTCTGGCCGGCGACCGCCGCGCTGATCCTTCTCGTGTTCGCGACGGGGTTCGTGGCCCTGCAGTTGGTGGTGCGCGACCGCATCGGCGACGGGGTCACGGTCGCGGGCCTCGAGCTTCAGGGCCAAAGCGTCGCGTCCGCCCGCGAGACGCTCGCGCGCGAGCTCGTGCCGCGTGTGTCGGCGGTGCAGCTCCAGACGGGCGGCGGCGAGCCGCTCACGCTCACCCTCGCGCAGCTCGGCATGAGCGTCGACACGACAGCGACAGCGCAGGCAGCCCTGGCACGGGGCCGGCAGCGGCTGCCCCTCGGCCTCGACGTGTGGCTGCCCGGCGGCGGGGGGGACGTGGCGCCCACGTTGCGCGTGGACGCCGCCGCCTACCAGCAGGGCCTCGAGGCCGTGCGCGCGGCCGGCGACGTAGCGGCGCGCGACGCCCGCCTCGACATCGCCGCCGGCGGCGACGGCGTCACGGTCGTGCCGTCCAGGGACGGCACGACGGCCGACGCCGTCGCCCTCAAGCGCGCCATCGAGGCCAGCGTCGTGCGCGGCAAGGCCTACGCGGGGCCGGTGCCCATGAAGGCCGTGCCGCCAAGTGTGAGCACGGCCGACGCCGAGGCGCGCGCCGGCGCTGCCGCCATGTATCTCGCGCGGCCGGTCACGCTCCGCTACCGCGAGCGGACCATGGTGCTCAGCCCCCGGGAGATGGCCGGCATGCTCAGCGTCAATACGGGCGCCGACGCCGACACGTACCCGCTGACCTTCCGCAACGCGCGCGCCGCCGCCCGGCTCCACGAGCTGTTCTCTTGGGCGGAGACCCCGCCCGTGGACGCACGCATCGAGGTGCATCCCGAGGGCGGCATCACGGTCACGCCGAGCACGGTGGGCGAGGTCCTCGACATGGAGGTCCTGCTCGAGGATCTCGACGACACCGCCCTCGGCGGCGGCCTGCGCAGCGTCTTCGTGGCCCTCAAGCCGGCGATGCCCAAGCTGACCAGCGACGACGTCGAGACCATGGGCTTCGCTTCGCTCGGCGCGCAGTTCGTCACCTACTTCGACCCGCGCAACACCACCCGCGCGGGCAACATCGCCCTGGCCGCGAAGCTGGTCGACGGAAGCGTCATCGAGCCCGGCCAGACGTTCTCGCTCAACGCCGCCATGGGCCCGCGCACCACCAACCGCGGCTTCGACTACGCGCCCGTGATCGCTGCCGACGGTGTGCTGCGCCAGGGGGTCGGCGGCGGCATCTGCCAGTACGCGACGACGCTGTTCAACGCCGTGCTCCTGGCAGGCCTGCCGGTGGTCGAGCGCCAGGCTCACTCGCTCTACATCTCGCACTACCCGATCGGCCGCGACGCGACCGTGTCCTGGGGCGCCGTCGACTTCCAGTTCAGGAACGACAGCGGCAAAGCGCTGATGATCCGCAGCTGGGTCCAGGGGGATCATCTCACGGTGGCCATCGTGGGGAAGACGGGGCGCGAGGTGACTTTCAAGACCGGTCCCTTCTACGATGTTCGTAGGCCGGCCCACGGCAAATCGGACCCGCGCGTGATCTACGACGCCGACCTCGGCCCCGGCGTGGTGCGCTGGGAGCGCGGCATCGACGGGCACAGCGTCAAAGTCGAGCGCACGGTGCGCGACGCGAAGGGCGCGGTGCTCTTCCGCGACACGTTCGTGTCGCACTACGAGCCGCTCGACTGGGTGAAGCGCGTCGGGACCTGAAGTGGGGGAGAGGCGGACGGGTCGCGAACAGATGAGGCCGGCCGCGCCTCGCGGCCGCTCGGGCCTGGTGCCTCAGCCGGTCTTCGCGATGACCTGCTTGCAGACCACCTTGAGCGTGTCGAAGACGCCCTCGCCGGTGATCGCGCTGGACTCGGTGACCGGCGACGCGGTGTGGTTGAGCAGTTCGTTCATGTCCTCGACCGAGAAGATGTCGCTGAGGTCGCGCTTGTTCATCTGGATGACGAACCCCAGCTTGCTGAGGTCGTCGCCCTGGCCGAGCAGGTTGTCCCAGAGGTTGAGGTAGCTCTCGACGTTCTCGTCGAGACGCGTGATCTGCGAATCGGCCACGAAGATCATGCCGTCGACGCCCTGCAGCACCAGCTTGCGGCTGGCATTGTAGTAGCTCTGGCCCGGCACCGTGTAGAGGTGAAAACGTGTCTGCATGCCCTTGACCGTGCCCAGCGTGAGCGGCAGGAAGTCGAAGTAAAGCGTGCGCTCCTCCTCGGTGGCGATGCTCACCAGCTTGCCGCGCGCGTCGGGGTTGATCTTGCGGTGGATGTATTGGAGGTTCGTCGTCTTGCCGCACAGGCCGCAGCCGTAGTAGACGATCTTGTAGTTGATCTCGCGGGCGGCGAAGTTGATCAGCGGCACAGGGAGGGCCTCACTCGTCCTTGAAGACGTCGTCCATGGCGTCGCCGGCGGCGCTCTCGAAATCGGCGTCCATGGCCGGCGTGACCTCGTCCTCGGGACCGTCGAAGATCTGGCGGAGGGCCTCGATGGCGCGCTGCGTGTACAGACGGACCTTGCCCACCTGGGTCTCGCGCCCGAAGGTGACGATCAGTAGGACCTGGTCGGTGACCTGCGAGACGTGCAGGTTCAGGGCCTTGCCCTCATGGAAGAGCAGGGTGAACTCTTTCTCGTCGAGGATGCTGGCGAGCTGCTGGGTGGCGGCGAACGAGCTCGCCGCCAGCGAAGCCAGGGAGAGCGTCTCGGGGTGGTACGAATCGGAGGCCGTGGTGATGGGCTGGCCGGACGTGCTGATGAGGGCCAGGAAGCTCGAGCCCGAGACCTCCTTGAGCTTCTGCAGGAGGTCGTCGCAGCGGTCGAGCTGCCGGTCGTTGATCACGAGTCCCTTGCGTCGTGGCACGCACGCTCCTCCAAGTCGAGGCCGCCGGCGGCCCTGCACGCCCGCGGCCAGCGGAGTATATACCAGGCCCTGCCTGCACCAGGCTACGCTCGCGCCCTGTACCCTCACCCGGGCGGCAAAGCATGAGTGCTTGCCGCAGGAACCAGCCTCGCGGCTACGAAGCTACCTGCAGGATGGTGACGCACACCCGATGACCGCCGCACCGACGCGCACATGGGCCTGAAGGGCAGCCTCGCCGAGCTGCCGCTGACCGCTCTCATCGAGATGACCTCGCTGGGCGGCAAGAGCGGCCGTCTCACGTTGTTCGACGAAGAGGGCGCCGTGTGCGGCGAGCTCGCGTTTCGCGACGGCCGCCTCGTCGGCGCCGTGTGCGGCGAGCTCGGCGCCGAAAAGGCCTTCTACGCTCTGCTCGCCCTCAAGGAAGGCGCCTTCGACTTCGACCCCGCCGCCGAGCTTGACGACGAGAGCTGCAGCCTGCCTACCGAGTCGTTGCTCATGGAGGGCATGCGGCGCCTCGACGAGCTCCGCCGGCTACGCCACGAGCTGCCGGCGCCGGCGCGCGTGCGGTTGCTCGGCGGGGAGGCGCAGGACGAGCTCGAAACGCGTGTTCTCGGCGGCCTCGGCCCGAGAGCGCGCCTCCTCGGTGACCTCGTTGAAGGCCTGCTGGTGGGCGGAGACGCCGACGAACACGACGCCCTCAAGACCCTGCAGAGGCTCGCCGCTCGCGGCGTCGTGCGCGTGGAGACGCCTCAGGGCTTCGCTGAGGCTGAGCACGGCGACCCGAGCGAGGCACCTCAACCTGAGCTTGAACGTTGAGGTCGCGTCGGGTACTATCTGCTCCCCAGACCTCACGCACGCGGAGGAGATGCGCCATGGACGATATCGTCGAACTCGTCTCGCGATCCGATGACGACCTGCGCGCTCTCGTCGCCGAGTTCGAGGCCGAGGAGCGCGATATCTCGCGCCGCCGCCGCATCCTGCACGGCAAGCTCGACATCCTGCGCGCAGAACTCGTGATGCGTCTCCAGCGCAGGCACAATGAGGGGGAGGCCGTCATCTCCGCCGACGACGTGCAGCGGCTCTCGCGCATCCTCGCCGGCCTGGGGCCGGGGGACGACGAGCCGGCCGGCGAAGCCCAGCCGGCCGCCGAGGATCCCGGGGAGCGCTGACGTGTTCTGCCCCGAGTGCGGCATCCGGAACTCGGAGGCAGCCAGCTTCTGCGTGCGCTGCGGCGCCAGCCTCATCGCCGACCAGCCCGAGTCCGCCACCACGCTGAGCTACGTCCCCGGCGACGAAGAGGGCGAGCCCAACGCGCTCGCCGCCGTCGCCGGCGACGATGCCTGCCTCGTCATGCGCAGCGGCGGCGGCCGCGCCGGCGAGACGTACCCGCTGCGCGGCGAGCGCGTCGCCATCGGCCGCCACCCCGACGCCGCCATCTTCCTCGACGACGTCACCGTGTCGCGCAACCACGCGCTCCTCGAGCGCGAGGGCGAAGGCTGGGTCATCGTCGATCAAGGCAGCCTCAACGGCACCTACGTCAATCGGCGGCGCGGCGATCGGGTCGCGCTCGCCGACGGAGACGAGATCCAGATCGGCAAGTACAAGCTCACGTTCATCGTCCCGTCGTGAACGACGCCGCCGGACTCCTGTTCGACGTCGGCGACGAGAAACTGTACACGATCGGCTCCGTCGTTGAGCGCCTGCGCGGCGAGTTCCCCGACATCAGCGTGAGCAAGCTGCGATACCTCGAGGAGCAGGGCCTGGTCACGCCGCGCCGCACGAAGTCCGGCTACCGCCTGTACTCGCAGGACGACTTGGGGCGCCTGGTGCGCGTCCTCGGGATGCAGCGCGACGAGTATCTGCCCCTCAAGGTGATCCGCCGGGAGCTCGAACGCAGCCCGGCGAGCGCGCTGCCCTCGGCCCGCCAGGGCCTGCGCAAGACCGATCTGCTGGCGGTGGGGGAGGAGCGCGAGTACACCGCCGAGGAGATCCAGCAGATGACCGGCGCCGCCGCCACGCTGCTCTCCGAGCTCGAGGAGTTCGAGCTCGTGCACGCCCGGCAGGTCAGCGGGGTGCGCCGCTACACCGAGACCGACGCCGGCATCGTGGGGGCCGCAGCGCAGCTGGCGCAGCTCGGCCTGCGGCCCAAGAACCTGCGCGTGGTCAAGAGCGCCGTCGACCGCGAGATCGGCCTCATCGAGCAGGTCCTGCTGCCGGCGCTCAAGTCCAACCGGCAGGAGCGCCGCCGCGAAGGCCTCGAGCAGCTCGATGACATCGTCCAGGCGACCACGCAGCTCCGGCAGCTGCTCCTCGCTCGCGGCGTGCGCCGCCTTACCGGCGGACCCGGCGCGCGCTGACCGTATCCTCAAGGAGAACCCGATGACCGACGGCCGTATCGATCTCAGCGCGCACGTGCGCGACGTCCCGGACTTCCCCAAAGAAGGCATCCTCTTCCGCGACATCATGCCGCTGCTGCAGGATCCGGCGGCTCTGCGCGAGGCCGTCGACCGCCTGGTCGAGTACGGCACCGGCAAACACATCGACATGGTGATGGGCGCCGAGGCGCGCGGGTTCATCCTCGGCGCCGCCGTGGCCTACGGCCTCGGCGCCGGCTTCGTCTGCGCGCGCAAGCCTGGCAAGCTGCCCCACACCACCATCTCGGCCGAGTACGACCTCGAATACGGCACCGACAAGCTCGAGATCCACGCCGACGCCATCAAGGCCGGTCAGAACGTGCTCGTGCACGACGATCTCCTGGCCACCGGGGGCACCGCCCGGGCCAAGATCGACCTGGTCGAGCAGCTCGGCGGCAAGGTCGTGGGCGTCGCCTTCATCATCGAGCTGGAGGCCCTCGACGGGCGCAGCAAGCTCGAGGGCTACGACGTCTTCAGCCTGATCAAGTACTGACGCCGGCCTGCGGCCGGCGCTTCGGCCGCACCTGCTTGGCCGAAGTCAGCTCCCCCGAAGCGAACACACGTTCGCCTTCTTACGGCCGGCGTCCGCCACGGGCGCGCCGGCCTGGTTGCGAGACGCCCGGCGAGGCGTCGCCGTCGCCGAAACCTGGGCGAAGCTCTCTGAGAGGCACGATCCTGCCGCCCGCGGCGTTTGCGGCGCTGCCTGTCGAGGAAGGGAGTCCTGGCGCCGCTGGGGCCGACAGCGCGAAGGACGCGGTGGACCGGCGCAGCGAGCACGCGGGCCGTGAGTCGAACGACGTCACGCGCGGGACTTCAGGCGCGGGTCCCAGAGTGACGCAGCGATCCGCCGCGAGGGGAGAGGGAGCGCTGCTCGACACCCGGGAGCAGGCCACGGGCCCATCGCGGTCATCTCAGGGCTAGCTTTACATAACGGAGATTATCGTGCGTTATCTTCGAGCGCGAACCGGCAGCAAGCGCAAAGAAAGGCCCTCTCTACCAGCGCCGCCCCAGGTATTGAGGCGAGGACGGCAGCTCGCGCACGCAGGCGCTGAGGAACTCGGTGATGGGCGGGCGCACGTCGGCGCTCTGCAGCTGCATCTCGTCGAGGAACGCCGCCTTGAGGACTCTGACGTCCGACGGTTCGGGGAGCACCTCGTGCGGCGCCGAGACCTCGAAGACCAGGTGCACGACGTGTTTGGCGTACTCCGGATCCGGCGAGATGGATTCGACGATGGCAAGGAGCTTATAGACGCCCACGCGCAGGCTGAGCTCTTCGTCGAACTCGCGGCGCACGGCATCGGCCAGCGTCTCGCCGAAATGCACGCTGCCGCCGGGGAGGAGCCAGTACCTCTCTTCCCCACGCCCCTGCTCTACCATCAAGATACGACCCTCGTGCACGAGCAGCCCTGCTACTCGAATCGTAGGCTTGTCCGGCGAACCCGCGACGTCCGGGGCCGGGTCGTGGGTGACGTCCTGGGTCATGCCCGTTCCCCTCTTCCACTGGAGCCGAAACCCTGCGGGCCCCGCTCCGTCTGGTCGAGCTGGTCGGTGGCCGCCAGGTCCACCTTGGTCAGCGGCAGAAACAGCAGCTGGGCGATGCGATCGCCCACAGCCACGCGGAAGGCTTCGTGGCGATCGGTGTTGAGGAGGATCACGCGCACCTCACCACGATACCCCGGATCGATGAGTCCAGGGGCGTTCACGATGACGATGCCGTGCCGGGCGGCGAGGCCCGAACGTGGCAGCGTGAGGGCCGCCAGACCCAGCGGGAGCCCCAGGGCGACGCCGGTGCCCACGACGGCGCGGCCGAGCGGCTCGATGACGAGCTCCTCGGCCGCGTGCAGGTCGTAGGCGGCGTCGTGCTCGTAGGCGCGCTGGGGCAGCCGCGCCGAGGCTGTCAGGAGCTTGACCGGCACGGTGACGCCGTCCGGGCCGTCGAGCGCGATGTCGGCGGGTTCAGTCCTCACCGTCGTCGGCCTCCTCGTCGCCGGCCATCGTGGACGCGTCCGGTGACTCGTCGTCCGCGCCCAAGTCTGCGACGTCGACCACCGCTGTATCGAGCCTGTAGCACGCGTAGCGCCCGGCTTCCGCCGCGGGCAGCCGGGCCGCGAAGACCACGCCGTCGGGCGTGTGCTCTTCGTGGACGTCGCTGGCGACGCCGCGCAGGCGGTGCATGTCCGCGGCGGCGGCGTACGGGAAGAGCAGCCGCACCGGCCGCAGGGCGCGGTCGAAGAAGGCGGCCAGGCGCTCCTGGAGCCGGCCGAGGCCCTCGCCGCGGACTGCGGCGATGAACTCGGCCTCCGGATAGAGCGCCCGCAGGCGCGCCAGCTTGCCGGGATCGGCGCGGTCGGTCTTGTTGAACACGAGGATACGCGGCGCCTGCGCGCCCAGCATGTCGAGCACCTCGGCCACGGTCTGTTCGCGCGCCTCGATCTCCGAGGGCTCGAGATGGGCGTCGGCGACGACGAGGATGACGTCGGCCAGCGTCGTCTCTTCGAGCGTGGAGGCAAAAGCGTCGACGAGCGTGTGCGGCAGCTTGCGGATGAAGCCGACGGTGTCGGTGATCACGTAGTCGCGGTCGCGGAAGCGGTACGAGCGCGACGTCGGATCGAGGGTCTCGAAGAGTCTGTCGCGCACCGAGACGTCGGCGTCGGTGAGCGCGTTGAGCAGCGTCGACTTGCCGGCGTTGGTGTAGCCGGCCAGAGCGATGAGCGGCACCGCGGCGCGCAGCCGGCGGGCGCGCTGCGTGCGCCGCGTCCTTGCCATGTGGTCGATGCGCCGGCGCAGCGTCTGGATGCGCTTGCGCACCACGCGGCGGTCGACCTCGAGCTTGGTCTCGCCGGGGCCGCGCATGTCCACGCCGGCGCCGAGCCGCGAGAGGATGAGGCCCTTGCCGCGCATCCGCGTGAGCTCGTACTCGAGCTGTGCGAGGTGCACCTGCAGCGTGCCCTCCAGCGAGTGCGCGTGCTTGCTGAACACGGTGAGGATGAGCTCGGTGCGGTCGAGGACGTCCACGTCCACGGCGTCGAGCACGGCCGCTACCTGGCCCGGGCTCAGGTCGTCCTCGCAGACCGCCACCGTGGCGCCGCTCCCCTGGACGGCCTCCGTCAGCTCGACGAGCTTGCCTTTGCCGAGGTACGAGTGCGGGTGCGGCCGCTCCTTACGCTGGATCACGTCGGCGACCCAATCCATGTCGGCGGAGCTCAGCAGCTCTTTGATCTCGTTGAGCGGCTCCTCTTCCCCGGGCTCGCCGCGCCCGCCGGGCATGACCGCGAAGACCACGGCGCGCGGCCGCGGCGCGGTCGCGCCGCTGTCGACGGCGCCGGCGCTCATCTGACAGCTCCTAGATCCGTACCCGCTCCTCGATGCGCCGGACGGCCTCGCGCAGCCGTTCGTCGGGCACCGTCAACGAGAGGCGGACGTAGCCCTCGCCGCGGGCGCCGTAGGCGGCCCCCGGCGTGACCACGACGTCCGCCTGGTCGAGCATCTGCTGGGTGAAGCTCGCGGACGTGTAGCCGTCGGGCACCGGCGCCCACAGGTAGATCGTGCCCTTGGGCGGCTCCACGTGCATGCCGATGGTCCGCAGCGCCTCCACGAGCAGGTCGCGACGGCGCTGGTAGACCCGGCACATGTCGCGCACGCAGTCCTGGGGGCCGCTGAGCGCGGCCACGCTGGCGCGTTGCACGGCGCCGAACATGCCGGAGTCCATGTTGGTCTTGAGCCGCCAGAAGGCGTCGACCACGTCGCGGTTGCCGACCATCGCGCCCGAGCGCCAGCCGGTCATGTTGTAGCTCTTGGACAGGCTGAACATCTCGACGCCCACGTCCCTGGCGCCCGGCGTCTCGAGAAAGCTCGGCGCCACGTAGCCGTCGTAGGTGATGTCGGCGTAGGCGTTGTCGTGCACCACCACGAGGTCGTTCTCGGCGGCGAAGGCGACCAGCCGCGCGAAGAAGTCGTCCTCGATGACGGCTCCCGTGGGATTGTTGGGGTAGCTCACGAAGACCATTCGGGCCTTAGCGAGCACGCTGGGCGCGAGGGCTTCGAGATCGGGCTGGAAGCCGAGCTCGGAAACGAGCGGCAGCGGCACTGCCGCGCCGCCGGCCAGCATGGGCCCGGTGATGTACACGGGGTAGCCGGGATCGGCGGCCAGGGCCACGTCGCCCTGGTCGAGGAGGGCGAGGCCGACGTGGGCGATGCCCTCCTTGGCGCCCAGCAGCGGGACGATCTCGGAGGCCGGGTCGAGCTCCACGCCGAAGCGCGTGGAGTAGAACCCGGCCACCGCCTCGCGAAAGGCCGGCTCGCCCTGGTTACTCGGATACTGGTGCGTCGCGGGGTCGGCGGCCGCCTCCGCGAGCGCTTCGACGATATGGGACGGCGTGGGCAGGTCCGGGTCACCGATGCCGAGGCTGATCACGTCGACGCCGGCGGCGCGCCGCTCGGCGATCTGGCGCTCGATGCCGGCGAACAGGTAGGGCGGCAGGCTCTGCACGCGCTGTGCGAATCTCATGGCTCTCCCGGGGTCCTGGACGGCAGCGCCGGCGCTACTCGAGGTGATCGAGGAACTCCAGCGAGAGGTCGCCGTGGTAGATCTCTTCGGCCGGCCCGGTCATGAATACGCGCCAGTCGGGCCGCACCTCGACGACGAGCTTGCCGCCCGGCAGCTCCACTGTGACCGGCGACGTGCACTGCCCGGTGCGGATCAGCGCGACCGCGGTCGCGCTGGCGCCGGTGCCGCAGGCGCGCGTCTCCCCCACGCCCCGCTCCCAGACCCTGACCTTGGCCGCGTGTTCGCCGAGGACTTTGACGAACTCCACGTTGGCCTTGCGCGGGAAGTTCTTGTGCGCCTCGATCACGGGGCCCACTTCGTGCAGCGGGACGAGCTCGAGAGGCCACGGCGACTGGATGACGGCGTGCGGGTTGCCGACGTCGACGAACGTGAACGTGAAGCTGCGGCCGGCGGCGTGCAGTGACGCCTCGACGCAGTCGCCTTCGAAGCCGCTGAGCTTCTCGCCGCCGAAGCGCGCGATGCCCATATCGACGGTGACCATGTAGCCCTCGCCGAGCTTGGGGACGATCTCGCCGGCGGCGGTCTCGAGCACCACGCTGTCGCCGCTGAGCAGGCCCTCCATGCGCAGCTTGCGGGCGACCATGCGCACGCCGTTGCCGCACATCTCCGCCTGGCTGCCGTCGGGATTGAAGATCGTGAGCGGGAAGCGGTTCTCTCCGGTCGGCGCGCCGATGACCATGATGCCGTCCGCGCCGATGCCGAGGTTACGGTCGCAGAGCAGGCGCACACGATCCGGCGTGAGCTCGAACGGCAGCTGTTCGGCATGCACCACGATGTAGGTGTTGCCGAGACCCTGCCACTTGGAGAATTGGACCTTGCCGAGGCCCTGCCACGTTGGCGTCACCCTTCACGACCCCCTGTGAGATGGACCGCCGCAAGAGCGGCTCGAGCGCATACTCTACCACGGGCGTGCCTCGACGAGGGCGAGCACGTCCGCGGCGACGGCCTCCGGCGGCCGCCCGGCCGCAGGCGTCTGGGCGGCCGCCGGCAGCTTGCGCATCCAGGTGAGTTGGCGGCGGGCCAGGGCGCGCGTGCGCGCCTTCATGCGCACAGCAGCTTCGTCGAGGCTCAGGTCGCCGTCGAGGACCGCGCCGAGCTCGCGCACGCCGATGGCCTGCAGCGCCGTGCGCGAGATGGGCCCGCCGTCGCGGGCGCGGGCCACTTCTTCGACGGCGCCGGCGACGAGCATCTCGTCGACGCGGGCCTCGATGCGCGCCTTCAGCGCCTCACGGTCGTCGTCCGGCACGAGCGCGACCAGGCTGTGCGCGTAGCGCTCCCCCGGCCGCCACAGCCGATCGCGGCCGGCGACCGGCAGGGGTTCGCCGCTCACGAGGACCGCCTCGAGGGCGCGGATCACGCGGCGTGGGTTGGAGGCGTCGAGGCGCGCGAGGCCGGCGGGGTCGAGCAGGCGCAGTTCGTCCACCACCCCGCCCGGGTCGCACGCCCAGCGCTCCTCGAGCTCGCGACGCAGCGCTTCGTCTGGCGGCACCGCGAACTCGAGGTCGCCGAGGGCGGCTCTGAGGTACAGCCCGGAGCCGCCCTCGACGACCACGGCGCGGCCTTCGCGCTGCAGGCCGTCGATAACCTCGTGGGCCTCGCGGGCGTACTCGGCCACAGTGAACTCACGTTGAGGGGGCACGAAGCCCACGAGGTGGTGCCGCGCGCGGGCGCGCTGCGCCTCGTCGGGCTGGTTGGTGACGATGGGCAGGCCTTCGTAGACCTGCATCGAGTCGGCGACGACGATGTCGGCGCGAAGACGCTCGGCGAGCGCGACCGCTACATCTGTCTTGCCGAGCGCTGTCGCTCCGAACAGAGCGACGACCGGCGGAGCCACCAGGCGCCGTGTGTCTGCGGCGCCCGGCACGTCAGCTCGACCGCGCGGGCTGACCCTCGACCTCGTCGTCGCGCGGCGGCTCGCCCTCGTGGCAACGGGTCACGGTGAACCGTTCGACGGTGAAGGCCTCGTCGGGGCCGATGCCGGCCTTCTGCAGGGCGATGTCGACCTGCTGGCCCACGGTGTCGACGCCCTGCAGGTCGGGCAGCAGGACGCCCCGGCGAGAGCCGGCGAGGACGATCACGCCGAAGACGGCGGGGTCCAGATCGGCCGCCGCGCACGGGGCGCTCGGGCTGAGCACGTCCACCGAGCAGGTCAGTTCCGGGAGCTCGTCGGCGCGCACGCGGTGGAAGCGCGGATCGTGGAAGGCCGCCGAGCGCGCGTTGCGGGCGATCTCGGCGCCCAGATCCGCTGCGGCCGGCTCCAAGGTGCCGATGCAGCCGCGCAGCTCGCCGTGTTTCTTCAGCGACACGAAGCAGGCGGCGCGGCGCGTGAAGAACGGGTGCTCCGGCGGTGGCGGCAGCGGGCGCCCCAGCACGCAGCTCTCCACGCAGCCGCGGGCGTAGTCGGCAGGACCGGGCGGAGCGCCACTCGCGTCTTCGCTCTCCTCGCTCATGCCTCCACCCCCGGGCGCTCCACCTCGGCCGCCCCGAAGCGGGCCACCATGTAGCCGACGCCGAAGGGGCCTTCGTAGCTCAGGATCTCGGGCTCGACGACGGCGTCGTCGCCGAGAAAGCCGCCGAGCGCCATGAAGCTGCGCAGGCCGCACTCGGCGGCTCCTTCGAGCAGGATGGGGTCCATGCGCCCGAGCCCGACGAAATCGCCCGCGCCCAGCAGCCGCACCACCTCGTCATCGAGGAGCTTGCCGCGCGGGTCGTAGGGCGCCGGCGCGCTGTGCGTGAGAGCGTGCGAGAGGTCGCCGGAGGCCAGGAAGAGCGTGTCGCGGCCCAGCTCCTCGGCGCAGCGACGCACCAGTCGCCCAAGTGTGCGGTGCTCGCCGTAGGCGCTGACGATGGACAGCGAGACGATCTGCCGCGCCTTGAGGAAGCTCAGGGGCACGAGCACGCCCCAGTCGAGCTGGTCGCCGTCGTCGGGCACGAGCTGAAGACGACGGTAGTCGCCGGCGAGGGCGAGCAGGAGTTCGGCGAAGGGCACGTCGTTATCGTAGGTGAACGCGACCTCAGGGCAGCGGAAGCGGCCGAGATCGCCGCGCAGGCGCGGCGCTGTGCGCACCACGTGCGCGTCGCCGTAGCCGTCGCTGTGCGGGGAGATGACAACGACGGTCTCGGGCTCCCCGACTTGGTCGGCGAGACGCCGCATGGCCGCGACGGTAGCGCTCACCTGGCGGAGCGAGGCGCCGCCGACCTCGGGGATGAGAAGTGGAGGATGGGGACAGATACAGCCCTGCATGACGGCACCTCCTGAGTGCGCCCGTCAGGCCCTTCCGCGAAGGGTCGTCGAGGTCGCTCCGGTGACCTCGATCTCCACTATAGCACCGGGTCCGGTCGCCCCGGTCACGTTCGCCGTCACGTTCTGCCGCGTGCGTCCGCGGAGGCAGCGCCCGTCGCGGCTGGGGCCCTCGACCAGCACTTCCGCGCGGCGGCCCACCCAGCGCCGCCGCGAGCCCAGGGCGAGCTCCTGCGTGAGTGCGATGAGGCGCTCCACGCGCTCGCGCTTGACCTCGACCGCGACCTGCCCCGGAAGCTCGGCGGCGGCGGTGCCGCGACGCGGCGAGAACACGAAGGTGAAGGCCGCGTCGAACTCCGCCGCCCGTACCAGCTCGAGCGTCTGCGCGAAGTCGTCGGCGTTCTCGCCCGGGAACCCTGCGATGAGGTCCGTCGTGACGCTCACGTCCGGTACGGCCTCGCGCAGGGCGTGCACGCGCTCGAGGTAGGCCGCCGCGGTGTAGCCGCGGTTCATGGCGGCCAGGACGCGGTCCGAGCCGGCCTGGGCCGGCAGGTGCACGTGCTCGCACACGCTGGGCAGCTCAGCGATCGCCCGCACGAGGTCGTGGGAGAGATCCCTGGGGTGCGAGGTCATGAAGCGCACGCGGGCGAGCCCCGGCACAACGTCGAGGGCGCGCAGCAGCGCCGGGAAGTCCGGCGCTCCCT
>Ga0315293_10001946_pt1 | contig 19987 bp, 23 predicted proteins | sample YL17G13_20_MG_FD_203071 | JGI IMG/M metagenome (GOLD analysis project Ga0315293, IMG submission 203071) | Sediment microbial communities from Yellowstone Lake, YNP, Wyoming, USA - YL17G13_20 | ecosystem: Environmental > Aquatic > Freshwater > Lake > Sediment | place: USA: Wyoming | collected... | reverse complement strand
ACATGTAAGCACCAGGGGTGATTTTCTCATTTTTGCAGAAAAGTTCTATAACCATTGCCACATAATCAAGCGAAAGCGTGTAAGATTGATCCAAACGAGCATAGCGAGTGGCAATTTCCTCAACGGTTTCAAGTTTATAATTATTTCGTTCTTGAACAGAGGAAAATGGGGTTGTACGTTTGTAATATTTTATGTAATATTCAACAATTTCACGCACTTCATTCCTATATTCGGGAATTTTCAACAACAAATCAACAACCCAAAAAGTATGTGTCGGCGGGCGGAGAATTTTATCGGGTCCTGGTATAAGAATTTTTATCACAAAATCAATGTCCGGCCTCGCCCCACGATTGCCCTGGAATAGTCCAACCAAAGTACCGTCTTTCGTTTTGTACGTCTTAAACGCTTCTTTGGACATCCCTTTAACAGACGCTTTCATCTGTTTAAGGTTTGTGCCATCAAAATAGTTTGTATTGTAAACCAAAGTAGATTGCGACATATTTATTATAATCTAACACTTTTCCCAAAGGAGATCAAATTATGCCCTAATAAAAAAATATGATATAATTTTCACAATTATTATTTAAATAAAAAGCTATGACATTAATCAAAACTTATACCGCAATAATTAAAATTACTTTTGAAACTCACGAAAAAGAAAATCCTCGTACGATTGCTAAAAATATGGCTATTTGTTTTAGCAATATGAGGGGAGCTAATCTACATAGTTATGGCGAGTTAGAAAAAATTATTGAAGAAACTAACAACAAAAAAGAGCCCATTTAAAGAGGACTTCTCCAAATTTAAAACAAAAACCGCCTTTCGGCGGTTTTTGAACACCTCAGACCTGTTTGAGGTGTTTACTAAACTAGGAAAGCTACGATTAACAACGCTACAATATTCAACACCTTAATCATTGGGTTAATTGCCGGACCCGCAGTATCTTTGCTGGGATCTCCAACAGTATCTCCCGTTATCGCCGCTTGATGAGCGAGCGAACCTTTGCCTCCGTGCGCTCCGCCTTCAATATATTTTTTTGCATTATCCCAAGCGGCGCCTCCAGTTGTCATTGAAATTCCCACAAATAATCCTGTAATAATTGCACCAATTAATAATCCGCCCAAGGCTTCGGGGCCCAAAATAAATCCAACTAAAATTGGAGCAACAATTGGAATTAAGGCCGGAATCATCATTTCTTTAATTGCGGCTTTTGTAACAATGTCCACGCATTTTCCATATTCTGGTTTTGCGGTTCCTTCCATTAAACCTTTTATATTTTTAAATTGTCTGCGAACTTCTTCAACAACTTTTCCTGCGGTCTTTCCAACAGCTCCCATTAAGAACGAAGCAAACAAGTAGGGGAGTAATCCACCAATTAAAAGTCCTGCAACAACTTGCGGGCTTGTTAAAGAAAATGTAGCTCCACCAATACTTACTTTTTCTGAATATGCAGCAAACAAAACCAAAGCTGCCAATCCGGCCGATGCAATTGCATAACCTTTTGTAACTGCTTTAGTTGTGTTTCCAACTGCGTCCAGTGCGTCTGTAATTTTTCTAACTCCTTCTGGCATTCCAGACATTTCTGCAATTCCTCCTGCGTTGTCGGTAATTGGGCCATAAGCATCAACCCCCACAACAATTCCAGAAATTGAAAGCATTGCCACGCCAGCTAACGCAACTCCATAAATTCCTCCAAAATGAAAACTTAAAATTGTTCCAAAAGCAATTAACAAAACTGGCATTGCTGTGGATTGCATTCCCAATCCAATTCCCCTAATTATATTTGTTGCGTGACCGGTTTCACTGGCTTTGGCAATACTTTTTACCGGGCCATAACTTTTTGAAGTGTAATATTCTGTAATAACAAACATCCCCGCTGCAATTACCAAACCAACTAATGTTGAAAAATACAAATTATTTGCCGATATTGCTTGCCCAACCATTAATTTTGAAATTACAAAATAAAATGCAATTGCACTCAAAATTACTGTGGCAGCCAATCCTTTATACATAGAACCCATAATTGATTCTGACTTTCCTAATCTCACAAAGTAACTTCCAATAATTGAAGTTAAAATTGAAACGCTTCCCAAAACCAATGGCAATAAAACAAACTGCAAAGACCTTGGGAATAACAATGCGCCCAAAATCATTGCGGCAACTATTGTAACCGCGTAAGTTTCAAAAATGTCAGCAGCCATGCCTGCGCAGTCTCCAACATTATCTCCAACTTGGTCGGCAATAACTGCTGGGTTTCTTGGATCGTCTTCGGGAATTCCTTTCTCAACTTTTCCCACCAAGTCTGCTCCCACATCTGCGGCTTTTGTGTAAATCCCTCCGCCAACTCTGGCAAAAACAGAAATCAAAGAAGCTCCAAATCCCAAAGCAACCAAGCCTTCAATTCCTGTTAAAAGATAATATCCCGAAACAGATAATAAACCCAGAGAAACAACCATTAAACCTGTAATTAAGCCTCCCTTAAAAGAAATGTCCAAAGCTTTTGCCAAACCTTTTTTTGCGGCTTCGGCAACTCTTGTGTTTGCTTGTGTTGAAACAATCATTCCAATAAATCCCGAAACTCCGCTCAAAACTGCTCCAATTAAAAATCCAATGGCAACTTTCCAGCCCATAAAAAATAATAAAACAAAAATAACCAAACCCACAATAGCAATTGTTTTATATTGTCTTTTTAGATAACTCATTGCGCCTTCTTGAACTGCTGCTGTTATTTCAATTGCTTTTCCCGAAGCAACCGGCGATTTTTTAATTTGCATCACCAGATACAACACAAACACTATCGCAAACAACGAAACTATCATCGGAAAATATATTAGCGACATATATTGTTCGTCATTCCCAACTTGATTGGGAATCCAGGTTTTTGATTCTGGATTCCCGCTTTCGCGGGAATGACATTAAATTATTTTTTTAAATTTGTTTAAATTTGTTCAAGACCCGACCTTAAACACTTTGATTATATTACGCTCCCGGCTCTTGACACGGGACTATAATCTGCTATACTTAAAGTGTATCACCAATGGAAAGTCAGCCCTTCAAGGTTTCATCCTTGCGGGGCTCTTTCTTTTTATACGACAATTTTGTTTCCAAATCATTCATATACCGCAAATGGGGCCTAAATATGTCCCACTTTAACAGCGCGGAAAATTTGAAACGATTTGGGACCATAATATTTTTTAACTTACCCTTTTCCAACAAATATTGAGCCAAACAGTAAAAATCGCCATCACCGCTAACGATAATTGCTTTATCATAGTTTGGATACTCAATCATCGCATGCAGAACTAATTCTGCGTCACAATTGCCCTTCAACATTCCATCTCTATATATAAGTGTTGGTTTAAAAATACAAACAAACCCGGCTTCTTGCAATGCTACATACAAATCATTATTACCGCTGACAAAACCTAAAAACAAAAATGCTTTTGCGACGCCGTATTTTTCTCTAAGATATACTCTGTATTTTTTCCAATCCAATTTCCACCCAAGCGCTCGAATACTCAGGTTAAGATTTTGGCTGTCAATAAATGCAAAATTATTTTCTTTTGGAATCATTTATGGTTATTTTTTCTCCTCGACTTCTTCGATTTCCTCGGTTTTTTCTTCTTTTTTAGCTTTTTTGGCTTTCTTCTCTTTTTTTGGCTTTTCGTCAGAATTAACACCCGGTGTTTTTTCGTTCAACGCCGGGTGTTGTACGGAATCAGTTTCTTCATCCTTTGGAACTTCTGTTGGTTTAATGTCTATTTTCCAGCCGGTTAATTGAGCAGCTAAGCGGACATTTCTGCCGTCTTTGCCGATGGCTAATGAAAGCTGGTCTTCCGGCACAAAAACAATCGCGGTATTTTTATCTTCAACTTTTACGCCGACAATTTTTGCGGGCGACAAAGCATTGGCAATAAATTTTTCCGGCTTTTCATCAAACGCTATTACATCAATTTTTTCTCCGCCAAGCTCATTTATTACTGCCATAATTCTCGTTCCTCTTTGCCCAACGCAAGCTCCAATGGGGTCAACTCCTTCCTCATTTGAAACAACTGCAATTTTTGTCCTAAAACCCGGCTCTCTGGCAATTGCTTTTATCACAACTGACCCGGATGCAACTTCAGGAACTTCCAGCTCAAATAATTTTGAAATTAATTTTGGATAAGCCCTGGAAAGCATAACAACAGAACCTTTTGGAGTGTCTTCCACCTTCATTATATAGAGCTTCAATCTTTGGCTCGGCCTGTAAAATTCTCCGGGAATCTGCTCTTCTCTGTTTAAAATTCCCAATGTTTTTCCGATGTCCACAAAAACAGTGTGGCCTTCAACCCTCTGCACAATTCCAGAAACAATTTCGCCTTCCTTTGACCTGTACTCCATGGAAATTGTTTCTTTTTCCGCTTCCCTGATTTTCTGCAAAATAACCTGCTTGGCTGTTTGAGCGGCAATTCTGCCGTAATCCTGTTTGGAAACCAAAGGAATCTCAATCTCCTCGCCAGCTTTTATTTTTGGATAATCTTTTTTGGCGTCTTCCAGCATTATATGTTTTTCCGGATTGAAAACATATTTCCTCGGGACATCAGTCCCGTCCTCCGAAGCCTTGGCGTAGGAGGATTCATCGGCAGGCATGGATTTGTTTTCCTTCATTTCCTCAATTTCTTCGTCGGTATAAAGCATTGATTCGTCAACAACCAATTTTACCTGCCAAAACTTAACATCGCCCGACACAGCATTGAATTTTGCCTTTATTTTCTGGCCCTTTTCGCCGTAATCTTTTTTGTAGGCAGTGGCGATTGCCGCCTCAATAGTTTCTATCACCTTTTCCGGTGAGATTCCTCTTTCCTCCGCAATTTGAGCCAAAGCTCCCTTAAATGATTTTATATCCATAAAAATAAAAGTCCGATTTCCATCGGACAGATTAATTCATTACTTGATTATTATATTAGTTTAGCAAGCCAAAATCTACATGTCAAGCAATAAGGCGAGGCAGTGAATCCGAAGCGTACCTCGCAAGGCAATTTTGCACGGCTCGCCCGCAGGCGAAAAATTGCCGCGAATTGAGCGAGTCCGCGCTGGCGGACGAGCGCTAGCAAAGGATTTACTGCCAAGCGTCACGAAACAATGTTTTCATGGTGGGTGAGACGGTCAACTGACATGTCGGGCTTCAGCACAATGCAAATAGCGTCGATTCTTGCAGGCCCGTCCCATTTTTTAAACGCCGAATAACTTTTTGCGTTTTGCAAAACTTTCCAGAGTTTTTGCCTGTTTATTGTATCTTCCGGGCTGCCAAAATTCTCCCCAATTTTTGTCCTTACCTCTACAAATACTAAGGTTTTTTTGCCGAAGAGCAATCCGCCTGGGGCGGATGCAATCAAATCAATCTCAGCATATTTTGTTTTATAATTTTGCTCCAAAATTTTATACCCATTCTCTTCCAAATACTTTCTGGCCAAATCCTCCCCAATTTTCCCCACATAATTATGTTCCGCCATATTGCATTAAGAAGCTTAATAAAAAAATTATAACTAAATATATCTATTTCGCCTCAGGTTAACATTATGTTAACCTGACCGTTTTTTAATTGTGTTTTATTATAGATAATAGTTTCTTTATATCGATATCTTTCTTGAGAATAATAAAATTGCGACCCAGTTTTTGGCCCTTTATGGAACCCTGCCTCACTCTTTTAAAAACAGAAATCCTGCTAATTCTTAGTAATTTAGCCAATTCACTCACCGTATAAAAATTTTTCTCTATTTCACCTTGGCTCATTTTTTATATTTAATTTTTGTCACTTCAGGTTAACATAATATTAACCTATGCTTAGCCATTATGATTGTTTTTGCCCTATAAGTTTTTTAATAAGTGTAAAAGCCTCCTGCTTTTGCGACCTCGATAACCACCCCACAGATATATAACCTTTGTAAACAGGTGCCATAACGTCGTTTGAAATTAACTCCCCCAAAACAGAGTTATCAATAGGGGGTATTCCTTTTTTTAAAATTTCCAATGATTTACTCGCCACCACGGATGTAGAAGATTCATTTGTCAAAAACACATCGCTTATTTCTTCAATTTTAATATTCTTATCTGAATATCCAAAATTTCCCCTATATATTATTTTTTTATTAGTTATAATAAGCGCCATTCTTTTCCTAAGAAAATAGAATAAACGTCTTAAAAAAGACTCTGGCACAAAGGTTTTTATAATTTTTTCACCGTCGGTTAAATGTATTTTCATTTTTCCTCTTTTTTTACCTCTTTTTGAAAACCCATCATTCTGTTAAATAGGCTTGGACTTGTTTTTTTTACGTAATCTACCCATTTTTGGTATTGGGCCAGTTCTTCCTGCCAATGGTCTGCTGAAAGTCTACCGGGGCTAAATGCGAACGCTTCGCTTAGCAAAACATCGTCTTGTAGTTTCTCGTTATCTACAAGCTTCCCGTTTCCGCAATAAGCTTCCACCGCCGTCGGCTCAAAACCAAGCGCCAACCCAATTTCCTTATCATCTTTAGCCTCAATCGCTGAAACAATTTTTCTTAGGTTTTCGTCGTTACCACCTATAATAAAATCCAACCTCTCTTCCTCTCCAATTTTACGTCCTTTCTCAGATGGTATGCCAACCCAAACCCCGCGCCTGTTTTTTACTATATCAGCGGTTTTTTTCTCAATTACGCAAGGAAAATGGGCCTTCATAAAAGAAATAAGCTGATCGGTTTCTTCCTCCCCCACATACTCTATTATTTTCCCATTTTCTGTTCTTTTTATGTCCTTATTAATAAGTGCCGCAGATTTTAGCCCCGCTTTGGTCAATAAAATCCAAACCTGATCCTCCGGGCTAAATGGTGTTTTTTCTAAAGCCTCAATAAATTCAGGCGAAACCTCTTTTTCGCCCTCTCCCCATTTATTTTCTATGCCTCCTCCTTCTGCTAAATCCTCCCCAATTTTCCCCACAAAATTATGTTCCGCCATTTTGATCTACTTTGAATTGGTCCATAAACTTAAGTAATGCTACAGCTCTTGCCTTCCGCTTTTCATACTCGGGCATATCCTCGGGTTCTTCTGGTTTAAAGCCTACTGATCTTCTAACTTGGTCATAAGCTGTAGACTTGGTGCCTGCCTCATCAACCACCTCGTCAAAATATCTGCCCAAACTGGCTTTATTAAAAAGCCTTTCGGTGCTTCTTATCTGGCTGTTAAAAGAATTATAAGTATCCGGATCGTTTTCAACATACTGCAAAGAGCCCCTCAACTTATCAAGCTTCTCTTGTAATAAATTTCTGATATCGTTTTCAGGATCAACTTCAACGGAATTTTCTTGGTTATTCAATTTCTCTGGATTCATATTTTTATTTTTTAATAATATCGCTTATGCTGACTCGTAATTTTTTGGTTTGTATTGCAGGGCTTCGGCCATATGGGCAACTGTTATTTCTTCGGAATTATCCAAGTCGGCAATAGTTCTGGACACTTTTATCATTTTCATATAAGACCTGGCTGAAAGCTGAAACTTGGCCGAGGCCTGCGTTAATATTTGCTCTACATCTTTTGGGAGCTGGCAATATTTTTTAATGTGGCTGTTTTTCATTTGGCTGTTTGAATGAATTGGCTCATCAACAAAACGCGCTTCCTGTTTTTGACGGGCGGCAACAACTCTTTGTTTTATTTTTTCCGATGATTCTAAAAACTCGGAGTTTTTTTGGTTGTCGGAAAATTCCGAGGCGTCAACCGGCATCACAGAAATATGCAAATCAATCCTGTCTAAAATTGGACCCGAAACTCTTTTCTGGTATTTTTGTATTTGGTTTGGATTACATGTGCAGGTCTTTTTTGGATGCATAGCGTATCCGCAGGGGCAGGGGTTTGCCGAGGCAACAAGCATAAAATCAGCAGGGTAGGTAATACGCTGTTTGCTTCTTGAAATTGTTAAATATCCGTCTTCAAGCGGCTGGCGCATCGCTTCCATAATTGACCTTGGAAATTCATTAAATTCGTCCAAAAACAAAACCCCGCGGTGAGCCAAACTTATTTCGCCAGGTTGCGGTTTGCTTCCTCCGCCAACCAATCCTGCCAAACTCGCTGTGTGGTGAGGAGCCCTGAATTGCCTGGTTGTTATTAAACTCCCGCCTGGCGGAATTCCTCCGGAAGCTGAATAAATTTTTGTAACTTCTAAAGATTCTGCTTCGTTCAGCGGAGGCAAAATTCCCGGCAGCGCCCTGGCCAGCATTGTTTTACCGGACCCCGGGGAGCCGGTCATTATAATATTGTGGCCTCCGGCAGCTGCAATTTCCATTGCTCTTTTTGCCTGCTCTTGGCCCAAAACTTCTTTCATATCAAACTCAACATGCGCCGCATTTTCTTGACTGCCTTGTTTATAAACAATAGGAAAAATATCTATCTTGCCCAAAAGGTGATTGCAAATTTGTTCCAAATTTTCAACCGGAAAAACTTTTATTCCTTTTATGGCGGCCGCTTCATTGGCCGAATCTTTTGGCACAAATAAATTTGTAAAACCAAATTCTTTTGCAAAAAGCGCCATTAAAAAAGCTCCCTTCGTGTGCCTTAAGCTTCCATCAAAAGATAGTTCACCCAAAAATAAAGATTTTTGAGGAATTTGAAACTCAAGCACACTGCTTAAAATTCCAAGCGCAATTGGAAAATCATAATGCGAGCCTTCCTTTGGAACATCGGCCGGCGCCATATTAACTGTTATTTTCTTTTGCGGAAAATCAACATCACTGCTCACAATGGCGGTTCTCACCCTTTCTTTGCTTTCATCAACAGCCTTGTCTGCCAAGCCAACAATTTCAAATCCTGGCAAACCCTTATTTGCTAAATTTATTTCAATATCAACCTTTATTGTTTGCAAACCCAAATTCGCCACGCTCGGCACTTTAATCAACATGCTTGTAAAAATTTACAATTAATAATTCTCTATTAAATATTTCAGGTTATCATATGATAACCTGATTTTACTTTATTCCTCACTTTGTTTCTTTTTATCTCTCTCCGTAACAAACTTCCTCATATCTTTATAATCTATCTGTTTCGGCCACAATAAATTACCGTCTGTGTCATATATAGGAACTAACAAATCGGGCTTGTCTTTATCTACTTCCAGCATTCCTGTAGCAATTTTGCGTGCCAACTCGACCAATTCCTGCCTATCTCTCTTTTTGGATTCTGTTCCTATGGGACCCGAAACTTTTGTTTTTGGATTTATTAAAATGCCTGTAAAAAATCTAGGCGCTATTCTATGTGAAAGAATATATCCATACTCGGTGTCGACTGCGTGATCGGGTGATGGATAAAAGTCTTTTTCTTTCCATTTTTTATATTTCTCGACATTCATTACCAGCGCGTCAGCTCTATAGCGACCACTTTTCTGCTCCATCTCTCTCCCACCTTTCCCGCATTTGTTCTCCCCTGGCTCATCTTCTTCGAAAGAAGATATATCAAAAAGTATACCAATATTATCGCGTCCGCCCCAAATATAACATGATGCGGATATTTCTGTGGGACAATATTCGCGATGACTCGACTTTTCATCACTCCTTCCGGTTATATTAAAAAATATGGCAGCGTCTTTTTTTTGTCTTGCATTTTTTACCCACTTTTCCCTTGTCGGAACATCGTAAGTGGCATTTTTCCCTTTTATGGTAGCTCCCAACAAGCCATCCGCCAAAACTCTAGACAAATATTCCTTAGTGTATCCCTCTCTTCTTCCAATCATTGAATACCCTATTCCGTGCCCATCAATATCCTGCACCTTTGCCATTATTTTTTCCAAAACCTCAGGAGTCAACTCAACTTCCGCTTGCGCCTCAGGTGTTTCCAGCGCCGAGAGTTGTGGCTGCTCTTGGTCGGGGTTATTGCGAGGAGTTTCAACCATAAATTTAATGTTTTATAATAGATCTCAATTTATTTAAGTCTATATCCTTTTTAAAGATTACATAGTTCCGGCCCATCTTTCTGCCTTTTATTGAGCCATTACCAAGACGCTTCAAAACAGAAATTCTGCTAATTTTTAAAACACCTGCCAGCTCGCTTGTTGTATAAAAATATTTTTCCATGTTTTTATCAGGTTATCATATGATAACCTGATTATAACACACGGAAGTGCGAGTTGAAAATTAGTTAAGATAGTATTTCCCCGCATCTTGATTTATAATACCTTTTAATTGCATAAGAGATAGGGTAGTGCCAAGCTGGGAAACCGAAACTGCGAACAAGCGTGCCATGTCGTCGGCATTCATTGATTCTCTTTTTAATTGGTCTATTATTTTTTGCTCGAGAGTTACGGGTTTCAAGATTGCTTCGTCCTCGCCATTGGCTCGTCCTCGCAATGACGGCTTAGCGGATTTTTGGCTAACCAAAACTTTGTAAAAACTCAAAATGTCGTTTGCTTCACTAACCACCTCGGCTCCTTCGCGGATTAATTTTATTGTTCCTTTTGAAACTTCGCTGGTAATTTGGCCGGGTAATGCAAATATCTTTCTACCAAATTTTTTAGCGTAACTTGCTGTAATTAAAGAGCCAGAATTTAAAGCAGCTTCTGTAACAAAAACTGCTTTACACAAACCGGCAACAATCCTATCTCTTTGTATATAAGTAAAAGTTTGTGGTAACAAATCGCCTTCATATTCGGAAATAATTAGGCCGTTGTTTTGTAAAATTTCTTCGTAAAGCTTTTTGTGCTGGGGCGGATGAATAATATTTATTCCGCAAGGCATAACGGCAATTGTTTTTCCACCAGCTCTAACTGCCGCTGTATGCGCCACTTCGTCGCCTCCATACATAAATCCTGAAACAATTGTGACTCCCGCAGCCGCTATTTCTGTTACCAACTGCTCTGTTGCCCTTCTGCCGTAGGATGTTAAACGACGCGAACCCACAACCGCCAAGCAATTTATAAAAATATCATCAGGCCATTTTCCTTTATAATACAACTTTTTGGGGCCTAAACTGCCAACGAGTTTTTTTAACGCCTCTCTTAAACTTTTTGGATATTTTTTGCTATCAATTTCAATTACTCCACTTTCTATGCTCATGTTTTCCTCAATCTTTTATACTCTTTTTCAACAAGTTATTCACAAGCCAAATTTTTAATTATAAATTTTTTTATTTAAAAAAGCTTTCATCATTTTGCGCTGGGCAAAAAAACATTTTCCGGCAGGTTATTTAAATTATACCACTTCCAACCCTTTATTTCTTCTCATTGAATAATCTTAAAAATCAACCAATTAAAAACCAATTATTTTGTTTGGCCTTTTTCGCCAATTCATTTTGGCGGTCAACCACCACTTTTATTTCACAATATTCCAACATCGGCAGGTCATTCATACTGTCACCAACGCCCAACAAAGGTTTCTTGTCCCGGCTTATATATTTTTTGATACAATCAACTTTTTCTTCAAACATAGACAGAGGTTCTTCCAGCTCATCTGTAATTTTACCATCAACAATAACATTACGCACGCCAATTAAATTAGCCTCAATATTAAAATGCTTCATTGCCTGCCGAACTAATAATTCTGGCGATGCGCTCACTATCCAAACCTCAACTCCGTTATTTTTCAGAAAATTAATAAGCTCTGTTATCTGTTCCCTTGGTTTCAGGCCTTTGGCGATTTTTATTCCCAATACCTCGGCTATCTTTATTTCTTCGCCTTCAAATTTTATAACATCTTCTGCGAGCCGACTAATTTCATCAACATAAAATCCACTTAGCGTCTTTGCCATAAATTCATAGGCCTCTTTAATTTGTCCGGCATTATATAAATTATGATAATTTTCAAAAACAGCCCTGGAATAATCCTCAAACTTGCCAGGCAGAAGATTTTTATCTCTAAATAAATTATTACGAGCCATAAAAGCTAAGGTCGCGTCGCCAATATCATTCACAATACAGGTATTATCAAAATCGAAAACAGTAAAAATCGGCCCTTCGGCTTTTTTGATCGAATTAGAAACCACTTTATAGATCGGCTCTAATTTATTTTTCATTTGTGGACTCACCGGGAATCGAACCCGGACCTCGTCAATGCGAATGACGCGTAATGCCGTTTTACTATGAGCCCTTTTTTACTTTTTCAGCATAAAAAATATTTTCATAATGCGGGTGGCAACGAAAATTACAAGCACTTGTATTGTTGTATATGCAACATCGGCCAAAGTACTTATAGGAAAACCCTCTTTAGAATAGCTAAAATAATCGTGGCTGAAAAAATTAACGACATATAATGCGGTCGTTAAAATAACCCACGCGTAAACAAAATATTCTCCCTGGTGCCTGCTCTTTTTTTCGCCCAGCCACCTGATAAATTCTTTATGCAAAGAGTAGATAAGCACAACCGTCAAATAAAAAAATCCGATTTTTGCAGGCAAAAAACTGCCCCTGGAAAAAAAATTAGTCACCATCAAAACCATCGCCACTAAAGTAACAATCGCGCAGATAAAGAAAAGATTTTGATTTATAACTGTTTCAACTTTTCTGACTTCTTTTACTTTTTTGTCATTTGTATCCATTTTTTTTATTTATTAATTTTAATTCGGGGTATTGAGAATCGAACTCAAGCCTCAGACTCCCGAAGTCTGCATACTACCACTATACTATACCCCGTTATTTTATTTTTATGTTACCCAATACTTCTGTTTTGTCATTTCGTCGTTTTTTGACACAACTTCTGATTTTTCTTCTTTTGATTTTTCTGCTAATTTTTGCAACTCCTTGTCCGGCAATTTTCCTAATTCTAAAGCTTGTTTTTCCAAAAATTCTTTGGTATTTTTTTTAGGGTCGTCTAAAACATACCCAAGTAAAATATCCAAAATCTGGCCAATTTTCGGCCCGGGCTTAATTTCCAAAATCTTCATCAAATCGTTTCCATCAATTTTCAGCATTTTAGCTGAAATCGGATCCTGCGAAACTTTGTCAATTAAATATTTTAAATGCCTTAATTTATACGGCTCTGCTTTTGGAACTCCGGACCCGATTCTGTCTGCCTGCCTTACCCGCAAAAGTTCTTCCATATTTTCTGCTCCCATATTTCTAACCAGCCTCCTTACAGAAGCTTCTCCAACCTCGTCCACATTATAGTAAAACAAATGATATCTGACAAGTTTTGTAATTTTTTCAACTTCTTTCTTGGAAAATTTCAGGCGGTTTAAAATCTGGAAAGTTATTTTAGCTCCCACAATTTCGTGATTATAAAAAGTTGCTTCTTCGCCCTCGCCGGCTTTTACGCGTGGTTTTGCAATATCGTGCAACAAAGCGGCCAGCCTGACATACATATTAAACTTTTTCTTAGCGGCATATTCCAAAGATTTAACAGCATGCTGATAACAATCATATATATGATGCTTGTTTTGCGCCACTCCATAATTTTCCAGCAATTCCGGAACAATATATTTTAACAACCCCAATTCTCTCAACAGCTCAATCCCGTATAGGGCGTTGTCTGCCATAATTATTTTTACAAACTCATCTCTTATTCTTTCTTTTGAAATTGCGTCCACGACCCCAGGGGTACCCCTGCTGTTTTTCTTGATTGCTTCGGCAGTCCCTTTTTCAATCGTAAAACCCAGCGTTGTCGCGAACCTTACAGCTCTCAACATTCTTAAAGCATCTTCATTAAATCTTTCTTCCGGATTTCCAACAGTTCTAATTATTTTATCTTTTAAATCTTTTTGTCCCTCGAACAAATCCGTAATATTTTTCTTTCCATCCATTGCGATTGCGTTTATGGTAAAGTCTCTGCGGCTCAAATCTTCTTGCAGAGTTTTGGCATATTTTACTTCATCAGGATGCCTTTTATCAGAATATTCTGCTTCAAATCTGTAAGTGGTAATTTCAACCTCTGCTAATTCTGGTTTTTTAGAACCAGTGCGCGCAGTAACGGTTAGAAAATTATTTTCATAAAAAGAGTTGGGAAATACTTTTTGAATTTCTTCCGGCTTGGCATTTGTTGTGACATCCCAGTCTTTTGGTTCCCGCCCCGAAGGGGCGAGGCTCGCCCGTCCATTGGACGTGGCGGCTTGCTCCAGCAAAAAATCGCGCACGCATCCACCGCAGATATACGCCTCAAAACCTGCTTTTTCTAGTTTCTCAATAATTAATTTTACTTCTTTGGGAATTGTCATGATTTTTCTATATTACTTTAAAAATTGATATTTTTCAATAAACTTGGTATAATTTAACAAAATTGCCCTCGTGGTGAAACTGGATATCATACTTGGCTTCGAACCAAGGGTCTGCAGGTTCGAGTCCTGCCGAGGGCACAAAGTTTTTTAAAAATTAAAAATATAAAAACTTAAAAATAATCATATGAAAAAAATATTTTTGGCAGTAATTATATTTTGTTTATTATCAATAATTTTTGTTCCGGGGTACCCTTCGGGTCTGGCAAAAGCCAAAATAGTGACTTGCGACGGGCCAGATTGCACATTAGACAGTGCCAAAGGCATGCTTTTGGGTATTTACGACTTCATTGTTTTGCAAATAGCCACGCCCCTGGCGGTTATAGCCATAACCGCAGGAGCAATCCTTATGATGATTTCTGCCGGAGACCCCGGCAGGTTCGGCCTTGGCAAAAAAGTTCTTTGGGCTGGAATTATTGGTTTGACCCTGGCTTTAGGTTCAAAAGCAATAATTAATTTCATCTTAGATGCAATCGGCGCTAAAGGCATAACAGTCTAAGCGCCCCCACAAATTTGCCCTCATAGCTCAATTGGTAGAGCAGTTCCCTCTTAAGGAATTGGTTCTGAGTTCGAGTCTCAGTGAGGGCACAAAGCTTGCCAAAAGATAAAAAATAGAGTAAGATATGTTTATAAATTAACCTAAGGTGCCGGAAGCGCTTTTATATTAATAATATGAGTTTAACAAACAAAGAAAAAATAAAGATAATAAAAGATGTCGCGGAAGACGAAAAAGACACCGGTTCGGCCGATGTGCAAATTGCCTTATTGTCAAAACAAATAGACAAGCTGGTTTTGCATTTAAAAAAACACCCACAAGATGTGCATTCGAAAAGGGGCCTTATAACAATGGTTATAAAAAGGAAAAAATTACTGGCCTATTTAAAAAAAGCTTCTGAAAAGAAGTATTCAGCCATAATCAAAAAAATCGGCCTCAAGAAATAGAATGCAACCAAAACCAAAAGAACAAAGAGTAGAAGTATTAATAGATGTCCAAAATCTTTATCACTCTGCAAAAAACCTTTACCAGGCCAAAGTTAATTATCAGGAAGTTTTAAAACAGGCAGTTGCGGGAAGAAAGTTCATCAGGGCTTTTGGTTATGTGGTGCGAACAAAAACTGGCGAAGAAGCGCCATTTTTTGATGCTTTGTCAAAAATCGGCATTGAAACAAGAGTCAGGGATTTGCAGGAATGGTATGGCGGAGCCAAAAAAGCTGACTGGGATGTTGGAATTGTGATTGACGCCATCAGAACTGCGCCGGGATTAGATGTGATTGTTTTGGTATCGGGCGATGGCGATTTTATTGCTTTGGTGGAATATTTGAAAAACCAAGGCAAACGCATTGAGGTTATGGCTTTTGGAAAAACAACCTCTGGCAAGCTAAAAGAAGTCGCAGACGAATTTATTGACCTTGACGAAGGCCTCCCCAAATTTTTGCTAAAGAAATAGTAATTGATTTTTGAGGCGATCTCTGATAAGATTAAGACGCATTAAATAATATAAAATATATGGTAAGAGAATTTACGGCAGTATATAAAAAATCAGGAAAATGGTATTTGGGCTGGATTGAAGAAATCCCCGGAGCAAACACCCAAGGAAAAACTCTCAAAGAGGCAAAAGAAAACTTGAAAGAGGCGGTTTTACTAATTTTGGAAACCAATAAATTTTTGAACAGAAAGGAAATGAAGGGCAGAATTATAAAAGAGCCGCTTTCTATTTGCACGGAATAAAGTTTAATGAAGAGAAAAGATTTCATAAAATATCTTTATGAAAACGGATGCGTGTTTCTGAGAGAAGGCGCAAGGCATAGCGTCTTTTTTAATCCTTCTGCTAGAAGATTTTCCACTGTCCCGAGGCACAACGAAATAAACAATGATTTAGCCAAAAAAATCTGCAACGATTTGGGAATAACGCCAATGAACAAAAAATAGGATTTAAATAAAATTAACGGCCTCCCCAAATTTTTATTGAAGAAATAGTAATCGCGGTGGAAGAATAGAAGTGTACGGCTATATGAAAGCGCTGGAATATCCAACTTTTTCACATATTCGTACAAATCTTCTTCTGCTGCAAAAATAACATGGCAGTAAAAGAGATGTTCGAAATAAAGGTGGGCGAGAAGCCCGTCATAATTAAAACTACCAACTGGACCGAGCAAGCCTCTGGTTCTTGTTTGGTTAGTTGCGGAGATACAGAGGTTTTAGTAACCGCTGTTGTTTCGCCATTTTCCAGAGAAGACCAAGATTTTTTTCCTTTAACTGTTGAATACGAGGAAAGATTTTACGCAGCAGGAAAAATTTACGGTTCCAGATTTATGAAAAGGGAAAGCAGGCCCACAGAAGAAGCTGTTTTGACCGCCAGAATGATAGACAGGGCAATAAGGCCGTTGTTTCCGAAAGATTTTAAAAAAGAGGTTCAGGTTGTTGTCACCTGCCTTTCGTGGGATGGAGAAAACGACCCGGATATTTTGGGAATGATTGGAGCATCGTTTGCTTTGGCAACTTCAAATATTCCATGGAACGGGCCATTGGGAGCAATTCGTGTAACAAAAACCCATTCGACAAGCTCAGGGCAGGCCGGAGAATGGGTTTTTAATTCAAATTATCAGCAAAGAAAAGAAGCTGAAATGGATTTAACTTTGTCTGCCATTGAGCGCGATGGAGAAATTTTGGTTAATATGATTGAGATGGGCGCAAAAGAAGTGCAGGAAAAAGATGTTTTGGAAGCCTATGAAGTTGCCAAAAAAAAATTAAATGAAATTATTGATGTCCAAATCCAGGCAGTTAAAAAAATGGGAAAAAAGAAAGATGTTTTTGAACCGGCTGTTGAATCGGAGATTGAAAATGAAATAAAAGATTGGATAGGTGACAAATTGGAAAAAGCGATTGATAACGCGCCAAAAGGAGAAAAAAATCTTGGGGCGGCGGAAATTCTAAAACAGGAATTAATAAAATATTTGCAAGAAAAATCCCGATTGCCCGAAGGCAATCGAGGATCCTCGACAGCTTTGCTGTCGGGACAAGTTTTGGCATATTTTGAAAAAGAAATTGAAAGAATAATTATCAAAAATATAATTGAAAAAGATTACAGGCCGGACGGCAGAAAATCAACAGAAATAAGATCTTTGTCTTGCGAAGTTGGAGTTTTACCAAGAGCTCACGGAAGCGCAGTATTTTTCAGAGGACTGACAAGGGTGCTTTCAATTTTAACTTTGGGGGGACCCGGCGACCAGCAAATTTTGGAAGGAATGGAAATCGTGGGCAAAAAAAGATTTTTGCACCACTATAATTTTCCGCCATTTTCATCCGGTGAAACAGCTCCAATGAGAGGGCCAAAAAGAAGAGAAATCGGGCACGGAGCTTTGGTTGAAAAAGCATTATTACCCATACTTCCGGATGTGGAAAAGTTTCCATACACAATTAGAATTGTTTCTGAAGTTGTTTCTTCAAACGGCTCAACTTCACAGGCTTCGGTGTGCGCAGCTTGTATCGCATTAATGGACGCAGGAGTTCCGATTAAAGAACCTGTCGCCGGAATTTCAATTGGATTAGCAAAAGATGAAAAATCTGGAAAATACAAAGTTTTAACAGACATACAGGGACCGGAAGACCACTACGGAGACATGGATTTTAAAGTTGCCGGAACTCGCAATGGAATTACTGCAATCCAGATGGATGTTAAGATAGATGGCATTGATAAAAATATTATGGAAGAGGCAATGGAAAGAGCCAAAGATGCAAAATTTAAAATACTTGATATAATAAAGAAAGAGATTCCCGAACCAAGAAAATCATTATCACCCTACGCTCCAAAAATAGTTACTCTAAAGATAGACCCAGCCAAGATCGGCGAGGTTATAGGTCCTAAAGGAAAAATGATAAACCAGATAATCGAAGAATGCGGAGTCACTGTTGATGTTGAAGATTCGGGAATGGTATTTATCACCGGAGTTGACGAAGCAGGAGTGAACAAAGCAGTCGACTGGATAAAAGGGATAACAAGAGAGGTTCAAGTTGGCGAGGTATTCCAGGGAAAAGTTGTCAAAATTATGGACTTTGGAGCTTTTGTTGAAATATTGCCGGGAACCGATGGAATGGTGCACATCTCAAAATTCGTAAAAGACCGGATAAACAGCGTCTCTGAAGTTGTAAAAGAAGGCGACATAATTCCGGTAAAAGTAATGTCAGTTGACGAATTGGGCAGAATAAATCTTTCAGCAATCGATGCAGGATTCAAACCCAAACCAAAAAACGAGTAAAATAGAAAATTTAAATGGTGACTGCAGACGAAGAAATACAAGCTAAAGAATTTCTGAAACGGGCGGAAATCAGGACGATGAAAAAAGACCTCTTATCATTAAGAGAGGTTGATTCGTTAAAAGAAAGGGATAAAATAGTCAAAATAAAAACACTGGAAGAGCAGAGGGCAGAACAGCAGAAAAAATTAGAAGTGAAAGATGCCGCAACCGCCGCAACAGACAAGGCCGGGAGGGAAGAAATCCTGACAAAAAACGAAGGGCAGGAAAGAATAGCCGAAAAAGATTTAAAAGACTATGCCACAGAGCAGGAGCGCCAGCAGATATTTTTGTTTGAATCAGAGCGCCTTGGCTTTGAAAAACAAATTGACGCGATTGACAAAGAAAAGGATCCCGCATTAAAGTTAGAAAAAAATAAGCTGCTGTTGCAGAGGCGCGACCAGCAGGAAAAATTAGATTCTATTTTAGAGCAGGAAAAAAAGTTAGAGGGCGAACAGAAAATTATTATAGAAAAAGAACAGACAACCACTATCGCATCAGAAAAGAAGGGGTTAGAGCAGGCAAGGTGGGATATGGATAAAAGAATACAAGAGGTTGAGAAAAAAAGGTGGGAAACGGAAAAACAAATTCAAGATACCGAGGCCAAGATAAAACAAATAGACATATCTTCAGAACAACTTGTCATAGAAAAAAACGGGCTTCGGGATAAAGTTTTAGGGGTAGACAAATCGTTAAGAGAAATTTATTCCGCTGTTATGGCCCGCGAAGAAGATAAAAGAAGGGGCCAGGCAGAAGAACAAATAACCAAAAGAGAAGCTCTATCAAAAATAAAAGCTGGAGAAAACGAAAGAATACAAAGGCAGCAATGGTCCGGGGCATCAACATCCGCCCCCAAAAAACCGCTAGAAATTCCGGTCCCGATTCCCGTGAAGAGAAAATTGGCCGAGTCATTCAGGGCCGAAGAAGAACAGCGAAAAAAATTTATACAAGACGTTGAACAAGGCGTAAAATAAATAATAAAAATAAAATAATGGACAAAAAACTAATTGAGGAGTTGAAGGAAAAATTAGAAGCCAATAAAAATTCCATTCAAAAAGAATTAGAAAGCTTTGCAAGAAAAGATGATATGCCGAAAGGCGACTGGGAAACAAAATATCCCAACAGAGAAAACGGAAATATGGAAGAAGAGGCAGATGAAGTCCAGGAGTACGGCAACTTGCTTCCGGTTGAATATAGCTTGGAGCTAAAATTAAAAGATGTGAACAGCGCCTTAGAAAAAATATCCAAAAGCGGATACGGAATATGCGAAAACTGCGGAAAAGAAATCGGCGGGGAAAGATTGCTCGCCTGCCCCGAGGCCAAAACCTGCCTAAAGTGCGGGCAAAAATAAATATTAAAAAACAGCCCTTCATGATCTGTACCCCAAAAAGTGGACACGAAAGTGTCTGCTTTTTGTATTTGAGGGGCAGATGGAGTAAGATATTATCATTAAACAACTAAAACAACATGAGCAAAAGAATATTTAGCGAAGAACAAAT
>Ga0315293_10001944_pt1 | contig 19993 bp, 17 predicted proteins | sample YL17G13_20_MG_FD_203071 | JGI IMG/M metagenome (GOLD analysis project Ga0315293, IMG submission 203071) | Sediment microbial communities from Yellowstone Lake, YNP, Wyoming, USA - YL17G13_20 | ecosystem: Environmental > Aquatic > Freshwater > Lake > Sediment | place: USA: Wyoming | collected... | reverse complement strand
CATTTTTAACAACTATTAATCCAATACCTTGTGTAATTATGTTATTTATATTTGATTGTAAATTTCCGTTTAAAACAATTCGACCAACACCAACATTTGCACCCCACAATCCAACAGTTGTTCCCCCATAAATGTTTCCGTTTATTGTGATTTGACATTGTGAACCGCTAGTATTTAAAACCATAGCTGAAATACCGCCCAAATATGCGGGTGATTCGTTTATTAAATCACCGTTTATTGTCAATTCACTTGTTGCGCTTGTCGATGTACAATAAACTATGTGTTTAAAATTACCGCCATAAACATTTGCTGATGTTAATATGCTTTTAGGGCAATTTATTATCACTTTACCCAAATGACTTGCATGTAATTGTTGTTGTGAATGTGGTGATTTAATATAGTTTTTCACATTGATATTTACATTACAATTGTTACGCCATGAAAACGCAAACCCACTTCCAACTGTTCGTGTTGATTCAATTGAATTGAAATTGAATGTGATGTTTGATGTGCCAACGGTCACATTGTATGCTAAACAGATTGCACCGTTATTGACTAATTTGTCACCCTCTATTAAAACTTCACTTTCAAATTGCCATCTAAATGGATATTGCGACATTCTTAAATCCCATTTTGCGCTCCCATACCAATTAAAATTCACCGCCGAACCTGACAATTGGTCACTTAAATAAAAATAACCCGTGAAAACAACCCCAGATTCGCAATAAACATCACAATTATTAAATGGTGTAATGTTACCCGCGTTGAAAAATTCACCCGCACGAACAACAACAACGCCCCTTGTGGATTTTGTCAACGTTTGACTTGCAACACTATTCAACGCGGTATTAATTGTTAAAAATGGTTTATCAAAACGACCAATCAATCCCGTTGAATCATTTCCGTTTATATTATCCACAAATGCAACGGTTGAATAATTTATTGGGTTTCCGCCCCCACCGCCAAGGGGCAACTTAAAACCCGTGTTTGCGCGTAAAAATGTTAAAAGATAATTTGAATCGATTACATTATCGTTGTCGTCAGTCCACAAACCATCTGTAATTTGTTGAAATGGAATTACCATTTGCCCAAATTCCGATTCACGAATAATGAATGATTCATCTTTAATTGTGTAAACTGTATTCCCTTTGGAATATTCCGAAACAACACCAATTCCGTTTTGTTCAACGATGATGTAATTTCCTGATAAATATATTCTATTCATGGCTTCAATTTTTTTTCAAAGTTAATAAAATGTTCTGTTTGTTTTGAATTTATCCGACACCTTACATTTTAAAACGGCTTTTCGGCTTAGTTCTTTGTATTCAATCGTTGCGGATTCCGAAACAATTACGGGTAAATCCAAATAACGATATGAATGGTTGTGAGCGTTGTAATCCGATATAAATAATTGGTTTTCACTTAATAAATAAACATCCAACATTGGTTTGATTATACATTCATCCGTTGGTTCGGTTACAATTTCGTAATCATTTAAATTTTCACGGATAACGCGTTTCATTTCGCGATTTTGATAAATAATATTATCAATTTCGGTGTTTGGTTGGCGGTTTCCGATAAATCCACGGAAACGATGCGTTCCCTCAACACCCGAACCCGTGAAATCAATTCCATCCGTTTCATGAACACCACTAAATTTTGCCCAAACACGCGCCGTTGTTAACGCATTTTGAATTGTGTATGGTTTCAATGTGTAAATTCCAATGTTTAATGTTCCACTAATGCCCGAAATGACGTAATCAATCGACAATTCATAACAACCAATTCCATCCGAAACCAAAACATCCGCCCAATTTATGATTGTGAACCATGCATTCGGTTGATTTACGAACGGAACGGGTGTTGGGATGTAATTTGCATCAATACCGTTTTTTTGTAACTTGAAAACGGCGGAATCCGTTCCGCTTGATAATTTAATCCATGCGGGTGTTTTATCATTTTTCCATGTTTCCGCACCATTACCCGCCAAAACTAAATATTCGCAACAACAACCGATTAATCCGCGATTTTGGGGAATGAAATTTTCGGGCAATTTTATTGAATCATATTGTTTTTGCAATCTATCTTCTAAAGGTTGACATTTGCATGACAATGGGGATGATTGAAATTGTGTCATTGCTTCATTTATCATTTCCCATTCCGTAAATCTTCCTATTGGGCATGTTAAATTCAAATCCAATGATGCGAATTCAGTTAACGCAACCGAATCAATCACCAACCATTTTGTTCCGTTCCAAAAAATTTGAAAGGTGATTGCACCAACAATAAATGTGTATGAATCACGCCCGTTTATTGGTGAACCCGTAACCGTTTGACGTACATAATCAACCAAATCAAATGTGAATTGTAAATTAATACCACAACCGCAATTCACGGGTGTTGGTTCGCATATTTCGGTTGTGAAAACGTCAAAAACAAGCGATGCCAACCAAACGGGGAATGATGCAAACGGGCATGGTTCGGTGTTTTCTTTTAAACCCGTAACAAATGCAAACCCACCAATTCCATCGGTTGTGACGTTCCAACTATCTGTGGAATTATGCCAAATTGAATAAATGGTTGCGCCAATTGTGAATTGAAAATAATTGTACCCGTTAAACAATCCCAACGGCAACATTTCAATCGTTACGGGTGAACCTCCAATTTCTTGATATGTAAGTTTTAAACAATTGCACATGTTTAATAATTTTGTGAAATGTATGTTGAAATTTTTAATTGAATCCTATCTTTTAATTCTTGTGTAACGTAACCGCCAACAACAACCAAATCACTTTTTTCCATGGCGGTAATCCACCAACCATTGTTGATTGAAATAGCAACATCCCAAAACGCATTTTCAATTGTTGCGTTTACAATTCGCGGATAATTATTTGCAATTGCGTTCAATCGCAATTCAGCCATCAACTGTATGATTGCCACTTTTCCATCATGTTGACGTTCATAATATTTTGCGATTTCATCATTTAATGAATCGATTTTTGAATGGTTTGCAATTTTAGAATTCAACAATGTTTCATCCGTGATTGAATTTCCGTAAACTGACAATTCGTCATTTTCAATTTGAATCCCAATAAATCCATCAATCGAATTTGAAAGCATGATTTCATTGTGCAATTTAGATGAATTTACCAATGATTCATCAATGGTGTATGTTTTTAAATTTTCCATTATCCAATTTTTATTGCCGTTAATACTCTATTTCTTACAATTCCCGTTCCGTTTGGCACTTTTGCCATCAAAGAAATGGTTTGAAGTCCAACGATTGAAATCACTTTTTGCGTTGAAAATGCGCTAAAATATCCGCCAATTTGCGTTTTTGTTTCACGCCCCGTTCCATTTTCATAAACGCCCCCAACACCAATTGAAATAAATATTGATGTGTTGTTTGTGTTGTGTGTGCATTCACCGTTTGATTGAATTAACCATGTTCCCGTTGGCAAAATTATTGTTTGAATCGGATTGTATATTAAAGTAGTAATAGATGAACCAATCGCGGTTTCAACAAAAGATTGTGCATTTGGTGATGGCAAAGATGTTGGAAACGGTACGGGTGAACCCATCCCATTCAAATAATCTGTAGCCAACCCAATTGGATTGTTAAATTTTCCATTCAATGCACTTTGCAAATCCAATTGCGCGGACAATGTACCCGTAATTGCGCCCCATGCGGTTGATGATGCGGATAATTCAATATAGGTTGCGCCCGACCATCTAAATTGTTTATTCGTGTCCAATGCAATGTATATTTTCCCCAATTCACCAATCGCGGGAAATGATGCAAAATTTGCAAATTCCAAAACATCATCAACGAATGATGGCAATTGTGATGATGGAACAAGACCGCCAACCAAATCCGCTTTCAAATTTAGGTTTGCACTTGCAATAATATCCGCTTTTAATACCGAACCTTTTATTTTTGCGGTTTGGTAAATTAACCCATCCCAATAATCAATATCATAATAATCATTATCGCCAAAAACGAAACGTTCCAACGGGTATTGGTTTATTTGTAAGTTCATATTTATGTTGTTATTTTGTTATCATTGTTAGTTGTTACCTTAAAATCACCGTTTGTTGTAACCTTAAACGCAAACGGTTTTGAATTGCAACCTTTGATTTTTGATGTAAATTTAACACCATTCGACAAATCAATTGCGTTTGGGTTAAAAAAACATTCCATTCTTGCAACATCGGGTGTTGGATAAGTTATTGCAACAACCGTTCCCGCCATTGGTGAAAGCGGATTGTTTGAATTACCATCATAATCAACAACAGATGATGCAATAAAACGCGGTGATGATTCGGTTGGTTCAATTGTAATTTGCCCCCATATTTCCAATGGATTCCAAAAATCACCATTAACCAATGTATGTGTTGCAATTACGCGCATCAATTGGTTTTCAATTACAACGTCAACGGGTTGATTTGTTGCATCAATTACCAATTGAATTGATTGTGAAATCAACGGTTCACTTGAATAATCTTTAATTGTCAATAAATCCGTGAAAATATAACCCAATCCATTTTGAACCAATTCGATGTTTAAACGCAATTCCCAATCACCCGTATTTCCAAATGGAAACCAATTCTTTGTTCTTTGATTTGGGTAAAAATCCGCATCCGCGTTTAATTGTTGCAACCAATATTCCCAACGATAAAGGAATGGAAAATAAACATGAACACCATATTGAGTTGGCGTGTCTAATAACGGATTCAATTCTAAAATTGCATTTCTTTTTTCGGATGTTGTTGGTAATGTCATTTGAACGGGTTGAACCATGTTTAACAAATGTTTTCCAACGTTGTATGGCACGGATGAAAAATTGAAAAAACTTGAATTCAACGTGAATTTTTCCAATGTTGTTGTGTTAAACGCTTCAATTTTTGCCGTTAATGAATCATAAACAAGGTTCAAATCCAATAAGAATTTGCCCGTGAACGCTAAATCATCTTCAATATTTGCCGAATAACCCAAAGCGGAATCCAATGCGTTTGTGATGTTTTGTGAATGGTCGAAAAAAATGTTTTGTTGCATAACCAACACACCACCAACGGGTGTTTGCTTTTCCATTTGCGATTCAAAAACCAACAAATTCACATTCCCATATCGCGCCCAAATATAAAACGTTTTATCATCCATTTCACGCGCATCCATGAATGTACCAAATGCAACATTTGGTGTAAATACAAAATCAATTGTGTTTATTGTTCCAACGGTTGTGATGTTGGTAATTGTCATTGAATACCCCGCGCCGAATTCATTTATTTCAGAAAAAACGGGTGTTCCAATTATCGGTACATTCGTTCCAATAACCATTGCCAATTGTGATTGGTTAAATGGTCGATGTTTATAATAATCTGGATTGATTGAAACGTATGCGCAACCAAATCCAAAATCCGTTGATGCCGAATCAATCACAAATTGACCAATTGTCGGGTTTTGATAATCCAGAACATCAACACCATCAACCAATGTTGCATCAATCAACGATGTGTTGAACGCTTCATTGAACCAACCATTGTTTGCATCATCTGAAATGATAAATGAATATGTGTCGTATGGTTCACCAAATAAACTTGACCAATTAAATCCAACGTATAATTTTAAACAACTTGAAAAATCAAAATTTGTTTGGTTGTATAATCCCGACTGAATTATATCAATTGTCAATTCGTATGTTCGCAAATTTAACGGGTAAACGGTTACATCCTTAATTGATGCACCAATTTCAAATTGCCCCGATTGGTTACCAACTTGAACGCCATTTATCACGGCATTTGTAACGTATGAATTTAAGTCAAATGTAAAATTCGAAACCTCGCCATCAATCAAAGAAAATTTGTTTCCCGTTGCGCCGTTCAAAACATGATTCACATTTAAAACCAATGATTCGCGTTTTCTAGTTACAACTTCAATCACCATTATTTCATTTGATGCTTGAACATACCATTGCGAAATCATCCCAACATCAATTGTGTTTATTGTAACGGCGTTAACTGCCGTTGTCCACGTTGTAATCAATGTGCCACCAAACGAAAATATTGAAAATCGCACCGTATCACCAACTCGGAATCCTTCAGTTAAAAAATTTTCCGTTGAACATTGGACAATATTATTAACCGCATCCAAATAAAACAATGTTTGAACGCTTGTTTGCAATTGTATGGATTCGGTTATTGTAAATTTTGCCGTTACTTTATCACCCGTATTTGATTGATAAAATGTTTGCGAATTTCCGAAAACATCGGTGAAAAGTTTATTTATTATTTGAACTCCCATATTTTTTGGCTATTTCATTTATTTTGTCATTTTCACCGTTTTTTACATGTTCCAAAATAGAATTCACATCCATTTGAATTGGTAATATTTTTTCCCGATGTTCAATCGGTAATTGTGAAATAAATTTGTTATTCATCGAAATCAACTTATCCAATGATGATTTTAATTCATTCGCCAATTCATTAATATTTTCCATTTTATTCGTTTATTATTAACGTTTGAACTTTTCCAACCGCGTAATTGTCAGGAATACTAAATGAAATCGTTGCCAATGATTTTTCATCAACCCATTCCATTCGTATAATTTCACAATCCAATCCATCAATTTGCGCAAAATTATTATTCAACAAATATACAAAATCATCTTCGCGCAAACGAATCCGAACATCTGTTTTTGGTTTCCAACCGTTTAAATCAATTTGATTGATGTAATGGTATGAATCCCACAATGCTTTTGCGGAAACATAATCCTTAAAATTAGAGGGTTGGCGACCATTAATTGTGTATAGTGATTTTGTAACCGTGAAAAATTGTTGTGATATAGTCAAAACACCTATTCGCGCTTCAATTTGTGATGCAAAATTTGTTCCGCCACCAAAAATTCCCGTTAATGTATCAACAACATCAAAAAATTCTTTTGCTAACTTTTCCAACCAATTCAATTTGTCTTTTCGTGCGCCTAATGCAAACGGTACATTCACTTCATTCAATCCTTTAATCGTTACCAAATCCGCATTTACAACGTTTAATGGTTCGGTTGAGTATTCCGCATCATGCAAATCATAAATTTCATCGATGGTGTGAGAATCTGAATAATCTAATTGATGGCGGATGTAATAACGTTTCCAAATGTCGCCAACGTTGTATGAATAAGCATCATCGCGTTCACTTTGCAATGATAACGATGGATTCAATTGCAACAACGTTAATTGTTGCCACCAATCACGGCGTTCCATGCGCACAACACCATTTCGAACAACTGTTTTTGCGTTGTATTTTGTTTCCAATGCCGTAAACAATGAACCCAATGTTGGTGTTGTGTCGGATGAACTTGGTACACCTTTATTGAATGGCGCGTTGAATTCATCTGGTAAAAATTTGAATATTGATTTTCGTTCACGAATCAACGGAACGGGAACAATTGTTGCCCCGCCATTTATTCCATCCAATAATGATGATTCAAATGTGAATCCTAAATATTGGCATCCTTTTGACAATAATTCCTTTTCCTTTGAACCCAATAAATTGCGAACGGGCGGGAATATTAATGTAAATAATTGTGTCGCCAATTTAACGATTGCAATTAATAATGTTGCAATATAAATCACTTGTGACGCAATATTTAATGCGAATGCGATAATATCCCCCAAATCGATTGATGGCGGAACACCCGCGTTTGGTACTGACGCTTGAACGCCTTGTGCAATTGTTGTTGCCAAATCTTTAATCGATTGAATCAGTTCTTTTGTCAGTACAAATAATGAAATGCCCAATGAAATTGCCAATTCCAATTGATTATCCTTTAAAATGATGTATGGAACGTTGAACGTGTCAAAAACAATTCCTTTTTTCAACATCAATTCAAATGATGTTCCATCCGCATTTTCAAAAAATTGGTCGTTTTGCCCCCGTTTTTTTATTTTCAATTCACAATCATGTTGGCGGAAAATTGGATTTTCTGTTAAATCAACATAATATGACAAATTAACGCCATTTGACATTTGAACGCGGTACGGAATCCCCTCGAACAATCCAATTGTTGCAATGTGTTGTTTGATTATATCGTATGCATCACGCGCCAAAACAATTGTTTCAACGTTTAATGCTAATTCATCTGGATTACCCGAAAAATCCGAAATAACACCAATTCCATTTTGATTTCGCGGTGAAATTTCTATTTCATTTAAAAAATGTTTCATGGTTTGATTTTATAACGGTTGAATGTACTTGTGTTCCCTTTTTTAGTTGATTTTATTATTTCCATTGTGCCATGGATGATTTCACCCAATTCAATGTTCGTTTCAGGTTTGTTTTTGATTGTATCATTCAGTTCATCGAATTTTGAAATCAATAATGCGGTTTCGTAACCACTTGCAATTTGGTCATTCCCACGGATGATTTTTCCGTTATTGTATTCCATCGCTAATTTCGCTAATGATTCATTCGACATTCCGCCAATCTTATCATTCAATGATTTTGGAACAACACGTTCATTTGGATGCAACACGGCATGAAAACCGCCCTTTCCATCAATACCATTTCCATTTGTTCCCGTGTTTTCCGTTCCATCAAAAAACGTTGGGATTGAATTAATGAATTGTTGCAACAAAATTGTGTCCTTTATCGTATCCGCCAATGGATGTTTTGAACCATCCGCGACCTTTGAATTATAAGTTGAATAAACGGTTTCGGCAAGTTTAATTCGTTGTTGCCTTTTCAATTCCTTTTCCTTTTTTAAATTCGCTTCATTGATGATTCGTTGTTGTTCCGCCAATGATTCTTTTGCATTTATGTTTCCATTGATTGCAAGTTGTTGTAAAATGTCACTTTGTTTTTCCGCCATTGTAATTTCCTTTTCCAATTGTGCGATTTTATCATTGGAACGTTTTATGAAATAATCCGCCGTGATTTTTACGAATTCATTTTGTTGTTCGGCGCGTTTTTTTCTTTTTTCCGCCAATTTTTCATTCAATGCCGTTTCCGCATCAATTTCCTTTTGGTTTCTTATTTCCCATTCATCAATGTATTTTTGGTTTGTTTGAACCGTTTCATCAAGTTGTTTTTTGTCCAATTCAATGATTTTGTCGGTTGTTTTTTCAGCCAGAACAACACGTTTTTGTTCGGTGTCAACATCACGTTGTTCATTTTCAATTTTTAATTCGCCCAACCTTTGTTGATATGATTTTTCAATTTCAATTTTTTGCGCATCGGTCAATCCAACTTGTTCCAATAATTTATCACGGTTTGCGGTTATCGCATCCAATTCCTTTTGTTGAATCGCATCGTTTTGAACATCCAATTGGTTCAATTCCCATTCCATTTGTTCCAATGCCATTTGTTTTTCGAAATCATATTTTTCCGCAATCATCGCATCAATTTGTGATGTGTTGAATTCACCCGTTTCAATTATTTTTTGTAAATCTGCATTTATTTGCGTTTGAATTGTATCGTCAAATTGTGCCAATTTTCGCGCGTTGTAAATGTCATTCAATTGTTTGTTTAAATCAACCGTTTCAACCAAATAATCATTCACCGCATCCAATTGTGTTGCCAATTCTTTTTGCGCGTTGTTGTTGGCGTTTACTTTCAATGTATTATCCGCAACCGTAATTGAATACTTTTCCAAATCCGCTTCTAAATCTTGCAATTTTGATTCGTCAATTAAATCTGTAAATTCCTTTTCACTTGCATTTAAATCAATTATTTCTTTTGTGAATTGATTTGTTTTCATTGATAAAATATCCAACGCTTTTGATAAATCAAACGTTCCCGCAAATTCGCCAATTGCCGTTTTAATTGATTTTAATTCCGCCGTTGTTGCACCCGAACCCGAAGCGGTTAAACGGTCATATTCGGATTTTAAATTAAGTAAAAACGCCAACTCTTGTGTTCTTAATTTTCCACGGTCTTTGATTTTTTTTAATCCTTGTTCCTCAATTTCTGTGATTCGGCGCAATTTTTCATCTTCTAATGCCACCGCATCCTCGCCGTTTACTTTTCGGTCTCGAATTTCTCTATCCAACAAACGTTTTTGTTCATCAACCCATTTTTTTGTGTTTTCAGTTAATTTTGAAACGTTTATTTCCGCTTTTGCATTGGCTTTTGCCAACATATCCGATTGTCGGCGTTGTTCCGCCAATCCACTTGCAATGTCATAAATCGCCATCGCTAATTCAACCGCCAAACCAATCAACATAACCCATGGAATTGCATTCAATGATTTACCGCTTTTTTCTGCCTTTTCGCCCGTTTCGGTCAATGCCGTTCCCGCATCCTTTGTTGATTTCGTGAATAATTTAACATTTTTCACGTTTTCAATCATGGTTTTTGCTAATTCTTTTAAACCGCCAGATGCGATAAATTGAACTAATTGAACGCTTTTTAATGTTGCTTTGTATAATCCCCACGCCAATGCAACTTTTACTAATAATTTAACAATCGTTCCCAAATTGGATGCCAACCATTTGATTCCATCAACGAAAATTTTGGTTGCCCCATCGCCTTGTGTCATTGATGTAAATAAACCAAAGAATGATTCTTTTAATTGGTTTAATGCAAAACCCAATGTTTGTGTTCTTGCTTTCGCTTGTTCGGATGCCGTACCATTTTCATGCATTTGACCGTTCAACTCTTTTATTCGGTCGGTGTTTTGAATTAAATTCAACCCCGCAACCGCGTTTTCAACGCCGAAAACCTTTATCAATGATGCGTTATCATTCAACAATGGTTTTAATGCTTTTAAACGTTCTGAAAATGGCTTTGATTTGTCGCTTAATGCATCAAAAGAAATTCCCAACCCTTGCAATGCTTCTTGTGCGGGTTTTGGCAATGCATCGGGTGCGGATAATTTCAACATCACGTTTCGTAATGCCGTACCCGCTTCCGCACCTTTTAATCCCTTTTCACCTAACATTTCAATCAATGCCGTACTTTCTTCAATATCAACATTTGATGATTTGGCAACCGCCCCGAATTTTAATAATGCCTCGGTCACTTGTGGAATTTCAACCGCACCAAATTTTGCACCATTTGCCAATGTATCAATAAATCGCGTTGCTTGTGATGCATCCGCGCCGAATTGGTTCATTGCATCGGTTAATGCGGTCGCGGATTCTGGTAACGTCATGCCACTTGCTTGTGATAATGTGATTGCGGATTGTGTGACCGCATCCAATGCCTTTGCATTTTTTAATAATTCGGGTTTTGCCGAACCAATTAATTTATACGCTTCAACAATTGCGGATGCGCCCCCAACAACTTGTGAACCCATTTCATTTGCGCGGGTTTTGAAATATTCCAAATCATCACCCGTTGCACCCGTTATTGCACTCAAATCCGCAATGGCTTGGTCAAATTCAACTATTTTTGAAATTCCCGCCGTGATTACCGTTCCTAATCCAAATGCCAATCCCAATTGCCCCAAACCATTGCGCAATTTATTGATTGCCCCCGAATAATTCCCAACGTTTCGGAAATTATCACCAACGGTTGAATCAATTTTTTTCAATGTTGCATCTGCTTTTATCGCTTCGCTTGTTACTTGTTTATAAGTTTTTGCCAAATCGCGATATTCCTTTGTGTTCTTTTGTCCATGTTGTTCCAATGAAATCATTTGCCCCGCCAATTCTTTTGATGAATTTTTCAATTCACGGGTTTTCACAACTAGTTGATTGTATGCACTCGCCATTTTTTGTGCATTGGCGATTTCTTTTTGTTCGGCTTTTGCTTTTCGTTCCGCTTCGCGTTCCAATTCCTTATCCAAACGCAATTTTTCACGTTCGGTTTTGATTTTTTGTTGGTCGGTTTTTAACGATTCTTGTGTTGTTTTTTGCGCTTGTTGTTCCGTTCGTTGTTTTTCTGTTTGTGATTTTAAACGTGCGGTTTCGGCATCATGCAATTGTTTTTGTGAATTGGTGCGCAAATTATCCAATTTGATTGCATCCATTTGTAGTTTTTGCGCCTTTTCCGTTAACTTAATGAATTCATTGATGGATTTGGTTGAATCAAATTTTGCGTTCCCTAGGGATGATTTAATTGTTTTTGCAGTTTTATTCAATTCATTGTTGAATTTTTCAATCACAACAATTGTTTGTTGCGCCGAATCGCGCACATTTGTGAATACATCACCCTCGAATAAATCACTACTTTTTATTTGCTTTGCCATATTCGGTTAATAAGTTAAAATAGTCTTTTGTAATTATGTTTTTTGAATTAATCCAATGCCCCATCCATTTTGAAAGATGAACCAACGATTGTTCAATTGTTATTCCTTTTCCATTATTCGCCATCATCATTTCCAATTTTGACAATTCAATTTCAATTTCTGTTAATTTGAAACGGTCGCGATTAATTACAAAATCAATTTCCAACATCGCTTTTTTCCGCATCACGTTTAACATTTTTATGTACATTTCCGACAATCCAAATTCTTTGATGTAATCATCATAAATTTTGTTCCATGCATCAACATCATTTTCATTTGTTGCGGTTATGCTTTTACTATCAATTCGCACAAATCGCAAATCACCATTTGTGCATTTAATCCAATTAAACAATGGCAATTCATCGATTCCCGTGTAAAATTTTTGATGTTTCGATTTGAAAACGTTTTTTAATTTCATCCGCCAATTTTTGTTTGTTTTCTTTTGTCAACCCAACGATTCCATCACCAAATTTTTCGAATAAATCGGTTTGTTCACCAGAATCATCAACTTTTATTGCATCCGCATCAACAACAAATGAATCCGCGTAAACAGTTATGAACATTGAATTGTAAAAATCCCCCGTATCTTTTAATGTGTACGGTGTACCCGCTATTTTTTCGGGATTAATAAATTCGGTAAAATCTGAATATAAACCCAAAATATCGCCATCCTCATCAATTCCCTTTTGCAATTGGTCGTTTTGAATCCACAAAATGATTTGGCGTTTCAATTTATCATCTGAAAACACCTTTTGCCAAATAGATGCAAAACCAATGGTTCGTGTTCTATTCAGTAATTCACCCAATTTTGTATTCATCAAATTGACCATAAAACAAAAGTACAAAAAAAACGGGGTGCATTTTACACCCCGTTAATTATCAATTTACAATCACATTTTCAATCAATGTGTTTTACCTTTTTTTTTTGATTTCGGGTTTGCCAACATCCATGCATTTTTGACAATATCTTTTCGGATATGCGCAAAAAATTCATAACATTCAACCAATGTTTTTTCCGCTAAATGTTCAACGGCAAATTCAATTGTTCCCGACTTTACAAATTCCATGATTAAAGCGCAACAAATGTTGTTTCACCATCATAACCCGTTTTCGCGATTGATAGCGTTAACGAATCACCCGTTGTTTGCGCAATGAATGACACCGTGTAATTTCCATCACTATTTTCAACCACCGTTGTTGCAACCGTTGCAACCGTTGTGTTGTTAGTCAATAAGAAATCCGCAGAAACCGCACCTTTGAACAAAATTTTGTTGATTGCCGTTCCATAATCCAATTTCGCATCAAACGTGATTGATGTTGATGTGATGATTGAATTTAAGAAATTAACATCAATTAATCCCGTTAAATCGTTGAAATTGATTCCCGCTTCTGTTGGCGTTATCATGTACATTGTTGATTCATCGAATAAACGGTTGAAATCAAACGCAACCATGATTTTTGAAACCGTTGCATCCGTTGCGAATGTGTACGTTGGATTGAATGATGGATTATCAACGGGAATTGGGCGTAAAAATCCGCCTTGTTGCGAACCAACCAAATTTCCATTCACATCAATGATGTAAACTCCAAATTCAACACAACGGTTGTTTTGCATTTTTCCCAACAATGTTGGTGATGAATCCTCCGCCCACAATTCACCCGTGAATGAACGTTTTCCTTGACGTAAAAACACCATTCGACCGCTTGATGCTTCCTCAAATTGTGAATCCGCTTTTGGCAATTCAACATTTTCAAATTTTGGCAATGGAAACCAACGTTTCGATGCATCTGGTTCATTAATTAATGCGGTGAACGATGGTAATGGTGCATTTAAGTCAATCCCATTCAATGTTCCATCGTTTGCCGTTATTGCAACCATAACCATGGTTGACGTTACCGATTGAATCGGAACACAATTTGGTGTTCCCGTGTTCGATAATCCGTTTTCGCAATTACATCCTAAACTCATTTGTTCTAATTTTTATTTTTTTTCATGCACCAATATTGGTGTCTAACAATTACAATTTTCTTTGTATTTTTTTAATGTCAAACGCAATTCAACGCCCGACAAATTCGCATCCAAAATGTTTTTTATCATCCCTTGTTCATTTTCAACCCCGAACCGCGCAAAATCAATTATCTCCCATGATTCGATTGTTCCAAAATTTCGGTCACGTTTTATTGTTTCCAAAAATTCATCAACCAATTGTTCCATCGGATAAACTACATTCACGATGTGGTCACTTGTGTAAAAATTCAAAATGTTGGTTTCATCTAAAAAAAACAATCTTAAATCCGCTTCAAATTGAATTGTGGATTCTTTACCGAAACGCTCGGATGTAATCGAACCCAACAACCAAATCAATGGCGTTTTCTTTGTTAAATTGTTTTCCGCCAATGTCCATTCCTTGTTTGTTGCCATTTTTGTACCCGTAATAAAAAACGGTTTTGGCAATTCCACAATCCCAGATTGAATTGGAACAATCGATGGTTTTAAAATCAACCATTGATTTGGGTTCGCTTGGTCAATCATGAACTTTTCGGTTGATTGGTCGGTGATTTGTTTTCCCGACCGCGCCCATTTTGTTTTGCATGTTTCAAATCGTTCATCCGTTGGATTCCACACACCAACAATGGTTGAATCCATTTTGGAAACAACATTTTCAATGATATTGGAAATTTCGTTAATCATAACCAACTAATGAATGATTTTAAAACACCTTTAAAAGTAGAAAATTTGCCTTTTCCAACGTAATCAACGGAACATTGCGCATCATTCGCACCGCCAACGATTGTGATTGTATCACCGATTGAATAATTCGTTCCCGCTTGGTTAATCGTAACCGCATCAACAACGCCAAATCCATCCGTAACAACGTCAATTGTTAACCCATTACCCGTTCCATTTATTGTTGGAACATTCAATGCATCAACGTATGTTGTTCCACCGCTTAAAATGGATAATTCAACACATTGACCAATCGCAATTTGCATGTTTCGAATGATACGGTTTTGAATCGCCCGTGACGTTCGAACGCTTTCATTGTAACGATTGCACATTGTTGTGTATAAAGTTGATGAAACATCCGAATTTTCGCCCGTTTGACGTACCGCGCCATTGATTGTTTGTTGTGAAATGTTATCCTTTGCAAATTCCCAATAAATGAATCCCGTTAACATGTCTTTAATTCCTAATGAAACGTAAAGTTTTAAACAACTATTTTCAACAAATGGATTGAATATAAATGTGAAATTTGGCGATTTCGGAACGTTTAAAACGCTTAAATCACCAATAAATTCATCATACAAATCCGAACCCAATAATTGCATCAAATAAATTGGTTCATACCGTTCAATATAATCAATCAATTTTTGTTGATTATACATCCCCGTGTGCAACTCAAATTTTCCCGTGAAATCATCAATGTTTACAATCATCATTCTATTTTTTTAACGTTCCAAAACCTTGTTTTAAGAAGATTTTAACCATTTCACCCGTGATTTGAAAAATACCTTTTCCCATGTGTTTTGATTTGCCATTTGATATGAACGAATAAATCAATTTATCATCCAATTCAACATCCAGATGCAAACCGATTTCATCCTTTTCAATATGAACGTCAATAATATTTGAATCAATATCAACATCCAAATCACCAGATTCATCACGTTTCACATGAATATCAACTTTTCCCAAATTAATGTTCAAATCAATTGGTTTTTTCACCCGCGGTGTTCTTGGTTTTTTTACTTTCTTTTCCATGGTTTTGATGTTTAAAACGGGGGAATGTTGCCAATCCCCCGAATGTTAAAATTATGGTAAATCAATTGATGCAATCGCCGTTGCTAGGTTGCCCTTTACAAATGCATTCACATCATTGTTTTTAACGTATTGAACCAAACGCATTTCACAAAGAATTGTTACCATGTTACGTTGGAAATCATCATTCACATAACCAACTTGCAAATTCATTGCTTCGCGAACACGAACATTTGATTTCGTGAAATCACCCACAAGGAATTCACCCGCCGTTTGATTGTTTGTTGAAACAACAATAAGTGATGCAACGCGCATTTCACCATTTGAATCCATTAAGAACATTGGATAAGTATATTCACCCGTTGTTGTTTTTGTCAATTGAAGTTTTGCAACATCCACGGGATTCAAAACAACATGTGTTGCGTTGAAATTCGCACTTTCAATTTGCGCAACTGAAATTCTCAAAACGTCACTAATGTTTGCACTTGGAATTGACGTTGCAAAAGAACCCGCAACAAACAATGGCGCAATTGGAATGATACCGTTGATTTCAGAACCACCCGCACCGTTCAAAATTCCGTTTTCAACCATTTGGTCAACCGATGCCATCAAATCACCGTTGATTTCAGATTGAACAAACGATAAATCCGCCAACATTTCTTTTGAAATTTTGACCGTTCCCGCGATTTTTTTGACTTCTTCGCTCACTTCGATGTATTCTGGTGAACCCGTTGGTTTCGTTCCCGCTTCCAATGTCCAATCCGCGATTGTTTGAACCGTTTGTGAAATATAAGTAACGAACTTTGAGGTTGTCGTTCCTTTGTTCACAATGTCACGAACTTTGATTTTTGGTCGCGCAATGTTTGAAACGCCTTGTTCCAATGTTGACAATGCGATGTTTCCCGTGTAATTCCCAACAATTGTTGTGTCGGCTTTTACTTCTAAACTCAAAGATGCGCCACTTTCTTTTGCGCTTAATATCTTTTCAAGGTTTTCCGCATAAACTTGTCCCAATGCTTCTGGTAATGTTTTTGCAACAATCTTTGATGCATCCTTTGCCTTTTCCGCAAACGCTTCTAATTTTGCCTCAAAACCCGTGATTGCGGTTTGGATTGCTTCGCTTTTTTCTGTTAATCCTTTTAATGCGTTAACGTCATTTTGCAATGATTCAACATCACTTTTTGTTGCCATTGTTGACATGCTTTCATTGAACTTTGTGTTGATTTTTTCAATCACTTGTTCGGGTGTTAATGTGTTTTCCACTTTGTTTTTGTTTTTAATTAATACTTTTTATTACTTGTTCCCAATTAAATGAATTTCCAATTATTTCCGTTGGCTTAATTTCCAACGAATGTTTCAAATCGAACGGTTCGTTTTTAGTAAGTAACAACAATTGTGCATTCAAATATTTTATTTTCATTTCGATTTCAAACAATCGTTCATCCGAACCTTTGCCATTAATCAATGATTTTACATTAATATCGATTTCATTGGAAATTTTTGATGCAAAATCCATTCTTTGTTCGGATTTCATAACACCAACAACATCCGTGTGTTCGTTTGCGCCAAATGTGACCGCCGAACCCTCAAAAAGTTTAACTTCTGTTATCATCCAATAACCGCCCGAATCCAACGATGTATCATCAATCCATTTGATTTTGTCGGTTACATATTGAAAACCAATTGAATGTTCACGAATGATTCCATCCGCGTAATCGTTCAACGCATCATTTCCACCCGTTGATGTTCCTAATTGGGCAACGGCAAACAATCCCTTTTCATCTTCTGAAAGTTCAACAAACTTTCCAATTTGTTTTTGCCAATCATGGTAACGTAAAAACGCAATTTTTCGGTTTGATGTTGAATCAACCCCGCGTTCCATGATGGATTTGGTAAACGCGCCCTTTTTTATCATGTCATTATCCGCATCAATTACATCAAATGTTGACAAATATATTGCAACTTGACGTTTTGATAAATCAAAATCCTTTAACGCGTTTGCGCCTTTTGTTTGATATGTGTTAATGTTCTTTTCCATTACTTACAAAATTACATTTTATTTTTCAATTGATAACACCGCCAATTTTTCATCATCTGATAAAATAACACCCGCCGTGATGATTTTATTCAATGCATCCGCGCGGGTGTTCAATACGTTTGCCTTTTTTTCCTCATCATCTTGCAAAACGGGCAAATGTGAGAAATCCGCTTTGATTGTGATTCCCTCTTTTGACAATCCCAATTGATGCGCCATTGTGTTATACATTTGTTGCGTTTCGGGAATGATTGTATCCGTGTAACACATACGAATCGCATTTTGAACATTGGCGAATGTCGAACCTTTAACAGATGAAAAAATGTCGTAATTCAATCCATACGCATCAATTATTGCGACCTTATCCGCGTCTAATTCCTCAAATAATAGCAAATCTTTTGTTGGAAAACTCATTGGTTGCCATTGAACGTTTGATTCCGTTATGATAATTTCGTCTTTTGAACGATTATACCAATCTTTTTGTATTTCCTTTTTTTCATCCGCATCCATTGGAATCGCGCCCCCGATATCCGATTTTTGGGCGGATAAAATACCGATTGAACCGATATTTTCCAATAATACATTCCTTTTGTTGTATGATGCTTTTATGTTGGATAATGGAAATTTTAATGCTGAAATTCGCGATGTTGGTTTGATGATGTTCATTCCATCGGTTGTTGCCAAATACACCATGTCACCAACTTCAATTGTTTCAATCGAATTATCATCATATTGAAATTTATAATCATTGATTAATCCATCAATATCCATTTGTTTCAATGTTTTACCGCTTGAATTAATTTGAACTTTATTTGATGGTAATGGAACAAATAAATTTCTTGAATCAAATGAACGTTTTGGGCAATAACCAAAGGAATTTGAATATAATGCATCATTCACGGATAATGAATAAACAACATCACTCCATGATTGCATTGAATTTGGTTTTGCAACCATATCCAAAAACCAATGTTTAGTGATTTCAATTCCGTTTTTATCATACAATTTGGGAACATTTGATGCCATCATTGATGCGCGTTTATCAATAACCGCCCTTAATTCTGGAATAGTTAAAAATAATTCCCATGCGTTATTGGTATCAATCCAAATTGCGCGTTTAACGCCCCAAAATTGGTTCATTGTTGGTAATAGTTGATTGAAACGATTGATGAAACGATTTCCATTATCATCGTTATCCTTTACACCAAAAAATGATTCCCAAAAATTTAATTCCATGTTGTTGTTTTTTACAAATTTACATTATATTTTGAACATTGATTGAACAAAAATTGCCAATCCCGCCAAACAATCTGGTGCATCATCATTTTTGTTTTTACCCTCTTTGCTAAATGATAAAACATTTTGAATAAATTGTTCACATTCATTTGTTCCCGTTTTAATAAACATCATTGAATTTTGGATGAATGCCGAATTCATGATGATACGGGTTATTTTGTTTGTTGTGTTGTTGACTTGCAAAACCTTTGTTTTGGTGTGCAATTGCAATTGTCGGGAAAACATCGCCCCCATTGAATTGGATTCAACACGAACGTATTTTGCGCCCCATTTGTTCAACATTCCCGCGCATAAAGGAATGGAAACATCGGTATTCGCGCGGGTGAAAACGTAATCAACCAAAAACAATTGGTTTTTTATCAATGCACAAACCGCCATTGACGTATAGTCCGCCCCTTGGTCGCTTACATCAATATAAGCCATACAACCATCAATGGGTGATGTTCCATCCGCTTTTGTATTTAATCGAATGAATTCATCAAATTCATCCTTTTCCATGTAGCGCAAATCTGAAAATAAACGCCCTTTTGAATCAACGGGTTGTTGTTGGTATTCCGCCAACCAAATTTCATTGGCGGTTCGTTTACGCTTTTCAATATATTCATCCGTTGACATTACCGCGGTACAAAATGTTTCATCATTTTCATCCATGGCGGAAACCATGATTGATTTTTCATA
>Ga0315293_10001943_pt1 | contig 19995 bp, 15 predicted proteins | sample YL17G13_20_MG_FD_203071 | JGI IMG/M metagenome (GOLD analysis project Ga0315293, IMG submission 203071) | Sediment microbial communities from Yellowstone Lake, YNP, Wyoming, USA - YL17G13_20 | ecosystem: Environmental > Aquatic > Freshwater > Lake > Sediment | place: USA: Wyoming | collected... | reverse complement strand
TTGGGCGGCTGGGGCGACCAGATTCGGGGCATGGTGACCGTCTTTTACGCGGCCGCGCTGACGCACCGCGGATTTGCGGCGACGTGGTCACCTCTGTTTACCGTGGACGACTACTTTGAGACGCGGCTCGCGGCTTACTCTCGCGATGCAGGCGCCGCCGAGCTGGCAGCGCCCGTTATCGCTGTTGTGCACAACTCAACGCACTTTAAAGAGCCGGCCGCGGTCGACGCCCTGCTGTCGCTGCCGGGGTCGGCCGTGGTGCACACGAACGCGTTTCAGTGGGCCGAACTTGCGCGCCTGCCGCGACTGCGCGCCGCTGCCGAGCATCTGGGCGTGGCCGGCCTGTCCCAGGAGGCGCTGTTCGTGCTGGCGGTGCAGGTTATGCTGCCCCGGCCGGCGCCCGCGGTCGAGGCGCACGTCAACACGGCGCTCGGCCGCGCCGCGCAGACGCGCATCGAGTTTGGCCGGCGCGTGGCGCACAGCGCGCACAAGAGGCGTCCTCTAACCATCGGCGTCCAGATCCGGACGGGTGGCATCGGCGAGGCGTGGGATGACGACCAGCGGCTTCCGCTGTCGAGCGCCGTCTGCTTTGCCGCCGAGGCCGCCCGCCTGTGCGGCGGCGTCCGGTGCCTTGTCTTTCTGACAGCCGACTCGGGAGCGGCCGCTGACCGGTTCAGGGCGGCGCTGACGGCGGTCGCGGGCGTGGACGCGGCCGTGGTGGAGCACGCGGGGCCCATCCTGCACACCGCGCAAGGGGTGCCCCGGGCCGCTCCGGACGAGCCGTCCATCGACCCCTGGCTAAAGACGTTTGTCGACTGGACCGCGCTGTCCCAGGTGGACGCCCTGCTCATGTCGCGCAGTGGGTTTGGGTGGACCGCGGGCTGGGCGGGGCGCGTGCCGTACTTGCGCATGCTGCGGGAAGGTGCCGCATGCGTTTGGATCGACTTTGACACGCCGGACGGTCTGTTTTGAGGGATGAAGGATTTCTGTCGTTGGCGGCGGGCGACGGGTTGGCGTTTTACTCTGGAATTTTGCATTAATTACACGTGCGCCCGGAGCGCACGCCGCCACTCTCTCTCGACGATGCGGCTCATGGCCGCGTCGCTGGCGCTGCTGTGCGGCGCCGCCGCCGCCGCGAACGACCGGCCGCACGCGTCGCTGCGCGCGCGGCATCGGCACAGCGACTCCCGGGCGGCGGCCCCGCTTTCCGTCACCATGCACGGGTTACGAGAGCAACCGCCGCCCGCGATGCTCGTACGGGAAATGAAGCTGCGCCCACTCGTCTTCGCGCACAAACAGCTGCCACACCATGGCCAGCGTGGCCTGCTCGTTCCAGCGAAACCGAAAGTGGGCCCCCGTCTGCACCACGGTGCGCAGGTAGCGTTGGACGAGGGGGTGCTTGGTCATGAAGGCGACGTCGTACACGACAAAGTTGCCATGCAGAACGGTCATATCCCAGCCGGCGACCGGGACGCCCTCGGGCGCCGGCCACGGCCGGCCGGCCGGCCACGAGTGCAGGCCCTCGATGCTGGGCGGCGAGCAATGCTCGTACAGCAGCGTGGGGACGACGTTTTCAGTAACCACAAAGTAGCGCGTCAGCTCGGGCAGGCCCACCGTCACATAGGGAGCGTCAATGGATGTGTGGCCCGCCATTTTCAGGCCACGCCCCGCAAACGAGCCAAACACGTCCTCCGTAACGGGCGCCGGAAAGTAGGAATCGTCGTCCACCTGGAGCAGCGTCGAGTAGCCCAGCGACGCGGCCAGCGCAAACTGGGTCGTCAGCCGCCAGTGCCCCATGCGCCGGTATTCCTCCCCAAACCCGGGCGGCGTCCACTCGCTCGCGTTGCCTGCCTGGGGCGGCGTGACCCAGCCCAGGTCGTCCGCGTGGGACAGCAGGTCGACGATGTGCCACCCGGCGTGCGCACCGACGCAGTCGACTAACGCCGCATGCGCGGCGGCGCCGCCCAGCACAAACACGTACACGTCGGCCGGGTTGTGCGCGATGAATTGAGTGTTAAACGTGTTGAGGCAGGGGCATGCGCTGGACGGGAAGCGGTTGGTGAGGATGAACGCGGCCGCGTCGTGCGCGCGCGTGTGAGCGCCGGCGTTCGTGTACCTGGCAAAGTCGACGATCGCGCCGCGTGCCGAGTGGTGGCGGTGCTCCAGGTTGGCTCGGGACGCGGCCGCGGCTGCCGCCATGCAGGCGAGTACGACTGCACGCATGATGGGCGGCACACGGCCCTCGTCCAGCCCCAACCAAGGCAAAGTGGACGCCCTCCCGCACGCAGTGAGCGTCTTCGAAGACATGAGGCCGTGATCAACCTTCGACACGGGAAAAAATATTGCATTTTCAAAACATTTCGCCCAGGCCCCGGCCCAACCCGCTCGCGTCGACCCGGTGCCGGGCGCGGGCTCCTTGCCCGGGTTGCCACACGGACACGCCCAACGAATGCGCGTTCATGTCGATGCGGCGAGGGGTCAGAAGGTCTGCCGCAGGAAGGCGGTCGACAGCGTTGCGCTCTCCTCCGCCGCCTCCTCCGCCCTCCGCTTGCAGCACCCGGTCGGCGCGCATGAGCAACTCGTCCAGCCGCGCACGCACGGCCGCGTGCCGCGGCACGGCTGCCAGTGCCACCGCCCTCCCCCCCCGTCCCGCCGCAAACGCCGCGACGTGCGCGTCGCCCGCGGCCAGCGCGCACGACAGCGACTCGCCCGCCACCGAGTCCAGGTCGGCCACGATGCCGCCCCGGTCGAGCAGGAGCGCGTGGCGAGCCAGGTCGGCGGCGAGGTCGGTGTGGTTGCGGGCGGCCAGCGCGGGGAAAAGACGCGCGACAGAGGCGGGCAGGCCGCCGTCGCCCGCAAACGCGTCGACAAACTCGTAGGCATGGTCAGGGTGCAGCCATTTCCAAGTCCACGTCTGCGGCGTGAGCGCGTCGCGCGCGTCGGCCGCGCCGACCTGGGTCAGGCGCAGCGGCACGGCGCGGCCGCGAGGCGCCAGGCACGGCCGCGCCGCGGCCGCCGCCGACTCGGACATCCTGCACGCCGTCCGAGGCTCGTCGCCCAGGAACGAGGACAATTCCTCTGGGCGCAAGGCGCCCTTGCCCGCGAGCAGCGTCGCCAGAAACGGGGCCAACCCGTCGCCCGCCGGCTCCTCGGTCAATGCCATCCACGTGCGGTACGCAAACGCGTCGTCCGATTCTTCCCGGTCGCGCGCGTACGACGGCTGGCGCACGATGTGGTGCACGCCGCAGCAGAGTGTGTGCGGCGACGGCGCGCGCGCAAACGCGAGCGGCAGCGGCACCGCCTCGTACGGCACGTCCAGCGCTCGAGCGCGGTGCCACGTCTCGTTGTCGTACGCCACGCGCACGCCGTGGTGCATGGCGACGCGGGTGTAGTTGAGCGCGCGCATGTCACGACAAAAGTGCGAGCACTCGGACGCGCCGCACTCGCCCGGCAGGTTGGACCGAAATGTGAGTCCCGAGTAGAAAGGGGCTGCGGCGACAACCACGATGCCATTCCAACAACATTGCAGCTGCACGACTTCGGGCTGGGGTTCGACGATCGCGAGCTCGATTGCGTTGACCGCGCGCGTGTAGTCGGGAAACGACAGCCCTGATCGCGCTACCTTGCGCATCAGCGGCACCGCGCTCTCGGGCGCCACGTACGGCGGCATGGCGCGCAGGGGCAGGCCGTCCAGGGTGCGCGCGACCCAGGCATCGTAAAAGATGGGGTACTTGGCGTCCACGGCGGGCTTGTAGATTTTGTGCGCGTCGCCGATGGGGATGAAATCCGTGCCGCACGAAATGTCGGCGCCCACGGCCAGCAGCTTGCGCACGTCGCCGGCCTCGAACAAGACGTCGTTGACAAACACGACCCGGTCGAAGCGGCGCTCGTGCGCCATGGCGCGCAGCGGCTTGAGCAGCTCGTTGCGCGCGTCGGCCAAAAAGTCGATGCGCTGGCGGCCGCGCCGCGTGAGGGGGCCGTTGGCGGTGATGTTGGTCGCGACGCCCGCCGCTTCCAGCGAGCGCCGCGCGTCGTCCAGCAGGCGGGGTGTGCCGTCGGCCGAGCCGCTCTCGTAAACTGTCACAAATAGGTTGGGCGGGCCCACGTCGGCGGCAAGCTTGAGCAGCTCGGCGGAGAACGTGGTTACGGTGGCCGCGTTGTCCCGAAAGTTGGCGGCGATGTATAAAGATAGATGAGCGGATGAGGCGGCTGCGGCTGCGGCGCGGCCGACGTCCAGGAGCAGCAGCAGCAGCAGCAGCAGCAGGGACGGAGACAGCCGCTGCGCTGCGGCTGCCGCCATGACGACAACGTGTGCGGCTCTATGCGCGCGGCGGCGACCGAGCCGGCTGAGGCATGGGCGCGGATAGGTCGTGCGCGAGTCGGTTTATTATTCTTTGTTGCACCGGGTCGGCGCAAAAATGGGTTTTTATTGCGGGAAGGGCCCACAAAACAATAATGCAAAATCTAACCTTGGCGCGATCGCCGCCGCCCCGCGTTGTCGACCGTCGCAACGGATATGCCCCCTTGTCGCAGTCCAGCGCGTGCCCCGCTGCCCGCCTTTCCGCCAGCCTCACGGACATACCCTTTTTGCGCTTCCGCCACCGTCAGCTCCCAGTCCCAATCCTTCCCCACCCCGGCCGGCGCTTGAATGCCGTCGGCGGGCGCACGGGCGTCGGTCGCCAGCCCGGAAGCCGGCAGGTCGGCCGCCCACACGCCAAAACTGGCTTCAGGGCACACCGCCAGCACGGCCGCTTTCGCACCATCACGCACGTCCACGCAGCGGTGCACGCCGAACGGTGTCGTGACCGGCGCATCCTCGTCCTCAAACGCAAACCGGGACGCCTCTTTCATGGGCGCGAGCAACACGGGCAGCCCCTCGCGCTCCATGCGCTGCACCGCCCGCGCAAAGTACATGTCCTCCACGTAACCTTCCTTGAAAGGCACGTTGGCAACGATCCAGCGCATGACGCGCACGCTGCGCAGGGACAGGCCGCCGTTGCCGACGCGGATGTCGGCGGGGACGCCGCGCACCCAGGGCGCGCCCACGTAGTCGTACCGCAAAAAGTGTTCGACGCGCCACGGGCTCATGGAGCAGAGCACGGAATCCGTTTGAAAGGTGAGCACTTTGTCCGCGGCGACCGCGCGCCAAAACGCGTCGGACGTCATCATGCGCGTGTACGCGATCGTATTGCCCGCGGCGCCCAGATCGGCGGCGCCTATGGCGGCCGCGGGCAGGGCATGCAGCTGGTTTCGGTGGGAGAGGCGGGCGACGGCGGTGGAGGTGTGCAGGGAGGGGGTCGCCGCAGGCGCGTGCACCACCAGGATGGGCCATTCAGACCCGAGATTGCCTGCCACATTGGCGAGCGTATAAGATAGGTGGGGCACCGGTGCATGGAGCACGGTGACCGCGCGAAAGCGCGACCAGGGCGGGCGGTGCGCGGCGGCGGCGCGCGCCGCGAGTGCCAGCACCACCGCCAGCCACGCCAGCAAACGCTTCATGCGCGCGACATTTACTGCTCTCCTCTGGGTTGGAGGCGCTCAGACGCAGCGTGCCTGACGACTCTGCGGGCGTCCGCCGGGCGAAACCCAAACCGCATTTTTGCGATCCATTCTGCCAACCCGCCGGCCGCGCCACCACCGACGTCAGAGAGTGAGCCTGCGCCGCAATCCGCCGCCTAGCATGGCCCTGCGCCTCGCATGGCGCCTTGCGCTCGCGGGCGCCCTGTGCGCCACCGCCGCGTTGGCGGCGCCGAGGCGGCAGGGCGGTAGCCTGTCGCACGGCGTCGCCACCCTGTTTGACGGCGGGCCGTATGAAAGCCTACTCGCTGCCCAGCGCACATCGCAGGCAGCCATCACTACCACCACCGCTCGGCGCCCCACCAAGACCCCCACTTTCGTGACCTACATCATCCCCTCGAAAGGCCGCACATCCATCGACGCCACGCTCGAGTCGCTGGCCCAGCAGACTCTGGACGATTGGTCGGCCGTCGTCATCCTGGACGGCTGGCTGACGAGCCCCGTGATGGAGGAGGTGGACGTTCGTGAGGAAAAGTGGAAGTGCCTGCACACCCTGCTGCGCTGGCAGGCGCGCCTGCCCACCAGGTTGCGCATCGTGGCGCAGCCGGCCAAGTCGGGCGTCGGCACAAACAGCGCGGCCGCCGTGCGCAACACGGGCATGCTGCTGGCCGCGTCGCCCTGGGTCGCGTTTGTGGACGACGACGACACGCTGCAGCCGGCGCACGCGCGCAGGCTGCGCGACCATGTGGCCAAGCTGCCCGGGCTGGACGCCGTCATCTTCCGCATGTCGTTCTGGGACGCCACCACCGACAAGCTCCGCCCGCACGCCGCCGTCTTCCCTCGGCTCAACGCCACCAACTTTGTCATCAACGAGGTGGGCATCAGCTTTGCCATGAAGACGTCGCTGTGCACGCAGGACGAGGTCGACCCCCGCGAAAACTATTGCTTCATCCCGAGCCGGTGCGAAGACTATGTTCTCCTCAACTGGCTGCGCGTGAGCAACAAGGCCATGCTGCTCTCGCCCCACATTCTGTACAACGTTAAAGGGCACCGCATGGATTGCGCGACGGCCGACTGCGGCGCGACGACGGTCTACATCCACGACAACAAGGCGCGCGTGCTGGGCGGCGCGGTCTAGGCGCGGCACGACGGCGGGCAGGATCGCGGTGGCGGTGTTTGTGGGTGTGTCCTCCAGGTCGGTCGGCCTGCGGCTGCGGCTTGTGGCGGCCGCCGTGTCTGTCCTTGTTTTTTCGACTCTCTTTGTCATCACACTTGCTGCAACCTCCTCTGCTCCTGAATTTCGTGCACCCGCTTGCACAGGCGCACGTTGTGCTGGTGGTAGCCCGCTTCGTCACCCACGTACGCCACGAGCTTGGCAAAGGCCGGGCTCCACGCGGCAGGCCCCTGCCGCCGCCAGGCCATCCTCTCCTCGTACGCCGTCTCATTGTCGGCCAGATGGTGGATGAAGCGGGCGAGGTCGTCCCGGCTCTTGAACTTGGCTGCGTCCACCACGGCGTCGGGCGACGGAATGTATTCGTCGATGTTGGGCGCGCCAAAGTAGATGGGCAGGCACCCCGCCATCAGGCCCAAAAACACCTTTTCCGAGACGTAGTCGTCGTCGACCGAGTTTTCAAATGTCGCGCAAAACTTGTACCGCTTGAACATAGCCAGCTTGTTGCGGTCGGCGAAATGGGTCGGCGGCTTCATGTCGCGCGGCACGTGCGGCCTGTTGGACAGGCATTTGCCGTAAAAGTGAAAGGGGAGGTCGACAGCCTCCATCAGCCCGGTGAGCATGTCGTCTCGGCCGATGCTGGGCTCTTCCAGCTCTTCGAGAGTGTGTTTTGACAGGAAGCGCGCGGTTTGTTCCGTCAGAGGGATGCAGGTCCCGGCGCAGTTGCTGTGCATGCCCACGATGGCGTCCTTCTTTTTGGTAAACGGGAGCGGCGGGTGCGCCTCCCAATAGTCTTTAAACACGTTGAGGTAGTATGGCACCCACACGTCGGCGTCCTTTCGGTAGCTCATCTTTACGTCGAAGTTGTTGCGCACCGAGGGCTGCAGCATGTGCCTGCCGAATTGGCACTCTTGCATGGGGTACGACTCGAGGGTAAACTCGACGCCGATCTGGTCGGCGCGAGGCTTGTACTTGCTGCCGAAAGGGCCGGTCTGTGGGCCGGTGGCCAGTTGGTACCTGGGAGGGGGTTGGGATGGGCAAGGGCGGGTGTGAGTGGCAAGCGGCTGCCACCTGTCACGACCGGGCGCTCTTTGCTCCTCCCGCTCGGCGCACCATATGGCGTCGGCTGTGGCGGCCGTGTCGGCGGTCTCGGTGAAGACGCAGCTCAAGTTTTTAGAGGTCCGGCCCTGGCGCGCGACAAAGCTGTACCGGTCTTGAAAATACTCGTCGCCCAGCCAGTGCGAGTTGGCGATGTGGATCAAGACGTCCGGTTTGCCGCCGTTGCTACCCTGCTGCCGCGTTTTGGCGGGCGGCCGCTCGCTGAGGGCCAGGGCGCACGCAGACAGTGCCAGGAGCGCGGCGAGCGCACTGGACGGCGACCGGGGGCGGGCACCCATCGAGGTGGGCGGGAGGGAGCCGATTTCTGATTTGCGCGCCGCCTTCAACACGCGCGCGGTCTTTCGAGCAGACTCTGGCCAGTCAAAAAAACACAAAATGTCAATTTCTTTTTTGCCGACCGCCCGACGCCGACCGCGCGTGCTTGCCGCGTCGCCCCTTGCGACCCCGGCGCGCCCGCACGACGTCGTCCTTGGTCGCCACCTTGGTCACCTGGTGCAGCTGCTGAGCCCTGAGCGTGACCATGTGCCGCGTGCGCACTAGATGCATGCCCTCGAGCCGCATGCGGTCGACGCTGGCAGCAGCCTCGGGGCTGAGCAGTACGTTGGCGACGTCGTCGATGTTGGTGCGGTTGTACGTCACAAAGTGTCGGTTTTCGCGCAAGCCCAGCGCGCCCAGCTGGGGCACCACGTCCTGGTTGACGAGCAGCAGGCAGCCCGCGGCAGGAATCTCGAGCATTTTGGCGATGACATAGTTATACGACGAAGAGCACGTAAAGCAGACGAGGTGGTCGTTCAGGATGCGGGCGTAGCCCGCGCCCACGCCGCTGGTTGCCGCCCCAAATGTGCCTTCATACCCCGGGTGCCGCAAATACGTAAACCGGGGGTCGCCCTGGCGCACGTAGCGCCGCACAATCATGTGTCGGTGCGCGTACCAGCGCGGGTTGACCTCCCCGCTCATCAGGATTTGGCGCCGGGGCGAAGGGTTGAACGGCAGCGCAAACAGATGGGTCGCGCTGTGGGGCAACCACACGAGGTGCTTGGGAGCGACCTCGGGGTAGAAGCTCTTCATGTTGTACGCGTACGTCGCGGCCACGACGTCAAAGTGGGTGTAGATGAGCGACTTGTTTTCGTGCTGCGCGTCGTTGTAAAATTGGAGGTCGTCAGCGATAAACAGCGTGCGCGGCGTGCTCGCCGCGCTCGGGCGGCTCGCGATGGCGCGCGCCAGGCGGGAACCTGCGTCCTCGTCAATGGTGACCAGCACAGCGTCCGGCACCCGCCCGAACGAGGCCGCGAGTCCGTCAACGATCTCGCGCCACGTCGTCGGCGTGCCGGTTTCCACAAAGCGGCGCCACCCGTACGACACCTCCAGCAGCCGGGTCAGGTGGTAAAACTCGGCCAATATGAAGCCGCCATCGATTTGGGCTTTGCGCTGGTCGGACGACGAGTAGACGACAAACAAGGGTGCGTTGGCTGGCGGCAGCGCCTCGGGCGCGTGCGGGTGGGTGACGGCCTGCACCTCGACCTGCAGGCCGGACAGCGCGTCGGGCCCAAGGCTGCCCCACGTGGACGCGGCGCATGCGTGCGCGCAGGCGAGCGCGAGGCCGACCCTGGCCCAGCGCTCGGCCGTCGACCCCATGCCGGATCGCGTTGTGTCGCGAAAAAAGGGATTTTTTTGGGGGGGGCTGCATTAATTGCTTGGCGACAAACAGGCCGTGCTTGCGCCTCCAGCACGCCTGCATCGCTGAAACCGCTTACACGAGCCCGCTCCCTGCAATCAAAAACTGCTGTCAAAGACTGACCGCTTGACAAACGCCATCTCCACCAGCTTCTCCGCGCCGCCGACATAGTAGTTAGGCTCGATACTAAACACGCGGTACCCGGCCGCCTCGAGGCCGTCCAGTACTTCCAACATGGTTGCCATGGCGACCTCGCCGACGTGAAACTCGACGAGGATCTAGGAAAATGTGTGAGTGTGTGCGCCGTCGGTCGGGCCCTATATCTTCATTCCTGGTAATGGGCGCGCTCTGGTGACGCCTATCCCCCTCTGTCTCATCATCTCCCCCCTTCCTACCTGGCCCGCCGCGATGGGACCTTGCGCGAGGAGTCCTTTGAGCACTTGCCACTCACCGCCCTCGATGTCCATCTTCAAAACGTCCACCCACTCGTGGCCGAGGTCCTTCATGATGGTTGACAGCTTCTTGGTCGGCATCGTGCCCAGGCGGCCGTCGTCCACGCCCAGGCCCACGCTGTGAAAGTTGCGGTCGCCCACCACAGCAGCGACCTCTTTGGCCTGCTGTGCCGTCAGCGTCGGGTCGAACGCGTGCAGCGTGCAGAGGGTGCGCGCCAGGACTTCCTGCTCAAACGAGGTCTCGCCCGCAGACCCGATGCTGTACACGACGCAGCCGGCTTGTTGAAGTAGGGTGTGCTGGCCGCACACCCATTTGCCGCCGTCGCCGATCTTGCCCATGCGCGATTTGTGGTCGGGACAGTTGTATTCCGGGGTGAACAGGTCCCACACCATGAGGTGCGGGTACGAGTCGATGCGCGGGCTGAGTGACGCGCCGTCAGTCTGGATGCCGGCCCGCAGAGTTTTGGAGCGCAGCCTCGACTCGAGGTAGATGTGGTCGGCCAGGGCCGAGCTCCGCTTTGTGTGGGCGCGGGCGCGGGTGTGCTGCGGCGCAAGCGGGCCTGCCCGGGACGCGGCCGCGCCCGCGTCGGCCGCCACCATCGACGCGACGAGCGCGATGGCGACAAGGTGCATGCCGCCTAGCAATGAAAACGGGAGTGGCTGTGGCCGGCGAGCGCGGGTTTGGGAGGGCGGCAAAAGTGGGGCCCGCTGCCTGGCATAAAAACGCGAGCACACATTTGTCCGAATCCCCGCCTCTGTCGCGACCTCAACCCCAATCACCAGAGCGCACATATCGCAAATCACCTCCCCGCAACGGAAATCTTGTCAAAGCTTGGGTGCGCGAATTCGTCGCCCCATGCCAACGTTTGCGCGTACTGCCGGATGCGGGCTCGTCCCTCCTCCAGCAGCGGGCGCAACAGGTCGCCGTGCGCCATGTCGACCTTGTATCGGGAGCCGTGCGTGTGGACCAGGTGCAGCGTCTGCGGGTTGGGGGGTGGCGGAGTCGAGGGTGGAGTCGAGTGCACGCCAGCACACCGAACCGCGGGGGCGCCCGCCGCGCCCGCCGCCACCGCCTCGTTCTCTCTCACCTTGACGCTGGCAACCATGATCGACCGCGCCGACCCGTACACCTGCGAAATCCAGTCGTCCATCCACCAGTCGGACAGTTCGGGCGGGTAGTAGTTGTCGAAAATGGCCAGGTGCGTCTTGTGCACAAAGTCGTGCGTCAGGATGCCGACCATGATGCTCTCGACCGGCCCCACGACGCCGTACGGCGGCCCCAGCGAGCACAGCGCGCACACAAACGCGCTGGCCCAGGGCGTGACCATGAGCGTGTCGTCGTTGACGCGGTAGAAAAAATCGACGTCCCTGGCCTGCGCGTGGCGGGCCAGCGCGTTGAACACGGGGCCGGGCTTGCTCGACGGGTTGTCGACGCGCACGGCCTCGATGGCGACGGAAATGCCGCGCTCCGCCAGCGGAGCTTCCACGTGCCGCTCAAACCAGTCGTGCAGCGCGGCAACGCCGGCGCCCGTGTCGTAAAACGGGTCGCCCGCGTCGTACCCGACAAACACGGTATACCGAAACCCGCACTCGACCGTTTTGGCGATAGACGGTAGGGCGATCGTGAAGAGGGCCATGCTGTCGGTCGAGGGCGAGACGACCTTTCTGGATGTGCTGCCCAGCATGATGGCGATGTGCGGCGTCCGGTTTGCGTATTTGGCGTACTGCCGCGTGCACGTCCTGTAGCCCGCGCACGATGAGTGTTGCAGGGCCGACCTGGCGGCGGCGTCCGGGCTGCACGCGGGGTAGGGCGCGACTGCCAGAAACCGGGTCCACGTCGCCGCGGCGCACTTGTGCCCCATCCACGACTCGACGTTGGCGGTGGCGTTGTGGGACGTACCTTTTTGGACGGCGCCCACGATGTCGTCCCACGCCAGGCGGGGCGCCTCCCTAGCCCTCGACGCTGGTCCCTCCCCCGTCAGCTCGTACGTCTGCAGCACGGCGTCCATCGACTTGCACCAGGCGGGGTGGTCGACGTCGTCGCCCTCGCTGGACAGTGCTTGCACATGGTGCCGGGCATGCATATGGGCGCGTTGCCGGGCGGGCGCGGCTTGGCGGGCAGGTATAGTTGGCCGCGCGAGTGCGGCCACCGCCAACTGGGCCGCCACAATGGCGGCGCACGCAACTGCCTTGCGCCGCGCCATGGCGTGCCCAAACTGGGGGCGCCCCGTGCGATGTTGGCGCCACCGCACAGGCGCAATTTTGCACGTGCTGCGCACAATTTGCGGCCCCAAAATTCCTGCGCGCCGCCACACGCGGGCGACCAAAGTGGCATGCCCAAGTAGGCCTGTTCAAGGCAACGCCGCCGGCGCCGTCGGTGGATCAACAGATCCGGTTCTGGTTCTCAAGCGCAGGGCGTCCCCGGCCCGCCACCCATCGCCTCTCCACGCTCTAGCACCATGCTACGCCTGCTGATGTGCATCCTGCTGGCGCACGCGGCTGCGCACGCGGCCGACAGCGGCCAGTGGCGGCCGGCCGGTACGGGCCGCGCTCGCCGGGCACGCCGCGCGTGCTGCGCCGAGCCCTGCCGCACCGAACCGCGCCCCCTCCCCTTCATGAACACTGCGTACGGCCGCCCCGGGTCGCTGGCCGACCCGGCGTTTGATCGGGGCGGCGATTGCGGCGTGCACGGCTTCAAGTGCGTCGCCTCGTTTGGCCTGTATGGCAACAGCACAGTCTACACGACGGGCGCCTTGCGCAACGCCATGCTGATGGACACAGTCTACCCGGGCTGGGTTGCAAGATTCTACTACGACCCCGAGACGGTGCCGGCCCCGGTCCTGGACGAGCTCGAGGCGGCCGGCGCCGAGCTCGTCGCGCACAAGGCCGCCAAGACCATGTTTGCGCGGTTTCTGGTGGCGGGCGACCCCACGGTCGACCGATACATCGTGCGCGACGTAGACTCTAGGCTCGGTATGCGGGAAAGGGCGGCCGTGGACGAGTGGATCGCGTCGGGCTACTCGGTGCACTCGATGCGCGACCACCCGTCCCACGGGCGCCCGCTCAACGGGGGCATGTGGGGGGGCGTCAAAGGCGCGCTAGCAGACATCGAGGCGCTCGTCGCCACGTTTGGCGCCCAGGCCGCTTACAATGCCGACCAAGACTTTTTGGGCAGCGTCGTCTACCCAAGAGTGGAGCTCGACTACATCAGCCACGACTCTGTCAAGTGCACCGACTTTCCAAACGCGCGCCCGTTTCCCACGCGCCGCGTCGGGGCCGAGCACGTGGGCATGGTCTTTTCGGCGGACGAGGCGCCCCGCATGTTCGACATGGCCGTGTTTTTCACTGGCTGGACGGCGCCGGCGCAGTGCAGGAGGGAAGGTGGGTGGACCAAAGGGTGACGGGTTGTCGTCGCGTATTGCATGCGCGCAGTGACTGTGCTGAATCGGTTGCGGCAGGCGTGTTTTGTGCATTGCATGACAAAAGCGAAAAAATAAAATGCCGCACATGAGATAAGACACGCTGCATGTCGTCATAAGAAAATGGCGCCTCTTATCGCGAAAGGCGCCAAGTCATGGCGGTCGACATCAATTGTCGCCTTGACCACGTTGACGATCTTTCTGGCGCTGGTGCGAAAGAATGTGAATCAGCAGCCAGCCGACTCGACGCCGCGGAATGTGCTCCACCGCCGCGAGTTTGCACGTCGCACACGTTTTGGCCAGCGCACTGTCGATCCCAAGTCTTGCTCCACGCTGTCAAGTTTCGACAGCGCCGCGCGCAACCTGTTTCGGCACGCAACGACCGCCAGGCCAAGTTCGTATCCGTACATCACGGGGGACACCATCCGTGCGTTTGCAGACCACGTTTTCGATGAAACGACGGACGTGCGTGGGTGGAACCGCAAGGCGCTCGACGTCGAGGCTGGAGACGTCGTCTTTATGAAGACAGACTTCATGCACGATTTTTTTACGTCGACGTTTCCGCGCATCACGAACGGCTTTGTTCTGGCAACTCACAACTCCGACGCTCCTGCTCCCGCGCAGTACGCGTCGTTCCTGCACGATGCCAAACTGCTTGCCTGGTACGCCCTAAACCCAGACACAGTCCACCCCAAACTTGTGCCCGTGCCGATCAGTTTGGCCAACGCGCAATGGCCGCACGGCCGCCTGCCCGTGGTACAGGACGCGTTTGACGCCCAAAAAAAGGAATGGAACGCGCGACAGCACGGCCTTTACATCAACATGGACATCGCGTCCAACAAGGACGATCGCTCTATGGCTCTGGCTTCCTTGGCCGGCTTGGAGAGCGCGCACGTCCGTCGGGAGCGGCTCAACTTCTCGCAATATTTGCACGACATTGCAAACTCAAAGTTTGTTCTCAGCCCCCCAGGCAACGGCGCAGACTGCCACAGGACGTGGGAAGCAATCATGTTGAACGCTGTGCCGATCGTGGCGTCGTCGGCCCCGCTCGCTCCGCTGTACAAGGGATTGCCCGTTCTGACTGTCGACGACTGGAGTGAGGTCACAGAAGCCAAGCTGCAGCAGTTTGCGCCGCCCACCGACAGGCACTGCGTTCCAGACGTGCTGCGCGCCGACTACTGGTTTGGTCGCATGCTGTCCCACAAGCAACGCAATGCGCTGCACAGTTCGTCCAAGCCCCCAAACACTCTGCAACCCGCTAACGTGCGTCCAAAAGTGGCCGACGGCCAGGCGCGCCTCGACGCATAGTCGCAACCGGTTTACTGCTGTTTTAACTGTCGACCGACTGCCGACCGGCACGCTGCGTCAAGTCGTCGCCGCGTGGGCTGACGAGTGAGGTTGGCATCAGAAAAATGAACTGCTTTTTTCGATTTTGTGATCGGCGATTTTGTCAGCGCGCGGCAAAACAGTTTCTGCAAAATAGGGGGCGGACCCGTGCCACGCTCCTGTGTTGACGCAATTTGCACCGCCGGCGGCGGCGCGTGCAGCGTCCCGCCCGACCAGGGCGCCTCCCGGTCCCGCAATGGGCGCCCGCGACCAGACCGGCCTTTTTGTGACGCACCGCGTCGTCCTTGGCTGGCTGATCGCCCTCGTCGCATGCAAACCAACTACTGCAGAGCGGCACACCGCGTCACGTCGCGGGACGGGGTTCGACACCAGTTTAAACGCGTTCGACACCAGTTTAAACGCGTGCACGACCTCGCCCCGAAGCCAACGGTACGTCGTACTGTCTGCAGACACGAACGACATGGCGTACGCCGCTTTTCTGCCTCTGACGACGTACGTCTGGGCCCAAAAGCACGGCGTCAAGCCCATCGTCGTCCTCGTCGCCCAAACGCCGGTGTCGGCCCAGGCCGACTACGTGGCGACCTGGGTCGTCAGGGCGGGCGGCCTCGTCCGCTTTGTGACGCCCGGCGACGGCGGCGACTCGCGCACCATGTCCCAGGTCGTCCGCCTGGCCGCTTTTTCGCTGGGCGTTGCGCGCGGCAACGACGTGCTGATCACGGCAGACGCCGACATCTGGCCGCTCTCATCGTCATACTGGAAGCGCCTGTTGGACACCGAGGACGATGTGATGATCGCCAACGGCGACTTTTTTTGGCAGCAGCGCGGCACGACCAACAGGATCGCCATCTCGTACGTGGCGGCCAAGGCGTGCCTGTGGAAGCGCATTGTGACGCACGGCTTGTCGCAAGACGCCGCCACCGCCGACGCAACAGGCTGGAACTCGTGGGCGCGGAACGCAAGACGCGCGTTGGGTGCACGGCCGCCACGAGGCGCCACCAGCCGCGTCGCCGGGTGCGTCGCGTCGGCCATTCTCGAGCGGGGAGCGACACGTTTTGGCTCCCGCTGGCACAACGACGCGCTCGAAAAAGAGCGCAGCGTGCGGTGGAGCTGGGACCAAGTCTTTTTGACCAAGTCGGTGCTGTCGCTGAACGAAACTGCGCGCCTGCGCACAACGTTTGGGCGCGGCTTGAGCGCGGGCAGGCTCGACCGAATCGGCTGGACATTTGGCGGGGACGCCGAGGCGCACACGGACGCGCACTTGCCGCACGTCGACATCGCCGGCGGCGAGTGGGGGCCGGTGCTGTCGTTGTGGGAGGCGATGTTTCCTGGTCGCGCCGGCTGGGCAGAAGACTATGCCAAACAGTTTCCCACGTGATTGCCGCAGACGCTGGACGAGAGAACGCATGGTCGTGCTCAGCTTTGCTTGCAGTAAATGGGGCAACACTGCACACGCATCTAGAAATAGCCGGGAAAGTATTGTGCCGATTCCATAAGGCGGGCCGATCACAACCATGCGGCGCGCCGCCAGCGTATTTACAGTGGCGACGCTGTTCTGCGCGTTATCCGCTATCTCGTGTAGAGCGCTCGACGGTGGACGACGGGGGTCTCGAACTCGCATCCACAACGATGCCCGCCATAAAAATAAGCTCCTTGTGCTCGTCATCGCGGGGGGCACAAAGTCGGTCTACTACCCACAGCGGTCGTTGTGGCGACTGGTTGCCGAGCACGTGCGACCGATGGGAGTGCACGTCTACTTGGTCGCGCGCTCGCCCAACGTGCGCAAGCCGACCCTGCAGGGCACCACGATTTTGTTTCCTGACGATCTCAGGGTACCCGAAAGCGAGCGCTACAAAACTGAGCGTTTTGAGCGCATCAGCGTCGAGTTTTTGGTCGAATCCCTGGCCTACGCGCTCGAGGCTCCGCTGCCCGGCCAGGACGCGCCCCACATACTGCGCACAAACTTGTCGTCTTTTTGGAGATTCGACCGCCTGCTGCAGTGGTTGGAGCCCAAGGCGATTCGCAACTACAGTGCCGGATTTCAGGGTGCTATCGACGGGCGCACGTTTCTTTCGGGCGCGGGCCTGTTGCTGAGTCGCGATGTCGCATCGCTCATCGTGCGGCAGCGCCATGCGCTCGACAGCACCCAAATCGATGATGTCGCCGTGTCGGCCGTGCTGCGCGCCAACCGGGTGACGATGGACGCCATGACGCGCTGCGACGATTTTACTCGGGTCATGGACGAGCTGCCGCACGAGTTTGCAGGCGACGCTTATCACTGGCGCATGAAAGCGCCGCACGCGCCCATGCAAGACGTGGCCATGTGGGCGTCTCTGTACCTCAAATTTTATGGACCAAGCATGGACGCGTTGAGCGAATGAATGATGAACGATGTAGTGCCAGATGCAGCTCACTAATTTTTGTGCAACTTTTACAAACCAGCCATGCTCGCGCGATCACTGTACATGCTTGTCCAGGCAGCGCTTTGCGTTTTGGCTGCAGCGTCGAGTTTATGCCGGGCTGCGAGAGCGCCCGCGCACGCCGGTTCCTGGCCTGGGACGTCGACGGCGCCCTGCCAAATGTGTGCCGGCACTGCGCAATTGCACACGCTTCGGGCATGTAGCGAAGGACGAGAACACAGGCAGCCGCGTGCCGGCGCGTGCGGCGTCGCAGACGCTAGTGCGTCAGCAGAGCACGTCCTGCCTGTGGCCATCGTCAGAACACTGCCGCAGCCCGACGTGGAAAATGAAGTCGTCGTGCATGCGTCTATCGATCGATCCTTCATTTGAGACGACACAGCGCGATAAAAATCGTCGACGGCCGACGGCGACAGCAACGTGGCGCGACCAGGCATGCCGACAGTTACGTCGCCTGGCACGACGCGGCTCAGAGACGACACGATTGAAACCGCGGATTGCATCGAGCGCAGCGTCGTCAGGCGGTCGCTGATGGACGCACCAAGCACAGCCGAATCAACGACGACATACACTCTTGACAGTGGAAACAGCATGACAGTCGTCGCGATGGAAGCCACGACGTTGTCCACTGTCCAGTCTTTGCCATCATTGCCGGCGAAGAACACAAACGCCGTCGCTGCAGACGTAAAGTAGTAGTCGACCACGGTCTCCCAGCCGTCCAGCCAAGACTCGACCGATCGCCTCAGCAGTGCAGCCGCCATGCGCCTTGTACGGCCGACAAGCGCTCGCTCGATGGCCGCAATGACGGCGCCGACGCTCGAGGGCTCGACCCGGAAGTCAAGGTGGACCCGCGCGTCCAGGTCCAAGTCGCAACCGGTCGGTGCCGCAGTAACAACGGGCGCGACGTCAAAAAGGCTTGCTTCTAAAAAGCCGCGCTCCAGGCCCGGAATGTCCAAATCGACATAAACTTGCGCCCGCCGGTAGAGGTCGACGACCTCTGACTGTGGCAACTTGTTGACGACCGTAATTGCATATCCCTTGGCCGCGAAATGCTCGCGCACCGCCCCAGATAGCTCGGTGTCGCCGTCGACCAGGATCAGGTCGTCCTTTGCCCGCCCCGACCGCCGAAACTCGCGCCCCTGCCGATACAACCCCAGCTGCAGCGGCCGCGAAAGCGGCCCCAATGCGGGCAGCCGCAGGTGCTCATTCATCCTGTGCGACAGCGGCACAAACGTGGCGTCGCCCAGGGTGCGCGTGTAGTCTTCCATCGGGCGGTGCAGACCCAAAAAGTAGATGACAAGCCTGGCCCCTCGCGCTGCGCACAGGTCGAGCAGGGACCGCGAGGTGTCGGGCTGCGACCAGTAAAACTCGGGCGCGACCACGACGTCGCCGCGCGTCAAGTCTCGGGGTGGCCACTTCTCCATGCCGACCATGCCCGGGTAGTCGTTTTTGTAGCGCTCGTTGACGACGTACATTTGAGACCGCATGCCGCGCTTGAGCAGCATCCAGTGCAGACTGTGCAGGGTGGCCGCTGATGATTGACGAAAGGAAATATGGGGCGACGGCCATTGCTCAACTCGAGCTGCTGCCTGTCCTCTCTGCAGACCGCCGCACCTCCGCCCGACGTCACGGTCGACTCGTTTAGAAAAACGTACACCCCGACCGATGGCCTGTATGCGGGAGCAAAGCCGTGGAGCAATGGGGGAAGAGCAGCGACTCCAGCTGCGGCGGTCAGAGCGAGGCAGACCGTCGGCAGCATCTGCACAGGGGCCATGTTGGAATTGTCAGTCACGGTACAGGCAACATACAGGCGTCGGACGCGTGACAGTATATTGTATTAACAGAGAGATGCGCCAGAATGAGCAAGCTCCCGGCAAAAATGGCGCTCAGCAAGGCGCTTTCCGCCACGCGTCTCGCTGCAAGAATGCACGCACGTTTGCTATTATAACACCGAATAACAATCGCAAACGACGACAACGGCAACCAAAACAGTCAGTGTGGCAAACCGTCAAATACGCCCTCCACGTCAAACGGCCCCCGCAGCGCAATCATCGGCTTGTGCGTTGCGTCCAGCAGCGGAGACCCCAGTCGCCAGTGCACCAAGGGCGACGATTTGTGCAGCTTGACGCGTGTACGCAGCTGGCGCATGACGCCGTCGTACACGCAGCTATGCAAGCCTGGGGCGTCGAAATAGACAAAGTGGCACATGGACCGCCGCGTCGCGTCAAACGCGTCGCTCCAAGTTGACTCGTCAACAGATTCCAAGTAGCGAACGAGCGACTCGTCGACAGCGTTTTCAGGCCACTTGACGGTGAACCGACGGTAGTCCAACGCGTCTTCAAACGGAAACCGGATGTGGTCGTTGATGAGCACGGGGACGCAGCCCGCCAGGATTGACTCAAACAGGCGCAGCGTCCAGCTTGACAGGCCTCTAGGCACAAGGCAGAATTTGGCGCGCGTCAGCTCGCGCACGTAGTCGGGGCCCTCCAGGTGAGGACTCGCAATTTTTGTAGAATGACGAAGCGCAAATGATCGCACGCGCTGCCGGAGCGGCAGGTCTTGATCGCTTGCTATGTAGAGCGCGAGGGTCGGGCGGTCGTGGAACGTCGCGGTAGTTTCGATCCACGGCTGCACCTTGGCAAGACTTCCGACGTAACCGGGAATCAGAATGTCCTTGTGCGGCGTAAAATAGGGCGCATGGTGCGCCGCCTCTACGGTGAAGTGAGGCTCTGTCATTAAAAAAATGCTGTTTTCAACAGTGCCCTCCAGTCAGGCACGAATGTAGGCCCGGCGCCACTGGGAAACAGAAAGATATGGTCTTCGCCGCCGTTGAGCTGGAACGGAAGCAGGCTCTCGAGCACGCCCCGCACCAGTGCGGCTG
>Ga0315293_10001940_pt1 | contig 20007 bp, 22 predicted proteins | sample YL17G13_20_MG_FD_203071 | JGI IMG/M metagenome (GOLD analysis project Ga0315293, IMG submission 203071) | Sediment microbial communities from Yellowstone Lake, YNP, Wyoming, USA - YL17G13_20 | ecosystem: Environmental > Aquatic > Freshwater > Lake > Sediment | place: USA: Wyoming | collected... | reverse complement strand
TGCTCACGCCCTGCGTTCTCAACTTTTTCGCTTGCGCGACTCAGGTATTAAAGGAAAGGTGGGGACGATGAAATCTCCGATCGAAGCCACTCTAAGGCTCGCGGAGGATCCTCTTGGATAATACGGCCGCGGCGAGGCGCCTGGTTGAGATCCTGGGGATCGACACCGAGCCCGTCGCCGTTTTCCTATTGGGCTCCGAAAGCCCGCTACCGGCGGCTTCGCTCAAGAAAGTTACCGGCCATCGCTACTGCCAGCTTCTCATGCGGGCCCGGCACGGCGAATCGGTCGCGCTCGCTCCGGAAGAGCTCGCCTGCCCCGCGGCAGCGGCGGCCTTCGGTTTTCGGCCGCTCCCGGAGGGGCTCGCCACCGGAAAGGGGCTGGTCGGGTTCGGTATCGTCGATAATCCCTTGACGGGTCGTAGGATGTTCGACGGCATGCCGCGTCTGGAGCCCGGACGCGTGACGCTGATCGCGGCCGCGCCCCTCAGCGCGGTCCAAGCCATCCCCGATGTGGTCGTCGTCGAAGGACCCCCGGAGGCTCTCATGTGGATCGCACTCGCTGACCTCAACCTGGCGGGCGGAGAGCGTCGACGCGGCGATACCGCCGTTCTCCAAGCGACCTGCGTAGACGCGACCATAATCCCGTATATTGAACAACGTCTCAATTTTTCCCTGGGATGCTACGGCTGCCGCGAGGCGACCGACCTCGGGCCGCACGAATCCGTTCTCGGCTTCCCGGGGGCGCGGCTCGAACCGCTGCTGGCCGCGCTCGGGTCCCTCGCGAACAAAGCTGTCGGGCGCTCCCGGGCGAAAGCGGTCTTCACGAATCTCGAGCTAAAGGAGATTTGACTCGGGAAAGGAGGAAGGCATGAGGGATAAAACCTTGGGTTTCATCGGCGGAGGCCGGATCGTCCGCATCCTGCTCGAGCGATTCCGGGATGAGGGTCTAAAATTCCGGGACATCGTCGCCAGCGATACCAGCGAAGCGGCGCTTGCCCGCCTCCGCGAGGCCTTTCCAGGCGTCCGGGTTTCGCCGGGAGACAACCGCGCTCCCTCGTCTTGTGACTTCGTTTTTCTGGCCCTCCATCCTCCCGCCTGTCCCGCCGCTCTCGACGAGATCAAAGGAACCCTGAAACCGGATGCCATTCTCGTCTCGCTGGCCCCGAAGCTCACCCTCGCCCGCCTCAAGGAGAGTTTGGGCGGCTTCGGACGGCTCGTCCGGATGATCCCCAACGCGCCGGCGATCCTCGGGGCGGGCTTTAATCCCGTGTCGTTTTCGAACGACCTCGGGGACGACGAAAAGCGCGGCCTGGCCGGGATCTTCGCCGTCCTCGGGGATTGTCCCGAAGTTCCGGAGACGACCCTGGAGGCTTACGCCGTCATCGCGGCCATGGGGCCGACGTATTTCTGGTTCCAGTGGCGGGAGCTGGCGCGGCTGGCCGAATCGTTCGGTCTGGCCCCCCAGGACGCCTCCCGGGCCATCGAAAAAATGCTCGACGGCGCCGCGCGGGCTTATTTTCATTCCGGCCTCGCGCCCGACGAGGTCATGGATCTCATTCCCGTCAAGCCCCTCGGCGAAGACGAGGAGAGCGTCCGGGAAATCTACCGGACGAAACTGGAAGCTCTCTTCCAAAAGCTGAAAGCCCAGTGAGTTGCGACCAGATCGACAAAGGAGGTTCGTCATGAAAAAAGTATTGGCTTTTGCTTCGGTCATTTTCGTCGTTGGAACCGCGGCGGCAGCGGACCGGACATTCGATCAACGGGTTTCGGAAGCGCGGCGGCACATGCGAGCCGCCTGCCAGGCGGTCCAGGGGATCGCCAAGGCGGCCCCCGCCGAGCGGGCGGGTATGAAAGAGGCCGCGGCCGGGGAAGCGGCCGAAGCCGAGAGGCTTTGGACCGGCCTGGCCAAGGAATCCTCTACGGTGGTTCCCGAAGGATACGCCGGAGATCCGGCTTGGGCCCAGCGGCTGGAAGATATCCGGCTCAACATCGCCCGCATGGGGAAGGAGATCTCGACGGACCAATGGCGGCCCGCTTTTCTTTCCTGCGCTCACGCCTGCAACCTGCTCGCGACCATGCACGAGGCCAACGGCGTGACCCTGGCTATCGACGCCATGTCCGTCCTGCGCAAGAAAGTCGGCTTCGCCCGGGGGCTTCTCGCCGCGGGAAAGCCGGAGAAGGCCCGCGCCCTGGTCAAGGAGATCCTGGAGGCGGGAGATGCGGTCTTGCTGGCGCCCCTTCCGGAGACCCCGAGCCGCGAGGCATACCGGAAGGCCCTGCCGGAGCTTTCCCTGGCGATCGATGCCCTGGCCGGGGCGACCCGCGACGGCTCGGACCTGAAAACGGAGCTCGACCGCCTGGCTCCCCTCGTGGAGCGCGTCTATGAGCTGGCGATCTGACCCGGCTGCGGCATGGTTCCTGTCGGCGGCGCTCGTTTTGTCCTCCCTTGTCTACGCGGGCGCCGGTCAAGGTCCGAACGCCCGTCCGCTGACGCTGTCCGAATGCATCAAGGAAGCCCTGGCCAACAATCCGGGGCTGAAAGCCGATACCGCCCGGTCTTCCGCCGTCGATCATGCGGCCGACGCCGCCCGGGCCGTCCGCTTCCCGCGGCTCGATCTGGCCTCCGATTACAGCTACTCGGACCGGCCGCAAAGGCTCGTCCAGCCGAGCTACCAGGGCGAGGTCCTTCGCTATGACAACGACATCGCTCAGGCGATCGCCGAGATCCGTGTTCCGCTTTTTTCGGGCGGCCGCCTCGTGGCCCGGCAGAAGGCCGCGGAACTGGCGGCCGCGGCGGGCCGGATCAATCTTTTCGCCTCGCGCCAGGACCTGGTCCTCAATGTGACGGCCGCTTACCTCGCGGCCGCCGAACAACGGAGCGTCCTGGGCGCGATCGACGCCTCCCTGAACGCCTTGAAGGAGCAACAGAAAGTCGCCGAGGCCATGAAATCCGTAGGCCGGATCGCCCCCCTGGACCTGCTCAAGGTCGAAGTCCGGGCCGCCGCCGTCGAGCAGCGCCGGTCCAAGGCCGGCCGAGACCGTGATCTCATCCATATCCACCTGGCGACGCTCCTGGGGAGAAACCCGCAAGGCCCCCTGCCGCGGGTCGCCGATGTCCCGACCCTGCCGCCGATGGAGGCTGCGAACATGGAGGCTCTCCTTAGCGAAACGCTGGCCCAAAGTCCCGGCCTCAATGCTCTCAAGCAGGACGCCGCGCGCCGCCTGGCCGAGCTAGCCCAGGTCAAGGCGGAACGCTGGCCGAGCCTGGACGCCTTCGGACGCTGGACCGTGCGCAGCGTCGTCGCCTCCGCAGGCTCTCCGATCCCCGGGCATCAAGCTTTTTTCATAACCGGACTGACCTTGAAGTTCCCTCTCTGGACAAGCGGCGAGATGGCCTCCCGCGAGCGCCAGGCCGAGGCTCTGTGGAACGAAGCCCGCGAGCGCGTTCGGACCTCCGAGCTCCAAGTTAGGGAACAGGTCCAGCGGGAGGCGGCCGCCCTGGCCGAAGCCGGCGACCGTTCCCGTGTCGCCGAAAAAGCCGCCAAGCAGGCCCTGGAGGCGTTCGAGATCGAGCGAGCCAATTACGAGCTGGGCCGGGCCGCCGTCAACGATCTCCTGGACGCTCAAGCCGCTCTTCTCGACGCCGAGTTGGCTCTGGCCCAGGCCCGGCACGACATCGCCTATGCCTCCGTCGCTCTGGCTTGGGCGGCGGGCCGGAACCTGGAGGAATGGCTTCTTCCGGGAAAGAGAGATAGACAATGAAGGTCAAGATGCTTTTGTTTATTGCGGGAAGCGCGGCCGCGCTCCTGGCCGCCTCAGGTTGTGCTCGCCGGGCCGAGCCGCCGGCGAAGCCCGCGCCGGCGGTTGTGGCCAGAGAGCTCGCCAGGCGGACGATCCGCTCCGAGTTGATGCTCACGGGCACGATCGAGCCGGACCGTTCGGCGCGCCTGGCGGCTCAAGTGGATGGAGAGGTCGTCGCCCTCGAGGTCCGGGAGGGGACGGCCGTCCGGGAAGGGCAGGTCCTGGTCAAGATCGACCCTTCCCGGCTCGCCGCGGCCCTGGACGAGGCCCGCGCCGACAGCCTGGCCGCCCGGGCCCAGCTGGAGGACGGCCGCCGCGTGCTGGAGCGGGACCGTTCCCTGTTCGAACGCCAAGGCCTCAGCCGGGAACGCCTGGAGAGGTCCGAAACCGACGTTTTGCGGTTCGATGCCGCCGAAGCCCGGGCCCGGGCGCGGATCGCCGGCTTGGAAGCCCAGCTGGCCGACACCGAGGTCAAAGCGCCCTTCGACGGCTACATCCTTGAACGCAGCGTCGAGCTGGGCGACGTCGTGAAGAACGGGACCCCGTTGCTGGTCGTGGCCTCCCGGACGCTCCACGCCCTTGTCCCCGTTTCCGAGATAGCCCTCTCCGGCATCGCCGAAGGCGCCAAGGTCCGCCTCAGTTCGGATAAGGGCGCCGGCGGCTGCGCCGCCCGGATCAGGAGGATCCGGCCGAGGATCGACCCGTCGACCCGCACGGCCGATGTCGAAGTCGCGCCGGGTCCGGACGCCTGCGATGTCCGCTGGCTTCCCGGGATGCTCGTCCGGGCGACCTTCACGCTGGCCGAGCGGCCCAACGTCCTGGCGGTTCCGGTGGAAGCGGTCGCCCTTCGTCCCGACGGCAGCCGCTCGGTGTTCGTCGTCGAAGGGGATGTCGCCCGGCAGCGCAAGGTGACGACCGGACTCGAGGGAGGCGGGTGGGTCGAGATCACGGGCGGGCTCGCTGAACGGGACAAGGTGATCGTCCAGGGATTCGAGAAGCTCAAGGACGGCGTCGCCGTCGCCCAGCCGGGAAAAGGCCCGAAACCCGCGAAGTCCGGGGGGGCCGCGGCGGCGCCGAAAGGACAACGCTGATGAGGATCACCCGGACCGCCCTGTCCCGCCCGGTCGCGGTGGCCGTCCTCATCGCCGCGATCTTCATCTTGGGCGTCTTCGGACTGTCGACGCTTCCCGTGGATTATCTCCCCGACATCACTTACCCGATGGTCAAGATCCACATCTACTGGCGGGGCGCGACGCCGGAGGAGATCGATACGAACATCTCCGACCCGCTGGAGCGGGTGATGGCGACCGTGGACCGTCTGGATTACCTGGAGTCGACGACGACAGAGGGGATGTACACGCTTCTCGTGAACTTCCGCTACGGTACGAACGTGGACGTCGCCTACCAGGACGTCATGGCCGCCTACGGCCGGGTCACGCGGCAGCTGCCCAAGGATATGGACCCGCCGATCATCATGAAAGCCGACCCCTCGCAACTCCCCGTCATGGAGGTGACTCTTTCCTCCCCCGAGCGCAGTCTCGTCTGGCTCCGGGACTGGGCCGACAACTGGCTTCAGGACCGGCTGACGACGGTGGAAGGAACGGCCGGCGCGGAGATCGTCGGAGGGCTGAAGCGGGAGATCCGGATCCATCTCGATCCCGACCGCCTGCGCGGGACGGGCTTGACGCCCGCCCAGGTCGGCAAAGCGCTCCAGCTCTCGAACCTCGAAACCTTCGCCGGGCGGGTCACCGTCGAGACCCGGGAAATTATCGCCCGGACGATGGGAGAATTCGAGAATCTCGACGAGATCCGCAACGTCGCCGTCGCCCGCGGAGCCGGCGGGAAGATCGTCTATATCCGCGACGTGGCCACCGTCGAGGACAGCCATGAGGAGGCGCGGGTCATCACCAGATTCAACGGGAATCCCTGCGTCAAATTGGCCGTCCTCAAGCAGGCCGAGGCCAACACCGTCGAGGTGGCACGGGCGGTGAGCCGGCGGCTCGAAGAGCTGCGCGACATCATTCCCGCGGACATCCGGTTCGGCGTGGTCGAGAACCAGGCCGATTACATCATGGCGGCCATCAAGAGCGTCCGGGATTCCGCCTTGATCGCCGCGCTCCTCGTCATCCTGGTCGTTTACGCCTTCCTGGGACGGTTCCGCCAGGTAGCGGTCATGCTCGTCGCCCTGCCTTTGACGGTCCTGGCCAACTTTTTTCTGATGAAAATCGCCGGGTTTTCCCTCAACATTTTCTCGCTCGGCGGGCTGGTCGTGGCCATGGGAGTCGTCATCGACAACTCGATCGTCGTCATCGAGAACATCACCCGCCGGGCCGCGGGCGGGGAAGCGGCCGACGCCCCTCTGACGGGAACGGATCAGGTCGCCGGGGCCGTTCTGGCCGCCACCCTGACCTTCCTGTCGCTGTTCCTTCCGTTCCTTCTCGTCCCGGGCCTGACGGCCTTGCTTTTCCGCGAGCTTGTCTTCGTCGTAGCCGGCATTCTCGTCCTCTCCCTCGCGGTCGCCTTGACCGTGACCCCCTCGGCCGCCCGGTTCTTCGGGGTTCACACCTCGGGCCGGCGGGGCGCCGCCGTCATGGAGCGGTTGATGGACCGGTTGTCCGGCGCGTATCGGCGCTGGCTCGGGCGACTGCTCAAGGTCCCCGCGCTCGTGGTCGGGGCGACCCTTCTCCTGTTCGTGATGAGCCTCATCTTGCTCGGCCGGGTCGGCTCCGAGCTCCTGCCCAAGGTCGACGACGGCCGGGTCATGGTCAAGGTCTTGATGCCCGCGGGGACTTCGGTCGTCGAGATGGACCGCATCCAAGCCGCCATCGAGGACAAAATTCAGGGCTTGCCGGAGATCGAGAGCGTCTTCAGCCTCGCCGGCGGCCGGGTGTGGGGTCTGGCTACTCTCGAGATCGCTTATGAAGGAGAGGTGGACATCCAGCTCGTGCCGAAGAGCCGGAGAAAAATCTCGACTGCGGATTTCGTCAAGAAGATCGGGCCCTTGGCCCGCCAGGTTCCCGCTCCCGGCGGCCGGGTCAATGTTTCCCAGATGAAGGTCAAGGGCATCCGTCAGATCGGGACGCAGGAAGTGGAGATCAAGGTCAAGGGCGACGACATCCAGACCCTCTTCGCGTTCGCCCGGGACGCGGCCGAGGCTCTTCGCGGAACGCAGGGGCTCGGGAACATCAACCTGTCTATGGACCTGACCAAACCGGAATACCGGGTCTTCGTCGACCGAGCCCGAGCCTCCGCGATGGGCGTGGAGGTCCAGGATGTGGCGCTCACGCTCCGCAACCTGGTGCGCGGAGAGGTCGCGACCCAGTTCCGGGAGGGGAGCGAGTACTATCCCATCCGGGTCATGATCCCGGAAGTCCGGATCGCCGGGAAGGAGGACCTCGAGGGCCTTGTGATCGCCCAGCGGAACGGCGTGCCCATCATGCTGCGGGACGTGGCCGCGGTCGAACGAGCCGCGGGGCCCGTGGAGATCGTCCGCGAAGACCAGGTCAAGGAGATCATCGTCCGGGCGGACTCGGCCGGCGTGAGCGTCGGTGAGGCCACCGCGCGGGCGAGGGCCGTTGTGGCTGCGATGGAGCGTCCTTCGGGGGTGGAGATCGGTTTCGGAGGCCAGGCCCAAATGATGGCCGAAAACCGCCGCAGCCTGGGCCTTGTCCTGGCCTTCGCCCTCTTCTTCGCCTATGTTGTGCTGGCCATTCAGTTCGAGTCGTTCGTCCAGCCCTTCCTGATCATGGTCCGCGTCCCGCTGACCCTGATCGGCATGGCCTTGGCCCTTCTTCTGGCAAAGCTTTCGATCGGCGCCACCGTGTTCATCGGCGTGATTATCCTGGCCGGAAACGAGGTCAACCACGGCGTCGTGCTGGTCCAGTTCATCAACGAACTCCGAGCCCGGGGACGGTCCTTAAAAGAGGCGATCATCGAGGCGTCATCGATCCGCCTGCGCCCGATTCTCATGACGCTGACGACCAGCATATTCGGGCTCCTGCCTCTCGCTCTGAATATCGGGGAGGGAGGAGACATGCTGGTGCCGATGGCTGTGGCGGTCATCGGCGGCTTGGTGTTCAGCATCTTCATGACGCTGGCGTTCCTGCCCTGCGCCTATCTGCTCTTGCCGGGAAGACCGAGCAAGATCGCAGATCCGGTTTCCGAGGAGGCCGGGCCGATTCTGACTTCATAAAGTGAATTCCTGTCAGCTAACGCAACGGAGAGAAAGGAGAAACAAAGATGGCGGAAGAAAAACATTGGCAAGAAGGAATGAAGACGCACGAGAACATCATCTTTTCCTGTTTCGGCGGCTTGTCCAATACGGGAATTACCAGCGCCATGGCCAGCCTCGAGGCCGTTAAGGAGTTGGGGCTGGAAAAAGTGGCCATCGGCTGTCTGGGAGGCTTGCCCCTCAGCATTGCCCCAGTCATGGGAAAGACCAAATCGGCCAAAAAGGTCGTAACCGTGGATGGGTGTCCATTCGAATGCAGTCGAAAGATTACGGAGCAAGCGGGATTCAAGGTGACAAAGAGCATCGTGTTGGTGAGAGACATCGGGATGAAGAAGAAGGCTCTCCATGAAGACATCGGTCAGAATATGAAAGGACTTATGGAATATGTCTCTCAGGATGACGTAAAAAAGGCAAAAGACCTGATCGTCAAGGCCATCCTGGAGGATGATTTTCCTCTGTGAACCGTCTTTCCAAAAGAAGCTGATAATGGCCAAAGACGAGATGTGGCATGGGATCCCCCGGAAGGACATCCCCTGGTTTCCGACCGTGGATGCCGACGCCTGCATCGGCTGTTCGTTGTGCTTCACGACCTGCGGGCGCGGTGTTTATGAAATGCACGACAACAAGGCCGTGCCGGTCAAGGCCATGAGTTGCATGGTCGGCTGCAGCACCTGCGGCACCGTCTGCCCGGTGGCGGCCATCAGCTTTCCGGATCGCGACATGATCTGGAAGCTGGAGCGCGAGCATAAGATCTTCGGGATCGTGCGTCAAGAAGCCCAGGCGAAAACGGCCAAAATGGACGCGTTGAAAGCGCGGGCCGCGGCGGAAGACGCGGTGGCCAAGCTGACCACGCACGTGCGCTTCGAAGTGGCGGGTGAATTCGGCGAAAAGCGCTTCCTGATTCAGATGGAGGAGTTGGTTAAAGGAAAGCCGTATGACTTCGTCAATCTGCGCATGGAAGTGCCCACGGTGCAAGGCGCAAGGCAGAAGACGCCCTCGTTCATGACCTTCGAGATCACTTCGACCGACCAGGAGGACATCCAGGGCTTTCTGTCGGAGCTGCGCTCGCTCATTCGCAAGAACGGCCTGGTCCTCGTGAACGAGACGAAAGTTTCGTAAACGGACATCGACTGACAGGTTGCTATAAAAATTAGCAAAAGGATTAGCCGGATGAAGATCATAGATTTCTCGAAGGTCCTCACTTGCGGGGACGGCCGCTATACGGCCTCTGTTCTTTTCGAGCAAGGGGCGGTCAAGGTCCGCAGGATCGAGCTCGCGGCCGGAGCCTGTATCCCGCCGTGCCGGATGACGGAGGACGTGGTGTTCGTGGTCGTCGAGGGAAGGGTCGCTTTCCTGACGGACGGCGAGAAAGCCGTCGTGAGCGCTCCCAACGCGGTCTTCATCCCGGGCGGGTCGACGACGCGCAGCATGGAAGCCGACGAGCCTTCGCTCGTCCTGGCCGTGCTCTGCAAGCGAGAAGCAGTCGGCTTGGAGGGAGAGCGGTCGGCGAAGGAACTATGATCAGTCTCTGGATTATCACGGGGGTCGCGTTGCTCGTATCCCTGGCCGCCGACCGCCGCAAGACGCAAGCGGCCGTGTTCAAGGGTCTGAAGATGTTCGTCGGCGTTATCCCGATTCTCCTTGGTGTTCTCGCCGCGGTGAGCCTCGTTCTTACGGCCGTGACGCCGCGAATGCTCGAGGGGATCCTTTCAGGAACGGGCCTTCTTCCGTTCCTCTCCGCGCTCGGAGTCGGGAGCATCGCCTTGATTCCCGGCTTCATCGCCTATCCGCTCGCCGCCGTTCTGCGGCAGAACGGCGCTTCGGTGCCGGTGCTCGCCGCGTTCATCACGTCGCTCATGATGGTCGGCGTCCTGACGCTTCCCCTCGAAGCACGCTACTTCGGTTGGCGGGCGGCGCTCCTGCGCAACGGGCTTGCGCTTTGCGGGGCGGTGATCGTTGCCGCTGGCATGGCCTGGGTACTTTGATGAACAGCCGCCCTTCCCGGAAGATGAGAAAGGTCGTTGGAAAAATCTGGCCCTGGTTTCTTTTCGCCGGGATCGTGGTCCTTTGGGCTTACAGCCTGCTGCAAGCGGATTTTGTCTTCGGGAGAAAAGCCGGAGAGAATCTGGGTTCGTTCCTAGTCGAGATGGCGTCCGTGCTCCCACCCATGTTCCTACTGGTGGGATTGTTTGAGATCTGGGTTCCCAGAAAGGTTATCGAGCGTTACGCGGGCGCGCGGTCCGGAATGCGGGCGGTCCCGTGGATGATCCTTCTGGCGACCGTCCAGGCCGGCCCGCTTTATGTCGCCTTTCCGGTCGCCATCGGCCTGTGGCGAAAAGGCTGTGCGCCGCGAAACGTCTTTATCTACCTTGGCGCTTTTTCCGCCATGAAGATTCCCATGTTGACTTTCGAAGTCGCCTTCCTCGGTTGGCGGTTCTCTCTCGCGAGGACCTTGATCAGCATTCCCGTGTTCATCATTCTTGCGATTGCGATGGAAAGGCTCCTGCCCGCTGATTTCCGCCCTCCCGGGCTGGAGGAATAGGGCGACGTATTAAAAAGGGATAGACGGACCTGAAGGTCTCTTCAAGGCAAAAAAAGGGAGGCGATTTCAACAACCGCCTCCCTTTTGTTGAAGTTACGGGTCAGTCCCGCCGGTCACCCTTTCTTCTTGGCGCCGTGCTGGCCGCAGTTACCACTGCACGTCTTGCCGTCGTGCTTGCCGCAGGTTCCTCCGCAGTTACCGCCGCAGTTCCCATCGCAGATACACGCGCCCGGGTCGTGCCCCGTGCATTTGCCGCTCTTGTGGGCTTCGAGGCAGGCCGCCGATCCGGCTTGATGGGCGGGAGCCTTGGCCGTTACCTGGGCTTTCTCCTTGGCCGGGGCCTTCTGGTCCTGGGCGAAGATATCGCTAAAGGCGACAAGGGAGACGATCGCGACGATGACAATCAGAACCTGATTCCATGTCGACTTCTTCATCCTTTTCACCTCCTTCCATATAAGGGTTGGTCACTCATTGAACCCCGGAAACGTTAAAATCCTTCGCCCGAAGGATTCTTTTCTCTTTCGGGTTTATATATAGTAAAGGAGAGTCTATACGAAAATCGGGAGCCATGTGGAGAAACAAGCCGCTGATCCTGACGATAACCTGATCCGCGAATTCAAGTCCGGACAGGAAGAGGCGTTTTCCGAAATCCTCAGTCGCTATAAGAATCTCGTCTTGAATGTAGCCTATCGATTTCTCCGGGACCGGACCGAGGCCGAGGACGTCGCCCAGGATGTTTTTTTAAGAATCTACCGCTCGGCCCGATCGTACGAACCCAAGGCGAAATTCTCAACTTGGGTTTATAAAATCACCGCCAACGTCTGTCTCAACCGGCTGAGGAACGAAAAAAACGCGGCGAAATCCGTATCATACGACGGTCAGAACTCGTCCGATATGGGATCATCGCCGGGGTGTTTTTCTCCTTCCGAAGAACACGAAAGAAATGAGCGGTTGACCGTTGTCCATGATGCCCTTCAATACCTTCCGGCCAACCAGCGTCTTGCCATCGTCCTTAAGAGGTACGAGGGTCTTTCCTACCGGGAGATCGCCGAAATTCTCGGGTGTTCCCCGGCCGCCGTCGACTCGTTGCTCCAGAGGGCGAATGGTAAGCTCAAGAAATTTCTGGAGCCCTATTTCGCGGACCGGGATGTTTCCCGGAAAGGACGAAAGCCATGATCGGAAAGTGTCGACGAATCCAAAAACGAATACCGGCGTTATTGGATGCCGAATTGCCTCCAAAGATGACGTCGGCGATAAAACGGCACCTCGGCATCTGCCCGGATTGCCGCCGTTATTTGGCGGCGACGTCCAGGGCCTGGGATCTTCTGGCCGAAAGCGAAAAGATTGCCCCGCGGAATGATTTCGACGCTCTATTTTGGGATAAAGCCCACGAATTCTCGATCTCACGGATATCCCGGCCGGCTGGTATTTGGGCGCGGATTCCGATCCCGGCGATCGCCGCGGCGGGATTCCTCCTGGGGATCTCAAGCGGTTTTTTCCTGGGCAAAGCCGCCTTTATCGATAAACGAGCGCCCGCGACTCGGGCCATTCGTCCGCCGATAAACGGAATTCTCCCTTACTTGGACACATTCGCCGATTTTCCTGCGGATTCCGTCGGAGGGGCGTATATCACCGTCGCGGCTCAATCCGGCGGCAGCGCCCGGAGAGGAGGGGACAAATGAGGAACAAATGGCTTGTCTTAGCTCTTGTTCTATCGGTCGCGATCAACGTCGGCGTTTTCGGCAGCGTCGGCTATCGCCTCGTTCGAGGAAACCCTCCCGCCGCCTGCATCGAGGAGTCTTCCGGCTCGGCCCTCGAGAGCCTTGAGGCCGAGATTGGACTCTCTCCTGAACAAACGCGAGCCTTCGCCGCCCTGAGGAATTCATTTGAGCCGCGAATCCGGAGCCTCAGAGACGGCCTAATGGAAAAGCGCACCCGCCTCGTCGAGGCCATAAACCCGCCGGAGGCTTCGTTCGAAGGGCTTCTTCCTTATGTTGAAGAAATCGAGGTTTTACAGGCGGAGCTCCAGAAACTCGTCGTTGACCAGATGCTCAAAGAAAAAGCGCTTTTAACCGGCGAGCAGCAGAAAAAATTCTTATCCATGATTTCGACGAGGCTTTGTCCCGCGGGCCGCCATCCCTTAAAGAGGAATATCACAAACGTCCCGTAAAACCATTATGCCCGAAAAAACACCGTTGCCTATTTGAAAGCCTTTCAGATTATCTTCGAAGAAAACGAGGCTCTGATCTACAAGTTTCTATCCTTGAATTTCCTGTCCGGAGAGGAAACTGAGCTGTCTTCTTCCGACGCATGCCGTTAATTTATAAGAGAGGAGCCAATCGCGAGATGTGTTTTCCAGATAGACCCAGGCCCATCCTGATATTGTCTCTGGTTGTATTCTTCCTGGGAATGCAGGCCCCGGCCCCCGTTCGCCTGACCCTTGACCAATGCCTGTCACTCGCCCTCCGGAATAATCCTCAAATCCTCTCCTCTCGCTATGATGTCATGGAAAGCAGGGAACGTATCACCGAAGCGCGAGCATCCTCCTTCCCGGCGTTAAGCCTTTCGGCGGGCGCGGATAGACTCCTTCGCCAGAGCGGACAATCTGGAGGCTCCCCTGACCCTTACTCCAGCTTAAGCGCCGGGCTTTCAGCCCAGCATTACCTGTTCAAGGGTTTCCGGACGGTTTCTACGATCTCGGCCGCCCGGTCTAACCTTGAAGCGGCATCTCATCAGCACGAAGGCAACGTCCAGGATTTAATCCTCAAGGTGAACCAGGGCTATTATCGCCTGCTCCAGGCAGGCCATACGGTCAAAGTCGCCGAAAAATCGTTGGAGAATGCACGATACCATCTGGAGTTTGCCAAGGCCCGTTTTGAAGCCGGATTGGCCACCCGTTCCGATATCCTGAAAGCCGAGGTGGAGGTTTCAAATTCGAACCTTGCCTTGATCCGCTCCCGGAACAGTCGACTGTCGTTCCAAGGATCACTCAACATTCTCCTCGGCCAGTCCGCCGATGCGCCCCTGGAAGTCGTCGATGACCTTCAAGACCTTCAGCAAAAAGAGCCGACCGACTTTCGCACTCTGTTGGCGCTGGCCTATGAACACCGTCCGGAACTGTTGGGAATGAATTCCCAGCTCCAGACCCAGAGATCGAACATCCGGCTGGCCCAAAGCAACCTGCTCCCCTGGGTTTCTGCCGATGCGAATTACAGCTTCAGCGGCTCGGCCCTTTCTTCGTTGAACAAGGGCTGGTCGTTCGGCTTGAGTTTGAGCTATCCCGTTTTTTCCGGTTTTTCTCTCGCCTCCCGTGTTGCCCAGGAAAAGATCGCCTTCCAGGCTATGGATAAACAGAAATCCTCCCTCGAGCAAGGGATAAGTCTCGACGTCTGGAACGCTTTTTTGGCGTTGAACGAGGCGAAAGAACGGATCGAAAATACACGAATATTTCTGAAGAATGCCCGCGAAAACCTCGGCCTTGCAGAAGAAGAATACCGGGAGGGGGCGGGTTCCATGATCGAAGTGATCGACGCCCAGACCAACATGGTGGCGGCCGAAGTGAGCCTCATTGAAGCTCTTGCCGATTTCAAGATCTCCCTTGCCGCCTTGGATAGGGCTCTGGGCATCGACCTCCGGGCGAAGGACGCGGGAGAGGTCAGATGAGGAAGAAATATCTTTTCATAATCATTGTCATCGCACTCGCCGTTCTGGCCGTGCTTGCGGCCCGCCTTTATTTCGGCGGAAAGGAACGGAAAGGCCCCGCCTATACGACGGCCGTGGTGACCCGCCGCGATATCGGCTCCACGGTCCGGGCCACCGGGATCATCAAGCCCATGGTCGGGGCCGAGGTCAGGGTCGGATCCCGTGTTTCGGGCGTTGTCAAACGGCTGCGCTCCCATATCGGCGATCTCGTGAAAGAGGGCCAGGTCATCGCCGAACTGGACGATGCCGAGTTGAAGGCGAAGCTCAACCAGAACATCGCTGCTCTCGAAAAGGCAAAGGCCGACCTCGAGTATGCGAAGTTGAATCTGGAGCGACAGCGTTCTCTGCTGACAAAGAATTTCGCCTCTAAGCAGCAGGTCGATCTGGCCGAGAATGCCAGCAAGGTCGCCCAAGCCCAGCTTGAGCAGGCGGAGGCCAATGTGGAATATGCCAGGGTCCAGATCGGCTACGCGAAAATATTCGCTCCCATTTCGGGCGTCATCGCTTCCATCGCGACACAGGAAGGCGAAACGGTCGCGGCGAGTTTCTCCGCTCCGACGTTCGTCAACATCATCGATTTGAACCGGCTCGAGGTCCAGACCTACGTTGATGAAACGGACATCGGCAAAGTCCATGAGGGGCTCGAGGCGGCCTTCACCGTCGACACTTACGCCGATACGGATTTCAGAGGAAGGGTCACGGCCATCTACCCCAAGGCCGTGATCCAGGATAACGTCGTCAATTACATCGTCACCTTCGCCATCTCCGACTTCCAGGGAAGGACCTTGAGACCCGAGATGACCGCCAACGTCACGATCTTCCTGGCGACAAGGAAGAATGTCCTGGCGGTGCCCACGGCCGCCATCGTTCGGGAACAGGGAGAGAGATTCGTTACGGTTCTCGATGGCGACAGGACGGAACGGCGCGAAATCAAGGCCGGCTGGAAGGATAACAGCTACACCGAGATCATCAGCGGAGTCAGCGAGGGGGAAAAGGTCGTCATTTATGAGTAACAAGGAGGAGGCCATGAACGATTTCATCGTCCAAGCCCAAGGCATTCAAAAGATCTACAACCCGGAGAAAACCTCCGAGGTGGCCGCGGTCCGGGATGTCTCTCTGGACATACGGAAAGGCGAATTCGTCGGCATCATGGGGGCATCCGGCTCGGGGAAATCCACCGTCATGAATATCCTCGGGTGCCTCGACAGGCCGACAAGCGGAACCGTGCTCTTGGACGGGATGGAAGTGAGCAGCCTGCCCGACGATGAGCTGGCCAAGGTTCGCAACAAGTTGATCGGTTTCGTTTTCCAGTCATTCAATCTTCTCCCGAGGACGACGGCCCTGGAGAACGTGGAACTTCCGCTTGTCTATTCCGAGAGGTCCAACATCGGCCGCTTGGCACGGATGGCCCTCGAAGCCGTGGGACTTCATCAGAGAGACCATCATTATCCCGGCGAGCTTTCGGGCGGAGAGCAGCAGCGGGTGGCCATCGCCAGGGCCCTGGTCAACGAGCCCGAGATCATCTTCGCCGACGAACCTACGGGGAATCTGGACAGCCGTTCAAGCTACGAGGTCATCGCCCTCTTTCAGAAGCTTAATAGGCAGGGAAAAACCATCGTCCTCGTCACCCATGATCCGGACATAGCCGAACACGCCCGGCGCATCATACGAATCTCGGACGGACGAGTCGTCGAGGACAGGGTCAACGAAAATCCGAAGAACGCCGAGGAGGAATTGCGCAAGCTCCCCGACAAAGAGGCCAAAGAATGAAAACCCTCCGCATAACGAAATCCGCTTTCAAGAGCCTAGGCAGAAACAAGCTCCGCACGTTCCTGATGATGATCGGCGTCATCATCGGCATCATCGCCCTGACGATGGTCGTATCGGCGGGCCTGGGAGCCAGGCAAAAAGTCATGGAACGGGTGAGGAAATTCGGGCTGGACAGTCTGATGATCAGGGCCGGCGGAGGCCAGACAATGGGAGTCCAGAGCAGCGGGCAACCGACGGCCACCCTGAAGCTCGAGGATGCGGAGGCGATCAAGCGGGAGATAAGGGAGGTCGCCGATATCTCCCCTCAGCTCCATCGGCCTCAGATGGAAGTGAAATACTCCGACAAGTCGACGACGACCATGGTCCTTGGCGCCATGCCGTCATTTGCGACGGTATGGGACTGGGGTGCGGCCAAAGGGGATTTTATCAGCGATGAAGACGTCGCCAATGTCGCCCGGGTTTGCGTGATCGGTCCGACAATTCAAAAGGACCTATTCAGCGGGGCGAATTCCATCGGTGAGATGATCCGCGTTGGAAACGTTCAATTCGAGATCAAAGGTATCCTCGTGGCCAAAGGCACGAGTCCCAGCGGAGGCGACATGGATAACCGGGTCATGATCCCAATGACGACCATGATGCGGCGGGTGGCCAATATCGATTACATCACAAATATCAAGATTCGCCTCAAAACGGCCAAGGATATGGACAAAGCGGTGGGGAGTATCCAAGCTCTGCTCCGCGAACGCCACCAGATATCACCCGGGGTCCCCGACGATTTCTCCATTTCCACGCCGACGGAGGTAACCGAAACGGCCGAGAAAGTGGCGGGGACGTTCAATCTCTTTCTCATCCTGGTCGCGGGCATATCGCTGATCGCCGGAGGCGTTGTCGTCTCGAACCTCATGCTGATCTCGGTCGGCGAACGACGAAATGAGATCGGACTCAGGAAGGCCGTCGGCGCCCGGAAGAATGACATCACGTTCCAGTTTCTTATCGAGGCCACGGCCGTTACACTCACGGGAGGAATCATCGGCATCGCGCTCGGCGTTGCGGGTTCGAAGATTTTGGAAGCCGTGACGAAGACGCCGATGGACGTGTCCTGGGAGATCGTAGTCCTCGGGGCGGTTTTTTCCAGCCTGGTCGGGCTGATCGCCGGCATACAGCCGGCCAGACGGGCTGCTTCCATCCAGCCTATAGAAGCTTTGAAGGCCTGAGCCGAAAGCGGAGAAGAAAATGGGGGCGGAAAATCGCCTCGTGGCCGGCTCCGTCAAGGGACGAGCCTTCGGCTCGCCACTCGCCCGTGGCTTTTATCCACGGGCGAGTACGGCGGAAGTAGACCCCCGGGCAATGCCCGGGGCCCCGGCCGCCGTGGGCCAAAGATGAAAATCGCTCGGAGTCTCAAGATCTCCCGCAAACAGCTCGCCGCCCATAAGATGAGGACGGTCTTGGCGCTGCTCGGCATCGTCATCGGGGTTTCGTCGGTCATTATCATGGTCTCCATCGGCAAAGGCGCGGAGCAACAGGTCTTAAGCCGGATTGAGGCTATGGGCACGAACCTCATCATCGTTAATGCCGGACGGGTCCAACGCACGGCCGGGAGACAGCAAGTGAGGGGGACAGCGACGACTTTGACACTCGAAGATGCCGAGGCGTTGTCCGAGGAATGCCCGGCGGTCCGAGCCGCGGCCCCCGTTCAAGGCGGGAAACTCCAGGTCAAATACGAGAACCTCGCCACGAATACGAGCGCAACGGGGACGACCGCGGACATCCTGTCGATCAGGAAACTCAAAGTCGAACGGGGCTTGTTTTTCGGCGAAGAGGATATTCTTGGTTCCCGCCGTGTGGCCGTGCTCGGCCGGACCGTGGTCAAGAATCTTTTCGAGAAGTCCGATCCGGTCGGAGAGACCATCCGCATCGGGAAGGTCCATTTCGAAGTCATTGGCGTCCTGGAAACTAAGGGCTCGGACCTCAACGGGGTAGATCAGGATGACCAGATCTTGATCCCCATCAGCACCGCCTTGAGGCGGCTTTTCAACATCGCCTACATCAACACGATCCATATCGAGGCCGCGAGCAAGGACAAAATGGCCCTCGCTCAACAGCAGGTCCGCGAGATCCTGAGGGAGCGGCATCGTCTGAACAAGCACGACAAGGCCGACGATTTCACGATCCAGAACCAGACGGATCTCATCGAAGCCCAGCGCGACACGAGCGAAGCTTTCACCATGCTTATCGCCAGCATAGCAGGTGTATCTCTGCTTGTCGGCGGGATCGGTATCCTGGCGATCATGCTCATGGCCATCAAGGAGCGTACGAACGAGATCGGGCTGCGCATGGCCGTCGGAGCAAGCCGGAAAGATATCCTGGTCCAGTTCCTGCTCGAGGCTTCAGCTCTGAGCGTCGGAGGCGGTTTCGTCGGTATCGCCGCAGGTCTGGCGGGTTCTCTGGTAACCGGCGCGGCGACCAGATTGGAGACGAGCGTTTCCCCAACGTCCATCGTTCTTTCCTTCACCTTCTCTATAGCCGTTGGGCTTTTCTTCGGAGTTTATCCGGCCCGCAAGGCCTCTCGTCTCGATCCGATCACTGCCCTAAGGACCGAATAAAAGCCGCGCTCTGCAAGCGTGAAGCGGCCAAATCGGAGGGAGGGCGGTCGGCGAACGAACTATGATCAGTCTCTGGATCATTACCGGGGTCGCGTTGCTCGTTTCCCTGGCCGCCGATTTCCGCCCTGCAGAAAACGATCCGCTAACCTTCTAGCACGGCCCCCATTTGTGCTTGGGGTGGCGCTTTTCGTATTCCCGGGCGGTCTGCTTGGTGATCGTATGCCAGCGGACGCCTTGTTTGGCCCCGACGATCCCGGCCAGAGCGCAGCGGCAGAGCGTCGGATCGACCTTCTTGCGGAGTTTCTGGAAAACCGCGTAGGGATCCCGGGCCAGGAAGTCCTCCGCCGTCACGATCCCGATTTTTTCGAGTTTTGCGGCGGTGTCTTTACCGATATTTGGGAGCGAAGTAACAGGCGTTCCGCTCTTGGTTTTTGCGGTCTTTTTTACCGGCGGCTTTTTCACGTCGACTCCTATAAGGGCGTGTTTCCCCCCTTTTTTACCTCATCCGGCAAGCAGCGTCAATCCGCCTCGATCTTGCGGAAGGCTTTTGTCAGGGGCGCGATTCTCGACTACAATAAGCTTGATGCGGACCTCTCGTCGTCAAGATTCTTGGTACGTCCCCGGACGGCTTTACGACCTTGCCTTTGGCGGATTGTTGAGGGGAGTGCGGAGATGGGTCGTTAAGGCAGTCAGGGCGGAGGGTCTCTACCCTTGGCTCGATGTCTGCTGCGGGACAGGGATCCAGTTTCGCGGGCGTAGGTCCGAGGACGGACCGGGCCGGGTTATCGGGCTCGACAAGAGCGCTGGGATGGTCCGCTATGCGGCGGCTAGGGCCGCCGGCCTCCCCTTCGTACGCGGGGACGCCGCGCGACTCCCGTTCAAGGATGGGGCGTTCCGGGCGGTTACGGTCTCTTTCGGCCTCCACGACAAGAGCCCAGATGTCCGGAGCGCGATGATGAGAGAGGCGCGAAGGGTTCTCTCTTCGGGCGGCCGGCTCATCGCCGTCGATTTCGAAAATCCCTGGAACGCGAAATCGAGAGCCGGGGCGTTCCTCGTACGAACCATTGAGCGCCTGGGCGGCGGCGAGCACTACCGGAACGGCCGGGACTTTTTAAGGCGCGGCGGCCTGCGGGCTTTTATCCGGGAGAACGGGTTCGAGGAAACGCTGCGCCGCAATGTCGAGGCCGGCTCCCTCGGCGTTGTCGTCGCCCGGCTCGTCGAATAGGTTGATTATTTCGCGGTCGTTCGCGAAAATGCTTCGGCCGGACGGCCTGCGTATTGGATCTGGAAGCGTTCCCGTCCTACTTCCAAAGCACCTTGCCCAGGCCTGTCAGCCCGAATTCCGTCTCGATTCGCCCT
>Ga0315293_10001939_pt1 | contig 20018 bp, 17 predicted proteins | sample YL17G13_20_MG_FD_203071 | JGI IMG/M metagenome (GOLD analysis project Ga0315293, IMG submission 203071) | Sediment microbial communities from Yellowstone Lake, YNP, Wyoming, USA - YL17G13_20 | ecosystem: Environmental > Aquatic > Freshwater > Lake > Sediment | place: USA: Wyoming | collected... | reverse complement strand
AAAGTGGTTATCACTGCCTGTATGCGTAAACTGCTTATCATTCTCAATATTATGGTTAGGAACCAATCTCTATGGACTCCAAAAATATCTTAAAAAAATCCTTGAAATCTAACACAGCCGCTTCGTGCCTTCGTGGTGAGCTTTTTTTGTACCAAACGCGCAGCTTCGCCCCATTATAGAGAGACGTAGTTTCCCTGCGCCCGTGGCACGGGCGTCTCGCCCGTGAAAACACAGCAGTGTTTTGTTTTGAGTCGTGATTTATGAATTATAAAAAATCCGTGTTAATGTTGTCACCCCTGCGAAAGCAGGGGCCGTGTCAAAAATCTCCGTGGCTAAATCTTTCCGCCAAAAATATTAAATTATGCAAAACAAACCCAATTTCCGAAATGCCAAAAACACCTTAACTTTAGTAGATACAAGGAATTACAACAAATTATGAGATGTGGACTATTATGCAAAACAAACCCAATCAAACCCAATCTCAGTAAATTTTTCACTGAAATTTTGAACTTTTAACTTTTAGCTTTAAGTGTTGATATGAAAAGAACTTATGAAAAAAATGTGGCCTCAGCTCTGGTGTCTTCTGACATACTTTGGACATACTTCTGATGACCTCTGGAGTGCTTCTGAGTATCTTCTGATGACCGCTGATGCGCGCTGATGCGCGCTGATGACATCTGGCGACATTGGAGTTTCACCTACAAACAGCAGATGCACCCGTGAAGTTAGATACTCTTGAGGAGTTTTTCGAGCTCACCTTTTTTCATGTGATAACTGTGGTTATCGTCCGGGAATTTTCCGCTTTGAACTTCCTTTGAGTATTCATTAAAGGCATCAATTGAGGCGGCGGCAAGTCTGCCGTAGCTTTTTGCAAATTTTGGAGCGGCATCCTGCGTCAGGCCGAGTATGTCCGGTGCAATGAGTATCTGGCCGTCACAGCAGGCACCTGAGCCGCAGCCGATAACCGGCACGTCGAAACGTTTGGTAATTATTTCTGAGACCTCGGCGGCAGTGCCTTCGAGCAATAATGCACATGCTCCGGCATCGAGAGTTTTTTCGGCAAGATTTATAAGCTCGAGCCCCATTTCAGCAGTGGTTGCCTCGGCTTTGAATTTTCCTGTCTTACCGATGCTCTGCGGCCTGATACCGATATGAGCCATAACGGCCATGCCGGCATTGCTGATGGCTTTGATAATGTCGAGATATGCCTGGCTGGCTTCGATTTTAATCATTTGGGCGCCGGCCTGGACGACGAATCTGCCGGCATTTTTTACCGCCTCGGTTACGCCGAGCTGATATGAGAGAAAGGGCATATCGGCGACTAAGAACAGATTGGGTGCTCCGCGGCGGACAGCGGCGGTGAGGGCGACCATGAAATCCATAGTGGCAGGGAGGGTGGAATCAAAGCCGAGGATGGCCTGCGCGGCGGAATCGCCAACGAGTATCATTTGGATGTCGGTACCGGCGACTAATTTGGCAGTGGTGTAATCGTAGCAGCTAACGGCTGTAATTTTACGATTTTGCCTTCTTGCTTCAACCAAATCCGCTATTGTAATTTTAGAATTCATAGTGGTCTTTCTAAAAAAAAATAAAAATAATAACAGGCCAACAGTTAAAAATACACGAACAAGAGCGGTTTATCAAGCGTATAATAACTTGGTTTTTAAGCTAATTTCAGCGATTTTTGGTAAAAAACAAGAAAAAGTTAATATTTTATAAGGAAAAACTTGATTTCTAAAATAAAAGATGTACTTTACATCTCGATTTTTCCTAAAGAAATCTGTGGGCTGTGTTCGATTATATAGTTACTAAAAGCGAATTTGTAACAAATAAATAGAAATTTTAAAATAAGGAATATTGTTCTTTTACAAGCTTTTCATCACCCTCCTCCGAAGCCAGATTCTCTTTTGTTTAGGATCTGGCTTTTTTTATATCAATTGCCGTTAAAATAGTCAATTAAAAAAAAATAGACAACTGAAAGATATTTCTGGAAGTTAAACTGGGGAGCGATTTTGGGCAAGCATACCGCTTAAGTATACCATAAATATACCAAACGTAGAAAAAATTGTTGAAACTGTCATGGTGATGGTATAAAAGGTAAAAAGATAAAAAAATAAAAGGGAAATACTCAATGGCGAAAGAAGTTAGATTGCCGAAACTCGGTCAAACAATGGAAGAAGGAACAGTCGTCGGCTGTCTTGTCAAAGTCGGCGACGAGATAAAAAAAGGCGATATAATTTTTGAAGTGGAGACCGACAAGGCAACGTTGGAAATGCAGTCACCTGCCGATGGATTCGTAAAGAATATCCTTGTTGATATCGGCCAGGCATTGCTTGTCGGCGATGCTGTTATGGTTCTTGGCGATAAAGATGAGCAGGTGCCGCAGAGTTTCATTGATTCGCTCAAAACTGATGTACCGGTTGAGCAGGCACAAACAGTATCTGCTCCGGCCGCTGCCTCGAAACCGGCTAAACAGATGTCTTCGGTTGATACCGTTGATACCGAGTATAAGCTTGGCCAAACTATACCGTTAAACAGGATGCAGAAGGCAATCGCACAAAGGATGCTCCAGTCGAAGCTTGAGATCCCCTGCTTTTATCTGACAGTTAAAGCCGACATGACCAAGCTGGTTGACTATCGTACCGAGCGAAATAAAACCGCCGAGGAAAAAATATCCTACAATGATTTTATCATAAAGGCGGTTGCGACAGCCCTTGAGAACTTTCCGCTTATGACAGGCCAGCTAAAGGACAATAATATTCAGCTTCCTGAAAGTGTCGGAGTCGGTCTTGCGATATCCGTGCCCGGCGGCCTGGTTGCTCCGATTGTCAAGGACGCACACAAAAAGAATATTATCGAGATAGCCAAATACAGTCAGGGGCTGGTTGAAAAGGTTCGCAATAATAAATTATTACCGGCTGATATGGATGGCGGATGCATCACCGTAAGCAATCTCGGCGCATTCGGGATAGATTCATTTATTCCGATAGTTGTGCCTGGTCAGTGCAGCATTATGGGCATCGGCCAGATTGCTGATACCTGTGTCCCCAACGGCGGCAATATCGTAATTCGTAAACTCATGGCTATGACGCTCTCGGTCGACCACAAAGTTGCCAATGGTGCTTACGCAGCACAATTTCTCGATTATGTGCGAAAGATTCTTGAAGACCCGACGAACTTCGGGTAAGCTTCTTGCGTTTTTTTACTTGACAAATAGCTGGGTTTCTGCTATTATAACCCTATTGTGAGTGCATAACGACGATTTCGTCATCGCACAAGCCATGGTAATGTGCACAAAGGCACATCGCAATAGGAGATTGGGCTACAAAAAGTTCAATTAAAAAACTGCCCGTCTCCTTTTTTATTTCCATCAAATTGCAGCCGCTTTCGCTCTGCTCCTTTTATCTGCAAAAGAAATTTGCTTTCAGTTCGTCTCGTAAAGATAACCTGTTGGTGAGAGTTAAATCTGTATCGGAAATCATCTGCATCGAATCATCTGATTGTCGTCGTACTGGATATGCGGCACATACTTTTTGAGGTCTTCGATAAAACGCAGCCCGTCTTTCCAGTAACCAGCCGTCGGTTTTAACGCTGCACATTGTCCCACAAAATAACGATTCAGCCTCTCAACTAAAAGTTCACGCAGATATTTACTGGCCATCGAGGCCAGTGACACCGGCAAAAACCTGTCATCGGCGCCGACTGCAAAATGCACCCGCATTTTTCTGCCCCCTGCGGTCAGCTCGTAACTGCTGTTGGTATCGGTTTCCTTTAGAATCTTTAATTCCATTTCAGGGAACATCCGCTGCAGCGGCATCCTATACATCATTCTGCCGCCCTGTCTGTCGACAAGGATTTGTAATTCGTCGGCAGGGTGGTTATCCCACGCCGATTTTATAAGCCCGCAAACAGCCGTAAAAAGCACACTCGCCTTATTTTTTACCGCCCCGACCATTTTGTTGTAGTAGGCCACATCGAGACAGCAGCTTCTAAGCTCAAGCAACTCAATGCCGTTTGAATTCAGATTATCTTTCAGTACTGACGATGCAATTCCAATATCAGCTTCATTTACGGCCAGATGATGACTTCCGATATCCTTATGCCACGGATAATTACTTAGCCGCTCAATGCTGTCCGGGCACAATATATTGAGGAGTTCGATTAAATTTGATGGTTTGCTGCCCAGACAATTCAAACACGCCAGAATGGTGCGTTCAAGATGTCCTATTCCATCCGACCTGTGATACGCCTTTTTGCTGTCGGCGACAAGAAGCCGGCCGGCAAGCCCCTTACGCTTATTGCCGACACTTCTTCTCAGGATTTGCCAAAGGTTTGCCTCTAAAAGATTATGCGGAATTGAGAAAGTGCTTGATGATACCACTAACGGCCCGAGTATCGGACCAAGACCAGCTTCATCAATCCCTGTCAGAATCGACATCCCTGTAATCTCTTATCTTCCCTGTAATTACATTATTTTTACCGACCGTGATGAACAAATGGATTATAACATTTTTCCTCTCGCAGGCCAGTTTAAAATTTTTTTGGTTCACAGTTATCGGACTTAAATAAATTATTTTTATCCATAATTCCAAAGTTCACAGTTGAGTTATGCTTAAAAAAATCCGATTGTATTTTTTGGAAATGGTACTTTATGCATTAGACTTTAGTTAGCAGGGCATTTTTATTGCTAAGTCGAGGTCTGGATTATATCCGGATTGCCCTTTGGCTAAGCGTAATAATGTTAGGTTGAAGAAGTAAGGATGAAAATTGGTTGAGATGACTGAGAATATTTCCAGCGTATCCGAAAATTCCGCCAAAACAAAGGCGGGTATTCTTTTCGGCGAATTACTTGTCTCGAAGAAGCTTTTGACCCACAGGCAACTGGTTGAAGCTCTCAACGAACAGCATAATCAGGGAGGCCGGCTCGGTGATGTCCTCATGCGCCTTAAAATGCTCAGCGATGGCGATATTACACAAGCCCTGGCTGAACATCTTTCCACCGAATGGTTTTCTTTCGATGACATTTCCAAAGTGGATATGAATGTTGCTCGAGTGCTTCCTGAGAGTATTGCCAAACGATTTTGCCTTGTGGCTGTCAGTGAAGTCGATGACAAGGTTATTGTTGCGATGGCCGACCCCCTTGATGTCGTCGCAATCGATACTATCCGGCTCAAAATCAAACGGCAGATTAAGGTGGTCATCAGCCCACGGCAGGAAATCCTCCACGCCATAGAAGTTATTTATCACGGCTCCGATGTCGAGGAACAGCGGCTTCGCGACCTGGTGGAATTGCAGGTCGATGGTCAGGATATCGAAATCGAAAACGACGCTCTTCTCGAAGATATTGCCGAGGCCGACATCAGCAGCGAAGCAGCCGCGACAAAGGCGCCTGTCATTCGATTTGTTGATTTGCTGCTTAGCCAGGCAGTGAAAAGCAGGGCCAGCGATATCCATATCGAGCCTCAGGAACGCTCAATGGCGATTCGTATGAGAATCGATGGTGTGTTGCGCGAGATGGTGCCACCCTCCAGAAAAATGCAGGCCGCTGTTAGTGCGAGAGTCAAGATTCTTTCAAAGATGAATATTGCCGAACGCAGACTCCCGCAGGATGGCCGATTCAAAATAAAAACTGCCGGCAGGGACATCGATGTCCGCGTAAATGCAATCCCGACAATTTACGGCGAAAAAATAGTAATGAGAATTCTCGATGCCGCCGCCGTAAACCACGATATTGAGCAGATTGGATTTGAACCTGGGCGACTGAAGGAATTTAAGGCTGTTCTCGAGCAGCCGCACGGTATCGTAATTGTAACCGGCCCCACAGGAAGCGGCAAAAGCACTACACTGTACTCGGCCCTTAGTTACCTCAAGGACCCGACTCTTAATATTACCACTGTCGAAGACCCCGTTGAATATCGCCTGGCAGGAATCAACCAGATTCAGGTCAAATCGGAAATCAATCTTGACTTCAGCTCCTGCCTGCGTGCAATTTTAAGACAGGACCCTGACATAATCCTTATCGGTGAAATCAGAGACAAGGAAACCGTTGAAATCGCCATAAAAGCGGCCTTGACGGGTCACCTTGTTTTAAGCACGTTCCATACCAACGATGCGCCAAGCGCCATCAGCAGATTGACATACATGGGCATTGAGCCATACCTGCTGGCTTCTACGCTGAACTTAATTGTTGCTCAGCGATTAGTCAGGAAAATTTGTGACCGTTGTAAAGAACCTATAACTTTAAGTCCGGAAATCCTGAAACGATTGCAGATTACCCCCGAACAAGCCAAAGGTGCCGTTTTTTATCACGGCAAAGGCTGCAAAACCTGCTCAGGGACGGGTTTTTGGGGCCGGCTGCCTGTCTTTGAGTTCCTGCTCATCGACCAGGATATCAGGGAAAGGATTATTGCCGGCGCATCGGAAATGGAAATAAGAGCTGCAGCCCGCAAAAAAGGCAGCGGCGGATTGCTTGAAAGCGGCATAAGCAAAATGCTGCAGGGGTTGACTACCGCCGAAGAAGTCCTCGGCGTTACTTTCACTGAAAACATAACGACGGAACGGTAGTCCGTTGCAAAATTACCTAAACCCGAACGGTTTAGAATACCGATAACACTTGCAGTGTGACGGTGTTGTTATACCTGAAAATTTAGGATATTTTTGAATAGTTTACACAAATGGCAAGCTTCAAATATATTGCTCGTGATGCGATGGGAGTCCGAAAGGAAGGACTAAGGCAGGCCAATTTTTCCAACGACGTCCTCGGTTGGCTTCGCGAACAGGGTTTCACGCCTGTTTCTGTCAGCGAGATTGCTGCCGGCGTAAAGAAAGGCATGCGTCGTCAAATCGGCCTAAAGCGGATTAAATCATCTGATTTGGCAGCCCTTTGCTGGCAGTTGACTACGATGGTTGAAGGCGGAATACCTATCACTGAAGCTATCGCCGTCATTTCTGAAGATATAGAAAACCTCCAGCTCCAGCGGGTACTTCACAAGATTTTGGAAAAAATGCATCAGGGCGAAACTCTTTCGGGCAGTATGTCCCAGTTCCCGGGTGTTTTCAATAAATTGTCGATTGCCATAATTTTAGCCGGTGAAACCGGTGGTAATCTGGCAAATGCCCTCTACAGACTTGCCTCGTATTTCGATAATCGCGACAAAATGAAGAAAAAGGTACAGGGGGCTATGGCGTATCCCATAGTTGTGTTTGTTTTTATTGTTCTGATAGTCCTTTTCATAATGACCTTTATCATTCCGAGATTCAAAGTCATATTTGACCAGTTCGGCGGTAACCTGCCGGTTTTTACCCGCGGATTTATGGGTGTTTATGATTTTCTACGTTTCAATGTCGTCTATATTGTCGGCACTTTGCTGCTTCTTATAATTTCCGGTGTGTTTTTCTATAAAACAGAAAAGGGGCATTATCTGTTCTGCAGAGTTGCACTTTCCGTTCCGCTGCTTGGAAAAATATTTAGTCAGGCCTTTATTGCCATCTTTTGCAGAACGATGTCGGCGCTGCTTGCCGCAGGCGTCTCCGTGGTCGAGGTCTTTGATATCCTTGCAAGTATGACCGGCAACGACATTATCAAGGCCGCCGTAAAGCAGGCAAGAGAAAATGTTATTGAAGGTTCAAATGTTTCTTTTGGCATCGCTGCGTCCGGCTTTTTCCCGAATATGGTCGTAAAAATGATTGAAGTCGGTGAAAAAAGCGGCTCATTATCCAAGGTGCTTGACAGGACCGCCGAATATTACGAAAGAAAGGTCGATACCACCATTACCACCGTTATGGGACTGCTTGAACCAATAATGATTGTAGTGGTAGGGATGATTGTGCTGGTTACGGTGCTTGCACTGTATCTGCCGATTTTCTCGATGTCCGATGTGAAAAAGTAGTGCGTCTGGGGAAAAATTCAAAAAAACTAATAAAGTCGGCTGCTTATTTCGCCGATTTTTGTAAACAGTGTAGAAGAAAAATACCTGGATTGCAGGTGTAAGTGTAATTTTAGAACATTTTTTTAGGAGAACTCAAAATGAAAGGCAAAAAAGGTTTTACATTGATTGAACTGATGGTGGTTGTACTCATCGTCGGTATCCTTGCCGCTGTGGCAATACCGCTCATGCGCGGCAGGATTGACTCGGCCAAGTGGTCGGAAGGCAAAGCAGGTGCCGGTACAATAGCTTCAGCTATCCGTGCTTATGCGGCAGAAAAAGGCACCGCTGTTTCGGCTACTCCCGCCCTGGTAGCAGACTTAGGTTTTGGTGCCAATGACCTCGATGGTACGTACTTCCTCCAGGCCTGCTATGCGGTCACCGGTGTTTCATGTAATGCAGCCGGCCAGGTAGCATTCACCATTACTGTTACTGCCGCTAGCGGCAGAGCAGGCTATCCGACGACTCCTGCTACAATGACGCTTAGTCAGGCCTTAGGCGCCGCATCGGTTTGGAATTAACATATAAGAAAATTATCCGACGGGGGGGCGTTATGCCCCCCTGTGCGTTCTTAAGACCCGATTGCTGTGTTTGGTTTCGTCCCTTGTGATAACGGGATACCTTAAGTAAAAAAGCGATTAGCAGATAGGTGTGGTTTTAATAATGACTGCTGTTGACAAAAGACTTGTTGCAGGGTTCACTCTTATTGAGTTGATGATAGTCGTTCTCATTGTGGCGATTCTGGCTGCTGTCGCGGTTCCGATTTACCGAGGTCGAATTGACACAGCCAAATGGTCGGAAGGAAAAGCAATGGCTGGTACCGTTGCTTCGGCTATCCGTGCGTACGCAGCCGAAAAAGGGCCCGCCGTTAGTGCAACGCCATCTCTGACGACAGATATGGGTTTTGGTGCCAATGATCTCGACGGTACGTACTTCCTCCAGGCCTGCTACGCTGTCACCAATGTTTCATGCACTGCCGCCGGCCAGGCAGCATTCACCATTACTGTTACTGCCGCTAATGGCAGAGCAGGCTATCCGACGACTCCTGCTGCCATGACGCTCGAATCAAGTGCGGCGACCGGCTACGCAGCGACATGGAAATAAAGAATCAACCGTCGTAGATTTTGTAGATATGTAACGGATGGTCTCTGCTTTTATGTTATTAGGGCAATAAGGACAAGGCAGAAAAATGAAAAGGTTGCGGACAAACAACAAAACCGGTTTCACCCTCATCGAGGTAATGGTAGCGATGGTCGTTATCATCATTGGTGTTATGGGGGCGATGGGGTTTCGCTATTATTGCGTACTCGATGCTAAAAAAGCCGATGTTCAGGTAACCGCAGCACGTATCGCAACCCTTTTACTCGAAGACTGGAAGGGGATGGGTGGTTTGGCATACGTTCCGAACACGAGTTTGCCGTCATCCTCAGGTTTGACAGTTGCTGCAATCGCCACCACCGGCCCAGTCGCAGTTTTTCCCAGTTCGATATTAAATAATACCAGTTATCATGTTGTTTGCAATGTTAATGCCAGTTCTATAATCCACTATTACGTTACGTTATCATCTGCGGCAACATTGCCCGTGACACTGAATGTTTCGGTTGGCTGGTGCAGCAACTACAAGGCGGGTACTCTGTCGGCTACAGATAAAGCAAATAGGGTAATTAGTTTTACTACGTACTGCGATTAGTTCGCAATTGACGATAGGTGGTGATATAAAATGCGATTGAAATCGGGAGCAGGAAAATACGGTTTTACGCTCGTCGAGTTGATGGTTGCCATGCTGATAAGCATTATCGTGCTTCTTGGCATAGGCGGCGTCCTTGCTGATGCAGCCAAAGGCTGGAATCAGATGTATGACCGTGTGAATGGCGGCATAATAATCGATGCTTATGTAGCCGCCAATACCTTTGATTCGGTAGTGCGGAAATGTACATACGTACGCCCATCAACTGATTGTTCCGCTCAGGATGTATATGTTTATTATTATTCTAACTTGACTTCGACTGTTCTTGATAGATATGCAAGGTTCTACCAAGAGGGCAATACTTTACAAGTTGAGTACGGAGATTATAACGCCGGAGTCAGAACCCCTGTTACAACAAACGTACTTGCTAACAACGTGACAGCCGTTAATTTTTCTATCACACCCGGCTCCTCTGCCGTTAAAATGGTATTGGTACTGGATGATGCGATGGATGTTACAAAGCGAGGTATAAAGCATTCCATAACGGTGGCTTGCTCAGCAATCAGGCATAATCCTTAATGTGATGTTAGCAAATAGTTGGATTGTTATTTGATTCTTCCGGGCTTTGTACTCAAAGCTTGTTGTGAAAGAGGCAGATTATGAATAGTGTAAACAAATCCAGAATAAATCAAAAAGGTTCCATACTGCCTTTGGCTGTGGTGATGATTGTGATACTGGCGATTATCGGCTTAGGATTGATCAGGCTTGGTTTAAACGCCAGGCTCCTTGCCATTCACGAAACCGGCAAACTCGCTGCCCGCGCCGCCGCCGATGCCGGCCTAAGCTATGCCGTTCAATTGATGAGGGCTAAAGACGCTAACGAATTAATATGGGATAACAGCACGCTTCCGCCAACAACGACCGCCGCTTTCACCAATATCTCTTACCAGGATGCCCGTTATACTTGCGATGTTAATGGTGACCCTAATAGCGGATGGCAGATAAATTCAACCGGCACCGCAGGAAACGCAACAAAAACCGTTCACTGCAAACTTATCCCCAAATCCCTGTGGTTCGGTATTGGCGTCAAGAAGGGAATTGACGTTAAACTTGGGGCAAAATTTGGTACGGTTCCTGTTGCCGGGGGCCAATTTAAGCTGGCAACTAACAGCACAACACCCGATTCTATCGTGCTCAAAGCCGGCGTTACTATCCCCGGCGACATAGTAATCGGTCCGGGAGGAAACCCTGATACTGTAATAAATGATAAATCAACTACTGTTATTACAGGAACGACATACCCCTCCGAAATGTCTATGCAGTTTCCGTCGGTTATTGTCCCTGCCGACCTCCTGGCGTTGGCGCCAACAGCCTATGTCAATGACCCCTGCGGCATTACCGGCGACGTTCGATACAACGGGATGACGATTGCAGGGTATCAGCAAGTCGTTGGTATAACCAGGCTGTTTATCGATGGGAAGATGACCATGGGTAATGGTGCAGAATTATATATGGCGCCTGGTTCATCACTTACGGTTTATTTGAATGGCAACATGGAGGATAAGAACTCCGCCGGCATAACTAATGCTACTAACGACGCTACAAAGTTTCTGCTGTATGCGACCGACAACTGTACTCAGGTCGACCTTAAGGCCAAAACGGACTTTTATGGCGCCGTTTACGCTCCAAATGCTACTCTGACTATATACAATAACGGCGACCTCTATGGAGCGTATGTCGGAAACCAGAATGTCGAAATGAAGAACTCCGGCGGCTTCTACTTTGATACAAGACTTCTCAGCGTTTTCATGAGTGATCAGCAGCATTACCTTGGCATAGAGCGCTGGTGGGAAGACTAAAAATACGGCAGAAGCACAAAGCAGCTAAAACATTTCATACCGCACCTATTTAATTTTTGCACCATGGGCACTATTTAAGTCGTTGCTAATCAAACAGTTATATTTTACTGAGGCATCGCTTTTAAAATAGGTGCGGTATTATGAGACTTTAATTATTTTTGAATATTAAAACAATCTATAAAAATTTCTACAAAACCACCCTTTAATTTAAGCCGATAAGGAATATACATCCAAGGGCCAAAGCCTAATGGTGTCGCAGCAATGGCAAAAAGTTTTTTAATGTTAATTTAAAAAGTGACATGGAGTATGGAAACCCTGGCTCTAAAGAATTTGCAGACTTTGAACTGGAGGCGGCTTCTTAAGCTCGAGCAATATACCGTTTTCGGTCTCGACATAGGCTCATCGTCTGTCAAGATAGTTCATCTCCGCAAAGATGGTCAAGACTGGGTTGTTACTGCGGCAGGCGCGGCTGAAATTCCCGATGGAACGGAAGAGGATAAAACCCGCAGGGAGATAAATATCGTCAAGGCCATTCGCAAGTGTTTTGGGTCTGCAGGAATTGCGACAAAATTTGCGGTCTATGGCGTATGCGGCCCGGAAGTTGCCGTAAGATGTTTTAAATTCCCGGCACTGCCTAACGAAGAAATCCACGGCGCCGTTACGCTCGAGGCATCGCAGGTTTGCCCATTCAATATTGAAGAAGGTGCTGTTGACTACCAGTTGATACCCAACGAAACAGGCAGTGTTACCGGCGTTTTGGTAGCCGCTACGAATAAACTGATTGATAAAAAGAACCGCCTTGTTCAGGATGCCGAACTTAACGGCACTTTGGTCGATGCCGACGGTTTGGCCCTGCTCAATTGCTTTACCGAATCCGAAAAGAATTATACAAACAAGACTATTGCAATTCTTAATGTTGGAAGTGTTTTCACGACTCTTGCAATTATCGGTAATAATTCTTTGCCGTTTGTTCGCGATATTGCTTATGCCGGAAATGATATTATTGAGCAAGTGGCCGCTGAACATAATCTCTCAAGGGAAATCGTTTCGGGGATTCTTGCCGGCTCATCGGACAAGGATAATGGCCAAACTGCCCCCCAGCTTGGTGATAGTCTGGCCAGAGCATGCAAAAAGCTGATTACCGATGTTACCGAAACGCTGCGATACTACGCCGCTCAGGAAAAATCAACCCTTGTCGAAAAAATATTTATTTGCGGCGGCTTTTCCCTCGTTGAGGGATTCGTGGAGCTGTTTAACAGTAATTTCCCGGCACCGGTTGTTTTGTGGAATCCGTTTGAAAAAATGAGATGCGAGGCGGACCGGACCTGTATGGACGTTCTCCAGAAAAATGGCCCTGCAATGGCAGTGGCTGCCGGTCTTGCTATGAGGTCTATCTGATATGTTTACTATAGATTTATTAAAGGGAAAAGGCGTTCCGTCCAAAATCGGCCCGGAAGGCGTTGCTGTTGCCGTCGTTGCCCTTGCGGTGCCGCTTATTATCGCACTGGTAATGTTAGGCGGCTTTCTGCGCAACAGAATCGTTATTTCCATACAAACGGATGCAATAGCTAATTACGACGCAAAAATTATTCAATTGGCCGATGCCGTACAGCTCCAGAAGTCTTTCGAAAATGAAAAAAACGCTGTTAATAATTCCCTCGCCGAAGTTGCCTCGAACATTGGCGAACATATTCAGTGGTCGCCGGTTTTAGTTACACTGGTGGAAAATATGCCGGGGCCCGTATTTTTGACCAAACTCGACGTAAAGCAAAATAGCGTAAAAGTGAAAATGCCGCAGAAGGATGACCCAAAGAAAACAATTGAGACCCAGGTTCCAGCCAAAACGCTTCAAATGAATCTTCTTGGCAGTTCTCCGGCCGGCTGCGACAAGGAGGTACGCGATTTCAGGGACCGGCTTCGTGCAGCAATTCCCGCTGCAAGCAGGCAGCAGCTCGAAGACATTAAAGTTGCACAGCAGGTCGGTAAATTCGAAGAAAAGGATGCCGTTTCTTACGAAATCAATTTTATTTTTAAACCGCGATTATAAAAATTACTATGAAACCGGCTTATAAAAAATATATTACGACGGTAGCCCTTATATGGACGGGATGTTTTGTCCTGTTTCTGTTTTTCTACGCGATTGTCATGTCGCCGCAGAAAAATAACAAAAATCAGCTCGATAAACAGCTCGCCGAGAAAAAACAAATACATGAATCCGCAATGAAAGCTGCTCAGGAGGAAACCAGAATCCAGATAAAAGAGCAGATGGAAGAGTTGCGGGGTAAGTCAAAGGAATTTGTCGCAGAGCAGGGAGACCTGGCCAACCTGACCTTTGATATAAGCCAGCTTTCCAAAGAAAACAGACTTGCCTCCTTTAGCATTAAAACCGCAGACATTCAGGAAATAACCGGCTGTAATTTCATAGCTCAAAATCAGATTTTTATCAGTTTTACCGCCGGCTTTAATCGGTTTGCCGCATTTCTAAATGCCCTCGAAAGGCATCGTCCTGTCGTCTTTGTTGATAAATTTACGATAACTCGCTCTGAGCAGGACATCTCGGCAAGCCAGGTAAGTATGGAACTCTCGGTCTTTGTCAGAAAGTAGCAGTTCGATAACAATAGTTGATATATTCGTGAGTGGATAAAAATGAAAACAATAGCTATAGCAAATCAGAAAGGTGGATGCGGCAAGACGACTACCGCCGTCAATCTTGCTTCTGCGCTTGCTATGTCGGGTAAAAAGGTGCTCGTGATTGATTTCGATCCCCAGGCACACACCACTTTGGGGCTTGGCGGCAATCCGGATGCCGTGGCTAAAACCATTTATGACGTCATGACCGATATGCAGATTCCTGTCTCGCGAGTCGTTGTCAGCACGCGCATTGGGGGTCTTAATCTGGCGCCGAGCAATATCCTGCTTTCCGGCGTCGAGTTTAAGCTGGCCTCTATTCCAGGCAGGGAATATGTCCTGAATACCCAGCTCGGCAGTCTCAACGGCGCTTATGATATATGCGTCATTGACTGCTCACCGTCGCTTAGTCTGTTGACCTTGAATGCTCTTGTTGCAAGCACCTATGTCATAATCCCGGTACAGGTACACTATTATGCACTCGAAGGTCTCAAACAACTGCTTGAAACAATAGATATTGTCAGGGAAAGATTCAACCCGCATCTGTCCATTCTCGGTGTCCTTCTGACCTTTGTGGAGGGAAGAGCTACCTTAAGTCAGCAGATACAGAGACAAATGAGAGAATTTTTTGGCGAATTGGTCTTCAATACCGTTATTCACAGGACAATAAGATTAGCCGAGGCGCCAAGCGCAGGCCAGTCCATTTTGACTTATGCCCCGGATAGCAACGGAGCTGCTGAATACATGGCTTTGGCCCAGGAGATAGACAATGGAAAAATTTAAAGCAGGATTGCATAAGAAAATTTCGTCAATTTTCGATGGTGTGCCGATGCAGCAAAATGACGGCGATTCGCAGCCGGCTCATACCTCGATACCCGCTTTTGTTAAGGAACAGAATAACGAAGTTCGTGCCAAACCGGTGATTTTATCTCCGGCCTCTCCGTCTGTACCGAAACCTCAGCAGTCGCCGCAGCCGTCCAATGCCCCTTTGCCTAAACGCTCCAGTCCCGATAACATCGTAAAACCATCCAAACAGATTCCATTGCAGCAGATTTGGCAAAGGATATCAGGCAAACTCTTTGCGGCAAAACCAGGTGTTGATGCAAACAGACAAAAAGTAATGATAATTTTGATACCGGTTCTTTTCATCGTTTTCATTATTGTGCTTACCCGGATATTAAGCGGCCCTGTTCCAAAAGCAGCCGTAGCTCAGAACGTTTCTGCTGCCAAAGCGGCAACCGCTTTCACTGATAAAGTCGATTGGCAGATTCCCGCCCCATATCTGGCGACCATGCGCGACCCGATGCAAAAAGGGGCCGGCTTATCGGTTACGGGGGCACAGGACGGCGAATTGGCTGTAAGGGGCATTCTCTACAGCCAGGACAAGCCCTCTGCGGTTATCGGCAGTCAGATAGTACACGAGGGCGAAAAAGTTTCCGGTGCAACCGTTCAGAAAATAAATAAGGACAGCGTTGAGTTTGAACTGGACGGCAAAAAATGGATACAGCAGATTCAAAAATAAAAATATGACCGAACACGAGATTGCTTAAATAGTATTAGGAAAGGAATTAATATGACAAGTTCTATAAAATCTGAAAAGGTGATGATTTGGGCTGGTTTTGTATCAGTCCTCATGATGGTCTGCATAACTGCTTTTGCCGCTGACCCAAATGACCCCAACGCTGTAAATATCGCCGACCAGAAACAGGATGTTGTGGCAAAAGTAATAGCCGTTGATGAAAAACAGGCACCGGCCAAAGAAGTCGCCCTGAAAAAAGAAGTTTTGACTACCATTGAACAGCGGATGCAGAAAAGGATAAGCGTCGATTTCAGAAATACGCCCATCGAGGATGTAATACGTATAATGGCTGAGCAGGTCGGTGTCGATATTATCAAAAGCCCAAATGTTACCGGCAATGTAACCGCCACGCTTACCAATGCCCCGCTTCAGGAGGCACTCGACAATATCCTTGCTGCACACGGCTATGGTTATGTCGCAAGCGAGAATATGATAAGAATTGCTCCCACCGCCGAGCTTGCCGAAAAATCCGAAAAGCTTGTCAGCAAAATCTATCGAATTACATACGCTGATGTCACGGAAGTGGAAAAATCATTGACCAAATTCATGTCTCCGCGTGGGTCACTATCCGCCAATCCGGGCACCAGCAACATAGTCGTTACCGACAGCGAAAGTAAAATTAAAGCCATCGATACCTTTATCCAGGAAGTTGACCGAATCACTCCCCAGATATTGGTCGAGGCCAGAATCTATGACATTACCAGCACCGACAGATTCGACCTTGGCATCGAATGGGATGCAGGCAGAACCACGACCTTTACAGACGGTGAACCGACCGGCGGTGCTACAGACCCCTTTATTAATGGTCTTTTTAATGGCACAACCAAAAAAACAAAAGATACCGACGGTTTGGTGCGATTCGGTTTTCTAAATTCTTCCATCAATATTGATGCAGTGCTAAGAGCTCAGCAGGAAAAGCTTGATGCCAAGCTTCTTGCAAACCCAAGGGTTATGGTACTCGATAACCAGAAAGCGGAATTTAAAATTGTCCGTCAAATCCCTTATCAGCAGCTTAACCAGGGTGGTGGTACAAGTGCGGCCTTCGGAACCACCGAGTTTAAAGAGGTTGGTGTTACCCTTGAAGTTGTTCCGCATGTTACAAGGGATGGAATGGTCAGACTGAAGTTAAAACCGAAATTTAGTGTGCAGACTGGTACGGTGAATATCAGTGGGTCAGATATATCAGGAGCTTATTCACAACCTATAATTGATGAGCGTACCGCTGATACCGCACTACTGGTTAAGGATGGTATGACGGTAGTCCTTGGCGGTTTGAGGAAAAAGGAAGTTTCCAAGCAAAATAACAAGATACCGTTGCTTGGTGACTTGCCTCTTGCAGGAGCACTCTTTAGATTTGAAGGTGAAGAAACCATTACCAGCGAACTGGTGGTTTTTGTAACTCCCAGGATTGTCGAACAGCCGGCCCTCTCGAAAAATGAAGCTCTGCAGCTCGAAGTAACAGAATTTTCTGGACCAAAGGTTGCTAACGCAAGGGCCGAAGACCCCAATTATAAATAGCTGGCTACGTCCCGATTGTATAAAATAGGCACGCGAAATTGAAAAGGCGGCGATGGGCTTTGCTCATCGCCGCTTTATACTATCTGCGAAGTTTTCCTGAATGTGCCGGATGTTACACGGCATCTGCATATATCTGCGATTTGTCTTTGCGCATCCGGGCAGTTCGTTATGCCGGCCAGGGTATCCCGGTAACAGTCCAGCAGTTCTATTGTCTGCTCAAAGTCCTCATCGAGTAAGTTAATACGGAAACTCTTAATCCCGACTGCTTTCAGTTGCGGTATAAATTCAGCCCCCGACTGAACCGAACCGTTGAAAACGGTATTGCGGCATGCAATGTCATGTACAACCGGATGCCGCACTCCATTGCGGTCCTGAAGTTCGAGTTTATCGTTACGGCAAACCTTGCCGCAGCTTTTTTCATCTTTGCCGCCGGAAAGTCCAGCTGCAAAAATACAATGCTCCGTATGAAACAGCGGTACATGGTCGTGAATAACCGCTTCGAACCATTCCGGCCTGCTTCGGCTAACCATCTCACTTAACTGCGTAATATTCAAATCGTAGCTCGGGGACATTTTCGTCAAACCCCACCCAGCCAGTACATAAGCGGTGATTTCATTGGCGATATTAAGCGAGTAATCGCCTCTCAATTCTATATCAGGCATATTCTTTCGGAAATACGCAAGGGCTGCGAGATTGCGTACCAGAACCGCATCCGGCTTAAGACCGGCAATACCCTCAAGCGATTTCTCGTCGCCTGGCTTAATGATTCGCAGCGTTGCCGCCGCCACCCGTAGTTTGGCAGCACGGCCGCGCAAAAGAACATCTTTATTCAAAGAGCCGTCCGCAAAATCACAATAAACGATTGAAACAGTATTTGCCGGTTTTTCTTTTACCCATTCCATCACCGCTTCAAATTGTTTCATCGTGCGAACAAGAACCCCGGCTTCTAAAGTCCCTTGCGTTGATGCGGCAGGCCTTGCTTCAATATTACTGTGAATGTTTTCCAAAACGGCTGTTCCATTAAATTGATGTCGTGATTTGGCCTGTCGCTGTTCGATAAGTGCTTCTACCCCCTGTCTGCGAAGGTCGTTGAGTACGCTTTTCGGAACCATTACATTATCGAGCTTTTCAGCTTTTACTTCTCCCAGTTCGAACGGCGTTCCGCCAAGACGCCCAAATTGCTCACGAATTAATTCAATGGAAAGCGGATGTTTTTCTGCCGGCTTAAGAGTTTCACCCCACTGAACGCTCACGCAATTACCGCAGGTATCGCTGGCGGTAATCTGCAAATTTTCACCCGCTGCCGCCCGAACGTTCAGCGTTATCGGCAAAGTCTTGTGGATAATATCCCTCGCAAAAGACTGCTGAAGGGTTTTGCGGATTGCCGGGTCATCGGTTTTCCAAACCAGACTGTTGACAGCTATTTTGCTTAAATCAACGTCATCTCGCCCCAGTGTTATAAACAGCCGCCGTGGGTTCCCCGCTATTTGTTCTACCTTGTACAATCGTCCGCCTTGTTCATCCTGCTGTCCGTCATCAAAGACTATTCCGTCGCCTGCCTTGAGAATGTTATCACAGGTGGATTCGCCCGGCAGAATTTCCAGGATTACGCCATACCCTTTTTTCCCGACAACCGTACCGACTGAAACCCCGCGATTTTTGGAAAATTTGCCCTCAACAAGCTTCTGATGGTTTTTTCCCGTAAGAAAACCGTCTGTAAACCCGCGGGAAAACCCCTGGAATAACTGCGAATTTTGCTCCGCCGAGATACTGAAAGGTTTATGCTGTATCGCACAGTCGATGGCGTCTCGATAAATTGCCGTAGCAGCCGCAACATAATGTTCGCCCTTGAGCCTGCCCTCAATCTTAAACGCCTTCACCCCGCAATCTATCAGCTTTGGTATATGTTCAAGTGCGGACAAATCCTGGGGGCTTAGCAGGTATTTTCTGTTGCCGCAATCGTATATCCTGCCGTTTACAATCAACTGATAAGGCATCCGGCAAAATTGTGCACAAAGCCCCCGATTGGCACTGCGTCCGGCAATGGTTAAGCTCGCAAGACATTGGCCGCTGTAACTTATACAAAGTGCCCCGTGCACAAACACCTCAAGCTCTGCACAACTCTTGCAGGCAATGCTCTTTATCTGTTCAAGCGATAGTTCCCTGGCAAGTATCACTCGTTTAATGCCGAGCTTCTCAGCCAGTCCGATTCCCTCCGATTCGGTCAATGTCATTTGTGTCGAAGCATGCACAGGCAGACTCGGCGCCGCCTTGCTTAGCAGATACGCTATCCCCAAATCCTGAACTATCACTCCGTCCGCACCCGACTGAGCTATTGTCTTTATATACTCAAGCGCATGGCCTAACTCCGTACTGAAAACAAGCGTATTAAGCGTTATATACGCCTTGACATTATGATTGTGAAGATACTCGATAACCCCCGGCAGTTCGTCCGGTGTGAAATTATCCGCTCGTTTCCGGGCGTTAAAATCAGGCAGACCCAGATAAACCGCATCGGCGCCGTTGGCGACCGCCGCCTTCAGCGATTGCCGGTCTCCCGCAGGAGCCATCAGTTCCACTTCAATATTTTTATTGCTCTGCAACTGTTACTCACTTTAAAATCAGAATTGTTGTTTTTCAAAAATAATTGATAAAATCACAACCTTGAGTTTACAGCCCTTTAGCCTCGGCGGTGGGGTGCACCTGCCGTTTGTAGGTAGAACTGGCACAAAAATTGCCTTTCATGTAGGGAAAACCAATTTTAACCTTACAATGAAAGGCAAAAAAATGAATGAGCAAATTATCGAACAATTGGAACGAAC
>Ga0315293_10001938_pt1 | contig 20020 bp, 18 predicted proteins | sample YL17G13_20_MG_FD_203071 | JGI IMG/M metagenome (GOLD analysis project Ga0315293, IMG submission 203071) | Sediment microbial communities from Yellowstone Lake, YNP, Wyoming, USA - YL17G13_20 | ecosystem: Environmental > Aquatic > Freshwater > Lake > Sediment | place: USA: Wyoming | collected... | reverse complement strand
ACATCGGCGACCCCGTCGAAAAGGGCGAAAAGATCGCCCCCTGGATCCGACAGATCCTCCACGAGGTCATCGACCAGCCCGCTTCCTGGGGCTACTGCAACACCGCCGGCGTCCCCGAAACCCGCGAGTTCCTCGCCGCCGAGATCAACAGGCGCAACGGAGCACGCGTCACACCCGACGACATCCTCTTCTTCAACGGCATCGGCGATGCTGTCGCCAAGGTCTACGGATTCCTCCGACGCGAGGCCCGTGTCATCGGACCCACCCCCGCTTACTCCACCCATTCCTCCGCCGAGGCCGCCCACAGCGGCTACGAGCACCTCACCTATGAACTCGACCCTTACAACCAGTGGATGCCCGATGTCGAGGACCTCCGAAAGAAGGTCAAGTACAACGATTCCATCGCCGGCATCCTCCTCATTAACCCCGACAACCCCACCGGCGCCGCCTATCCCCGGCCCATCCTTGAAGAGATCGTCTCAATCGCCCGCGAGCACGACCTTTTCGTCATCTGCGATGAAATCTACACCCACATCGTGTACAACGGACGCAGGCCCCTTCACCTCTCCGAGGTCATCGGAGAGGTCTGTGGCATCACCATGCGCGGCGTATCGAAGGAAGTCCCATGGCCCGGCGCCCGCTGCGGGTGGATCGAGGTCTTGAACCGCCGCCGCGACCCCGTCTTCGACACCTACGTGAACTCCCTCGTCGCTTCCAAGCGGCTCGAGGTCTGTTCGACCACCGCTCCCCAGATGTGCATCCCCCGAATCGTCGGCGACGCTCGCTATCCCGACCATCTCAAACAGCGCGCTGCCATCTTCGAGGCCCGCGCCCGCGAGGCCTGCAATCTCCTCCAGGGCATCCCCGGCGTCCTCGTCAACATGCCCAGCGGCGCCTTCTACCTGACGGTCCTCTTCGAAGACGGCATCCTCAACGACCGCCAGCGGCTCCCCATCGAGTCCGCCGAGGTCCGCCGGTACGTCGAGGAACTTGTCCAGGGTGTCCCCAACGACCAGCGCTTCGTCTATTACCTCCTCGGCGCCACCGGCATCTGCGTCGTCCCCCTGACGGGCTTCTGCTGCCGACGCGATGGCTTCCGCGTGACGCTCCTGGAGTGCGACGATGCCAAACGCCGCTGGACCTTCGAGACTCTCGCCAACGCCCTCCGCCAGTACGTCGCCCAACGCTAACCCGCAAAAATGGGGCTCTTTTCAACAGAGCAAGACAGTCCCTGTTTTCAAGGGGCGACAGGGGTCGCGGTTTGGGGGGCGGGGGCGGGGCAGCCCGCCAGGACGGCGACGATTTCCTCGACGGTGGTGATGCCGGCGCGGACCTTGTTCATGCCATCGACCCAGAGAGAAGGGCATCCGGCGGCGCGGAGGGCGGCGCGGAGGGCATCGGCATCGGGTCCGGTGCGAAGAAGTTCTCGGATCGCCGGGTCGATGACGACCAGTTCAAAGAGTCCGATGCGCCCGAGGTATCCGGTGCGTCCGCAGGCGGGGCATCCTCGCCCGCGGACGTACTCTTCGACGGGTCCGATGACGTCGGTGACGCAGCGCCGGAGGGACGCGGAAGGCTCGTAGGCGGATCGGCAATGGGGGCAGACGGTCCGCACGAGCCGCTGGGCCAGGACGGCGCGAAGGGCGGTCGCCAATTTCTCGGGACGGATGCGGTCGGTCAAGCGGAGGAGGGCGTCGGCGGCATCCATGCCTCGGGTCTGGGCCAGGACGAGGCCGCCGTCTATCGCCGTTTCGACGGCGGCATCGAGGACACCGCCTTTCAGGCATCCGTCGAGAGCCACGACACCGGGCTGATGGAGGAGGAGCCGCGCGAAGGCGGCGGCGGGGTCCGCTACGCCGCACGTTGCCGGAGAGAACTGACTGACGCCGGAGAGGTTGAAGTGGATATAGGCCTCAAAGGTGCAGAGGTTGAGGTGGACGGGGTCGAGGGCATTGAGGGTGCTGTAGAGGGTGGTGGTGACACCGCTCGAGGGGGGTCCGGCGATGAGGACGAGTCCGCAGCGCTGGGCGAGGACTTCGCGGAATCGGGCGAGAAGTTCGAAGTCGCAGCCGAGTTTTTCGAGGGGCCGCTGAGCCTCGGTGTCGCGGACGATTTGGAGGAGGGTCCGCGGTCCGAAGGCGCCGCCGAGTGAGACCTTGTGGAGTTGGACGGCATGGCCGTCCACGAGGAGCCGAGCGGACCTCGGGCCTTCGCCCGCCGCCGCCGAGGCTACGGCGGGCATGCCCGCCGCAGGGCCTGCCTGTTCGGCAGGCAGGCTTCGGCCCTGCCTGTCCGGCAGGCCGGCCGCAGGCGGGAGGCCGGCGGAGGCGGCCCGGGGGGCGGCGCCCATCATTTCGTCGAAGGCGTCGGCCAGCGCGGCGGCGAGGCGGACGGGCGGGCGCATGATGACGCGCAAGACGCCGTCGATGTTCCAGCGGATTCTCAAGACCTTTTCCTCGGGTTCGAGGTGGATGGCGGCGGCGCGAGCGCGGACGGCCTCGCGCAAGAGCAGGTCGGCAAACTTTTCCGGGGGCCAGTGGCCATAAACGGACTCGTAGTTGTCGCTGAGGGTGGCTTCACCGGCGGCAAACCATGCGGGAGAGGTGTCGTCGGCCTGGGCGACGGCGGTCTCGCCGGTCTGGGTGTGCTCAATCATCTGATAGATGTCGTCGGCGGCGGCGGCAACGACCTGGATGCCAAGCCCGGCGGCATGGGCAATCTCATCGATGAGGAAGAGGTTGGACGGTTCGGAGACGGCCACCGTGAGGGTGTCGCGGACGCGGAACAGGGGGAGGACACCGTACTTCCGGATGAAGGCCTCGGGGAGGGCGGAGCGGACGGCGGTGTCGAGGAGGTGGGGCGTCAGATGGGCAAAGGGGACGCCGCAGCCTTCGGCGAGAGCGGCGAGGACCTGGTCGCCCGTGGCGTATCCGAGGTCAACGAGGATTTCGCCGAGGAGTCGCTCGCGCTGTCCGCGCTGCTGGACGTCGAGGGCCTTGGCGAGTTGGTCCTGGGTGACGACGCCGCGCGCGAGCAGCAGGTCGCCGAGCCGCGTGCGATGTTTGTCCACGGGGGTCATGGTTCACCTTTACCCTGGCACGGCCTGTCCCGACAGGTCGGGATGGCCTGAGAGCGAAAAACTTTTGACGGCGTCGTCGAGCGAGTCGAAGACGTCGAACCGCTTGTCGAAGCGTACGAGTTCAAAGATTTTGCGGTTGGGTCCCTTGAGGCCGGCGGTGCGGACGATGCCGCCGACGGCCCCGACCTGCTCCTGAAGCCAGAGGAGGTCTTCGAGACCGCGGCTGTCGATCGAGCCGACCCTGGAAAGGTCGAGGACGAACCACCGGCCGCCGGCGCGAATCTGGTCGGAGGCGACGCGGTGGAACGATTCGCTTTCCGGTTCGGCCAGGGCGGGCTCGACGGAAAGGACGGTCATGTTGCCATAGGTGTCGGCTAAGGTCGGCATGGCGCAGGTTGCTCCTTAAGGGTTGGCTCGTCATCGCCGGAAGCCAAACGTTCGGCAAAGAGGCGGAGAAGGCGGTTAAAGTCGAGTCCGAGGAGGGCGTCGGCGGCGCGGAGGTCGAACTGGGTGCCGGCGTTCCGCTCGATTTCGCGTTTGACCTCGTCCAGGGGGAGCACCGGGCGGTAGGGCCGGTTGCTCATCATGGCGTCGAAGGCATCGGCCAGGCCGACGATGCGGGCCAGCAGTGGGATGGCGTCTCCCTTGAGGCCGGCGGGATAGCCGGAGCCGTCGGTCCGCTCGTGATGGTAGAGGACGGCTTCTCGAATGGGTTCGAGTCGGCGGATGCCAGCGAGGATGCGGCCGCCGATCTCGGAATGCTGCTGGATGATGCGGCGTTCATCGGGGTCGAGGCGTCCTTCCTTCCGGAGGATGTGTTCGGGGGTTCCAATCTTTCCGATGTCGTGCAAGAGTCCGGCGAGGTAGACGTGCTCGATCTCGTCATCGCTGAGATGGAGTTGCCGGGCAACCTGGCGGCCGGTGATGGCGACGCGTTCGCTGTGGCCGGAGGTATAGGGGTCCTTGGCATCGACGCTGGAGACGAGGGCGCGGACGAGGTCCAGCATCATGCGTCGGAGGTCCTGGTAGAGGCGACGGTTATCGATGAAGATGGCGGCGGTGCCGGCGATGGAGCGGATGAGTTTGACGTCGGCGCTTCCGAATTCGTCGGAAAGGCGGTTGAAGGCGGCGAGGGCTCCGCGCAGGCCGTCGCCCACCTGGAACGGCACCACCACCGTCTGGCGAAGGCCGGGGGCGACGGCGGCCAAGAGCGGGTCGTCGGAGACGTGGTTATTGATGAGGACGAACGGTTCGGTCCCGACGCCGTCGAGCAGGTGATCGACGATGCGGGGGAGGTCGGCGGCGGCCAAGGGCAACCGTCCTGCGACGACGGTTTGCGGCATCTCGCCGCTCTCGGCGGGGAGGTAGGCGACGGCGCTTTCGGCCTCGACGGTCTCGGCGAGTTGTCGGCAGACATGCTGGAGGAGTTCCGCGACGGGCTGGTTGATGCGGAGAACCTCGCTGAGGCTGTGGAGGAGGCTGACCTCCTCGAAACTCTGAGAAAGGGATTCGGCGATGCGCTGGCCTTCGGCCTGAGCGACAACGGCCTCGATGCGGGCGCGGAGGATATCGGCGACGGCGGCGAGGAGTCGCCGGCCGGTCTCGGACCGGCCGGCCTGCGTGCGGGGGAGGAGCGCGGCGGCGACGAGGACGGTTTGGGAGCGGATGCGAATCGGCCAGGCGGCGCGGAGGCCGTCGGGGTTGGCCTGGAGGCAGTCCTCATGGGTCCGGAGAGCCTCGGCGACCAGCGGGGCCAAAGGATCGGCGACGGCGCCGACGTCCGCCTGGACGGGGGAACCATCGGCATCATAGAAGGCGACGGCGAGGCCGGTGCGATGGAGGACGTCGCGGCGGACGGCCTCGAGGACCTCCGTGGCGACGGGCGATTTAACGATCTGAGAGACGGTCATCGATTACTCTCCGCAGATTTCTTTATCCGACGTCGGCCGTCCGATCTCCGAGGCGGAGTGCGCCGGGTCGGCCAGGCCGAGGGCCTCCTGAACCTGGGCCAGCAGTTCCCGGGGGCTGAAGGGTTTGGTCATGATGCGGCGGATGGGCAATCCCGCGATCTCCAAGCGGTCGATTTCAAACCCCTTGGCCGTAAGGAGAATGGTCGGGATACCGCCGAGTTCCTCGGTGAGGCGCGAACAGAGGCCGATGCCGTTGAGGCGAGGCATCTGAAGGTCGGTGATGAGAAAATCGGGCCGCGAGGCCAGGGCCTGCTCGTAGGCTTCCTGGCCGTCGAGGGCGACGATGACCTCGAACCCGGCGCGTCGGAGTTTTATCGCGACGACGTTGGCGATGGAGACCTCATCGTCCACCACGAGAACTTTTTTTGTCATGGCTGATCCTCCCCTGCCCCACCCGCGGTCGGCGGGCGGGTTTTCATTTTCAGCGAACCGCCGGCAAACAGAGACGGAACACCGAACCCTTTCCCAGTTGGCTTTCGACGGCGATGCTCCCGCCGTGAATCACCTCGACGATGTGCTTGACGAGCGACAGGCCCAGGCCGGTGCCGGCGACCGTCTTGTCGGAATGGCGGGAGCGATAGAATTTTTCGAAGATGCGCTGGAGGTCCTCCGGGGGGATACCGCAACCGGAGTCGGTGACGTCGACGACGATGCAGCCGTCGGCCAGATAGGTGGCGATGCGGACCTGGCCCCCTTCGGGGGTGTACTTGACGGCGTTGGAAACGACGTTGAGGATGGCCTGGTAGAGCATGTCGCGGTCGCCGTGGACGCGATAGAAGACGGGGGCGAGGTCGGCCTCGAGGCGGATGTTTTTCTTGGCGGCCTGAGGGGTGATGACGTCGCAGACGTCGCGAAGGATTTCGGTGACGGCGAGGTCGGCCTTGTTGACGGGGATCAAGTCGGACTCGAGGCGGCTGAGGTTGAGGATATTTTCGATGAGGCGGTTCAAGCGGTCGGTTTCTCCGGCGATGATCTGGAGGAACTCGGCGGTCTGCCGGGGGTCCTGGGCCTCACCGTCGAGGAGCATTTCGACGTAGGCTTTGACGCTGGCCAGCGGGGCCTTGAGTTCGTGGGAGACGTTGGAGACGAAGTCGCTCTTGAGTCGGGCGATTTCTTTTTCCTTGGTGACGTCGTGGAGGACGGCGACGATGCCGCCGAGCCGGTCGCGTTTTTTGCCCTCGGCGACGGTGTTGAGAACGACGCGCCAAGTGCGTTTGTCTTCGCCGTCGCCCTGGACCCACTCGACGGTGCGATGGGGGACAAACAGTCCGGTTTCGCGCATTTCGGTGAGGAGCGCGAGGAATCCCTTGTCGTGGATGACCTCGTCGACGGGGCGGCGTGCGGTGCTGTCGAAGTGGAAGCCGAAGGTGTTTTCGGCGGCGGCGTTGGCGCGGATGAGGTCGCCGAAGGCGTCCGTGACGATGACGCCGTCGCTGATGGCATGGATGACGGACTCGATGTGCCGTTTTTCGGCCTCGAGAACCTTGGCCTGAATCTGATGTTCCTTGGCGGCAACGTGGGTCTGCTCGACCTCGTCCTTGATGAAGACGAGGTATCGGTTGATGGCCTGACCGAGCCGGCCGAGGGCATCGATTTCGCTCTCGCCGAGGACCAGGCCGACGGCGCGGCGGCGGGCGAGGTCCTCGAGGCGGTCGGCCAGAACATCCAGGCGCCGCTTGGGAAGGCGGGCCAGAAGAAATCCGCCGATGACGCCCAGCACGGTCAGAGCCAGACCGGAACCCAGGACGAGGGCCTTGACGGCAGGCGGCTGGTCGGCCTGAGACATGGGGTCCAGGAGGAGGTGGAGGCCGACTCCGACCCCGAGAAACAGGAGGATGATCGTGATGGCCCGGCGCAGTTCAATCACGTCGCCCGACCTCCTGGCGGTCCGCGGCCGACCCGGTTTTTCCCGTAGTTACAAGACATTGGCGTCTTTCCCTGTCGTATCGGTGCGTTGGTCCTGCGGGGCCGGCGTTGTCGTTTTGGGATACGGTTCGAGTTGCCGGTCGGCCTCCCTTCCGCCGGCCTGAACGAAGAGCCGTTCAACGGCGGCGCGGTCGGCACAGTTGGGGTCCTGGAGAGCGAGTCGCAGGTGCATCAGGGCCTCGTCGGACCGACCGGCCGCCAGGAGGACATAGCCCATGAGGGCGTTGGCCTCGGAATGGCGAGGCTGTCGCTGGAGGGCGGTCTCCAGATAGGTCCGGGCCTCGTCGAGGCGGTGCTGGAGGATGTCGCACTTGGCCAGTCCGAGGAGCGAGACGAGGCTGGCGTGCCGTGGTTCGGCGCGGCTCTTGGCTTCGAAAAGACGGCGTGCCTCGGCGATGCGTCCGAGGGCCATCAGGCAGTCGGTGCGCATGCGGACGATCCAGGCGGCGGACTCGCCGGACTTGGCTTCGGCCAGTTCGGCCAGAAGCGGTTCGGCCTCGGCGTAGTCGCCGCTGAAGAAGAGGGTGACGGCAAGGCGTTCCTGTAGCCCGTCACGCTGGGGATCGAGCCGGTGGGCAATGCGGTAGGCGCCGACGGATTCGCCGTGGCGGCCGAGCGCCGTCAGGACGTCGCCGAGCGCAACGTAAACCTCGGCGCGGCCGGGCATTTGTCCGGTGGCGTCCTGGAGGACTTTGACGGCCGCCTCGGGTTCAGTGCGAGCAACGAGCATTTCGGCATAGGCGAGGGTGTATTTCGGCTCGGCGGGCTGGAGTCGAGCGGCTTCGGCGAAGGCCGCGAGGGCCTTGTCGGTTTCGCCGAGGGTCTGTTCGATCGTGCCGCGCACGTATCGGGCATCGGCGGACTTGGGGTCGAGGGTCTCGGCGTTGGCGGCATAGAGTTTGGCGGTGTCGAGTTCACCCGCTTCAGCGGCCAGGCGCGCGGCCAAGATGTAGAGGGGCGGGTAGGGAACGTTTTCCTTGATGACCTCATTGATCTGCTCTCTGGCGCGTCCGATTTCACCGCGGCCGAAGCAGCCTTCAGCAAGTTTGGTGACCATTTCGGCCCGCGACACGCCCCAGCGGTTTCGGGCCTCCTGGCGCGTGCGGGCGCTGTTGGGCGTGCCGCAACCGGCCGCCAGGAGCACCGCGACAACGATCGTACCGATGAACCACGGTTTAGTTCTCATGCTTTATCTCCTTTTCCGCCGTCGCGGCGTCGGGCGCCGTCGCGGCGGGTGGGTTCGTGGGGGATGGAGGCGTCGGAGCGGCCGTCGGCAGCGCGGCGGCCTTGGCCTGGTCCATGGCCTTCAGGCGCAGCCCGATACTGTTCCAGAGGGTCCAGTTGGGCGGCTCGACAGGGTGGCCCTGCTTCTCGGAGAGGATTTTGTCCTTCAGGCGGAGGGCCTTGAGGTTGTTCGGGGCGACGTTCAGAGCCAGTTGGAGGTGCCACCAGGACCAGTTGAGGTTGAGCCAGCCGCCGCTTTTTTCATAGCGTTGCCAGGCGCGGTCGGCTTCCTGGAGATAGGCGACGGTGAGGCGTTCGCGGGTGAAGAAGGAGAACCCTTCGCGCATGCCGAGGCACCGGCGTTTGGCGTCGTCAAGGGCCTGTTCGCCGATGAGTCGGGCGGCCTCATCGTCTTCGATGATGTGAGGTGTGAGGAGGATGATGATCTCGTTGCGTTCGGTGGAATCGGCCTTGTTCCGGAAGAGCCAGCCGAAGCCGGGGACGTTGCCGAGGCCGGGAACCTGGAACCGGCTGATGGTGGTGGTTTCCTTAAACAGACCGCCGATGACGACGGTGTGACCGTCCTTGACCATGATGTTGCAGGTGACCTCGGTGGTGCGTTCGTTGGGGATGCCGCCGACGACGGTGCCGCTGGAGACCTTGGGATGGATTTCGAGGCGGATGTGGCCGTCGTCGCTGATGAAGGGACGGAAAATGAGTTGGGTGCCCGTTTCGAGGAAATCGACGCTTTCGACGGCGGTGGTTGAGGTGGTGGTGGTGGTGCGGTAGCCGAGGCGGTCGCCGACGATGACCTCGGCGCGCTGCTTGTTGAGGGCGAGGACCTTGGGGTTCGACAGAATGGTCGTGTCGGTGACTTCCTCAAGGGCACGGATGAAGAAGGCGACGTTGTTGGTGATGACGCCGATATTGAGGCCGGTTCCCGGGGTGGCGAAGCCCTGGGTGCGGGCCTGGCCGAAGGCTTTCTGGGTTAGCAGGGGGACCGTGACCGTCGGATCGTTCGGCACGGTCGTCGGGTCGGCGATGGAACTGGTCGTGGTGGAGAGGTCGCGGAAATCGATGCCGGCCAGGGTGTTGAAGTCCACGCCGAGGCTGGTCGTGTCGTCGAGGGTGACTTCGAGGATGGTGGCTTCGACGAGGACCTGGCGGGGCCGGCGGTCCATTTTCTTGAGGATGGCGCGGGCCTGATCGAGGTTTTCGGGGAAATCGCGGACGACGATGGAGTCGGAGAGTCCGAAACTGTCTCCGCCCGTGGCCTGGTCGGCGCCGGAGGGGATGCCAACCTCGCTGGCGGTGTTGGCGGCAACGGTGGCTTTCGCGGACAGGGCGGGCACGATGAGTTTGGAGGCCTCCGCGGCCGTCAGGTAGTTCAGGGGGAAGACCTCGGTCGCGAGTCGCGCATCCTCGGTCCGGCGGGTGGCGGCTTCCTCGGCGGTATAGACGTAGATGAAATCGCCTTCGCGGCTCCACTGGAGACCGTTCGAGCGGCAGATGGCATCGAGGACCTGGTCGATGGAGACCTGATAGAGGTCGGCGGTGACCTTGCCCTTGACGTCCTTGCTGGCGACGAGGTTGAGTTGGTACTGGCGGGAGAGCATTTCGAGGACGTTGGCGACGTCTTCGTTCTTGAGATGGAGATCAAACTTATCGGCGGCGCGCGGGGCCATGGCGCCGGCGGGTTCCGGCGCGCCGGGAGCGGGCTCGGCGGCGGTCGTCAGCTGACCGAGCGCGGCGGCGCCCGCCATGAGGAAGCCGACCGCCAGCGCCACGGGCAAGAGGCGTCGGGGCCACGGCGTGCCGCGATGCGTTTCGGGGGTTTTCATCACGCACTCCTTGTTAATCGATCCGAAGCAGGCACGTGACGCCGGCCTGCCGAAGTTTGACCGTGGTTTCCTGGATGTCGACGATTTCGAATCCGGCGACGGCGTCGCCTCGCCGATAGTTTTTGCCGTTGATGACGGCCCACCGCTGCTGGTCGGGCGCGAGGAGAATGACCTGGAGTTTGAGCGCCTTGACGGCGTCGAGAATGGCCTGGGGCGTCGTCGCGGCGGCATCCACCGGCCCGCGGGAGGCCGGGCCTTCGGGCTCGGCCGCGGAGGCGCGGCTGTCGGCGGCCGGCTCGCTCAAGGACCCCGCAAAGGGGTTCCGGCGGACCGGTTGCGGCTCGTCGCCTGCGGGTCCGAGGCAGAGGTGTTCCACCTCTTCGAGGGCGGCGCGAATTTTTTGGGTATCCACGCCGGAGGCGATGGTCACGATACCGGCATCCCCCGCCCGGACGGTCCAGGGCTGAACGAGGGCGAGTGCCCAGGCGCCGAGCGCGGCCAGAAGGAGGCCGAGCGTGAGGACGGTCTGGAGCCATCGTCCCTTGACGGTCGCCCACCGGCCGCGCGGTCGGGCGGCCAGCCAGGTGAGAAGCGTCGCACCGGCGGTGCGGCAGCCGCCGAAGCGGGCCGTGCTTACCGGCAAGCCGGTTGTTTTCTGTTGGTCGGTCATCCGTTCACCGAATCCGATTCTATTTCCTGCGGCGGTGCGGTCGCCTCCGGCGATGCTTCCGCCTCGGCCGGGAGGTAATAGAGGAGGACGTCGGCGTCGGCGACGACGGCGTCGGCGCGGGGGAGCCGCTTGAGGCCGAGGCGGTGGAAGTGGTTCAATCGTTCAAGCATCTCAATCCGGGCCAGGCACCGATAGACGGCGTCGAAAGGCCCGGTCAATTGCAGGTGAATGGCGGCGGCGGGGGCCGGTCCGGCCGAGGCGACGTTGCTGCGCTGGACTTCATGGGTGACGCCTGGCTCGGCGCGGACGCACTCGTCGATCTGCCGGAGGAACTCGGCGACGCGGGGGTCCGAGGGGAGGCGGCGGTCGAGGCGATCCTGGATCTGGCGGAGGGCGGCGGTTCGAGCGGAGACGTAGAGGCCGTCGCGGCTGGTGATGACCATCTGGTTGACGAGTTCGCGCTGGCGGGTGACGGCGGCGCGGAGGGCGGCGAGTTCCCGCTGCTGGGGATAGAGCACCAAGAGGAGGAAACTGGCGGCCATGACGGCAGCCACGAGGAGAATCAAGAGTTGCTGCCGGTCGACGGCCCATCGTTTTCGAACGGTCGCACGTTCCGTCACGAGCCTCACTCCTTCATCGCCGACACGACGCCCACTTCGAGGACGAAGCCGCGGCGGTCGGCGTCCTCGGGGTTCGCGAGGCCGGCAGCGCGGTACGGTCCGGATTGGACCAGGACCGCCCCTTCGAGGCCGGGAGAGGACTCGAGGGCGGCCAAGGTTTCCATGACGACCATTTCAGACGGCGCAACACCGACGAGGCGAAGCGTCGGACGGCGGCGCGTGTCGGCGTCGGGCTGATCGAGACGAAGTTCGTTGAGGATGACGGACTCGGGCAGCAGGCCGGTGACAGCGGCCACGACGTCGGCGACGGCGACCGGCGTTTTGAGCGCCTGGATGAGGTCGAGGCGGCGGTCGTAATGGCGGGCCTCCTGCTGAAGCCGCTGAACCTTTTGGAGGTCGGCATCGACGGCGGACCCCGTGCCGCGCAGGGCCTGAAGTTCGGCGCGTGCGCCGCGGACCCATATGCCCATTTGCAGACTCCAGAGCGTCATCGCGAGCCCCATGACCAAAAGGAGCCAGGAACGAATAAAGCCGATTCTTCGCTGAAAACGTGCCCGGATGTAATCCTGCGGCAGAAATTCCAGTTCTCGCATCCGATGATCCTTTGTCGTCAGGCGGCACAGCCGGCGGCCGGCTGCTCCGCCAGGTGAAACCCTTTCAGGCTCAGCCCAAACGCGGTGGTCCATTCTCCGAGGATGCCGCGGCGGTCCAGAATGGGGCCCAAGTGGTCCGTGCGGACGCCGCGGAAGGGGTCGCCGACGCGGACGGGGAGGCCCAGTCGCTCGGCCATCGTGACGGAGACGGCCGGATTGTGCGACTCGCCGCCCGTCAAGGTGATCGCGTCGGGCGACGTTCCTCGGAAGGTGACGCTGTAGTATCGGAGGCAGAGGCTGATCTCGTTGGTCAGGTCCTCGAGATGAGGCCGGATGGCGTCGTGGACGGCGCGGTCGACGCGGTCGGCCTCGTCGCGGTCGGCGGTTTCTTTTTGTCCGCGGCCGGCGATTCGGCGGCGGAGGGCCTCGGCCTCGGCGAGCGACAGTTCGAGAGTTTCCGCGACGGCGCGATTGAAGACGGCGCCGCCGATGGGAATGGTCTTGACGAAGACGATGTGGCGGCCGCGCGCGATGACGACGGTGGTCTGGGCGCCGACGTCGGCGAAGACGCTGACGGCAGCCTCATCCTCGCGCCGGCGGAGGAACCGCTCGAAGCTGCGGAAGCCGGCGCAGGGTTCGGCGTCGAGGCTGACGAGGTCCAGTCCGGCCTCGCAGGCCAACTGGATGCGGGCGTCGATTTCGGCGCGCGGCGCGGCAAAAAGGATGACCTCGTCAAGAACCTGGTCGCCCTGGCGGACCTCGCCGGCGAGGAGATGCTGGATGACGGCGGTGGCGGTGTCGAAGGGGAACTTGTTCTGGGCTTCCCAGTTGACGGCGGTGGCAAGTTCCTCTTCGGGCATCTTGGGGAGCCGGATGTTCCGGACGGCCAGGGCGTCGGGGGCGAGGGCCATGACGGCCTCGCGCCCGCGGAAACGGCGCTGGCGGATGAGGCGGCGGATGGCCTCGACCATCCACTGGCGGGAACGTTTCGGGTCGGACTTGACTTCGTTGGGGATGACGAGCCTGGCGGCGTGGATGACGCGGAGGTCGCGTTCGGCGCCGCCGAGTTGGAGCAGCCGCACGGTCGTCGTTCCGATATCCAGGCCAATCGGCAACGGTTTCACCATGAACCCCCTATCCGCCGCATCAACCGGCGGTGCGTTGAACCGTCATGGCGCCGGTGAGCGACTCGACGGAAATCACCATCTGCGTGCCGCCCGCCTGAAGGGTGATGCTGCCGGCGCTGGAGGCTTCGCCCAACGAGTTGAACGTGACATAGGCGGCGCCGCCGAACGTCACCGCGGCGACAACGACGGCACCCATACCGCCGAGTTTTTTGAACGACGTTTCCAGCCGCGCGCCCGCCTTGACGGGATGGTCGATGGCGACGGCGGCGGCGTAGGACCCGCCGGTATAGTTGGCGACGACCTTGTACGACTGCCGGTCGGGGCTGAAGACGAGGGAATGCAGCTGCTGGGTGGTCAGGGCCAGGCTGCGCGCCAATTCGAGATCCGATTCGAGGACCCTCGCGGCGCTCACCACCTGGGAATCGGCGGCCGTGCCGAAACTGGGGATGACAATGGCGGCCGCAATCGCCAGGATCACGATGACGATCAAAAGTTCGATGAGCGTGAAGGCGGCCTCGCCGCCGGATGGACGATGGTCTTTCATTGAGCCTGTCCTTCGCCGGGGTCGGTCCGGCGTCCCTCCTTGGACTCGACCGTCTGGACGACGAAGGCGCCTTCGCGCAAGCCGCGCTCGACGTCGGCCAGGCGCTCATTCAGCATCTGGAGTTGCTCGATGATCTCGCGACGCTGGAGGCCGGCATCGGGGATGCCCGAAGACTCGCTGGAGGCGGTCGGGGTTCGCGCTTGGGCGCCCGACTCGAGCGGTCCGGAGCGAAACCACAGGGCGGCCGCAATGAGGCCGAGCATGACGGCGATGAGAATCAAGCCTTGCGAGATGGCACGGAGGTGATTGGACTGCATTGCCTATTTCCCCCATTCTCCCCATATCCCCACTTGAAAGGCAAAAAAAGCGCCTTGGGCGCAAGTCACCCGAAGCCTGGTTCCATAGGGATTATCGGCAGATAACGGCCCCCTGCTTAAGGGATTCGGGGGGTGGATTGGTGGCAAAAACGGCCTTTTCGGCCTGCCGGGAGGGGCCGGGCCGCAGGGGGAAGAAAGGCGGCCGATCAGGATCCGACGTTCCGCCCGTTTCGGGGGCCTGTGAGGGTCAGGAATTCAAGGCGACCCGCCGGCCCGCGGGTCGGCCGAGGGGGCGGCGGGGACTAGAAACACTCGGGGGCAGCAGACGCTCCAAGCGCCTCTGCCCCCGAATCCATGCCTCTTCGCCCCTACACGAAGAGGCTGGCGGTCACCGCTGCGCACCCACAGCGATTACAGGTCGCTAAACGACGTACCGTCACTGGTTTTGTGAACATCCGACGTAGTCAGGTCGGCACGGAACTCACCGGTCGTGCCGTTGAACCACCAGCCGCCATCCGCCGTAGCGGAGAACGTCGTGCTGGCGCCGGTGACGATCCGAACCGTGCTCTTCCCCGAAATCGGGTTGACGGGGATCGTCTGGAGATACGGGCCGAACGGATACGAAGCCGAGGGCGCCGCACTCGTCTCGCCGGTGATATCGCTGTACTTCGTCATCTGACTGACGAAGTCAGCATCCGGGTAGTTTTCAGTGTGCTGCGTCTTGTACAGGAGCAGTTGGCTGCGAATGGTCTGGAGGTTGGTCCGGAGGTTGGAAATACGAGCCTCCGTGGACGCCTGCGTGAACTGCGGGATGACGATCGCGGCCAAGATGCCCAGGATGATCACGACGATCAGAATTTCAACCAACGTAAAGCCCTTTTTGCTCGAACGTTTCATGGTCCTGTCTCCTATTGGTTCCTAAGGGTTCTCTGTCACTTTGGATTTACCGGTTCTCGCGTAAAAAGCCTTCAGTTCGGCCCTCAACCAACCATCTGCACCGGATCGTGCGTTTCGGAAACCTTTCGCACCGGCCCGCGTGATCGAGTTCTCACCCCTTTCGTTCGCGTGGCCCGCTGGTCGGCGGCACGAGGGGCCGAACTTCCTTCCTGCCGCCTACTTTTAAGACTTGTTCACGCCGAATCCGCATGGCGAATCCTTCCACCATCATCGGCATTCGCCCCTCCTCATCGGCGATTATTTATCCCAACTTTACCATTTTCCCTCAAATCCCCAAAATCGCCATCTTTACTTTTCAGATCAGAAAAAGAGGGCGGGCACTTCCGCCCTGTCCTTTTCCACACGATTTTAATATAATCACAAGAGGGAAACTGTCAAGCCAGGTAGCCGGCGACGGGGTGAATGGCGGCCACGGTGCGCCACAAGCCCTTTATTTTCAAATAGTTATAACGCCTTACCGTGGGAAAGGCCGCTGATTTTCTCCGAGCGACCTTGCATTTCAAGCCGAATTTCGACCGATTTTTGTGGGCTGACCGCACCCCCGGTCCCTGAAGGCTGAAAAGGCCTAAGCCGTATCCCCCTGCCCTACGACATGGCTCGTCATGGCCAGAAACCGACGGATCTCCCCCTCCTCGAGCCGCAGAACGAGGCCGTAATCGGCATCGAGGGCGATGACCTGGCCGGTGAAGGTGTGGTCATCCTCGCGGAGGGTGATGCGGCGGCCGAGGGTCTTGCATCTGGCGGCCGCCCTGGCGGCCACATCGGCCGCAGCGGCGGGGTCGAGGCTGGCGAGAAGCAGGCGGTCCAGCCGCCGGATAAGGGCCCGGGCCAGAAGGGTGCGGTCCACATCTTCGCCGGCCATGGCCAGGCTGGTGACGTAGGGACGGATGGCAGGGGGAAACGCTTTTTCCTCCTGGGTGCAATTCAGGCCGATGCCGATGACGACCGGCGCGGCTTGTCCTGCTGCCGGGCGGACCTCGACGAGGATGCCGCCCGCTTTTCGGTCGTCGATGACGACATCGTTGGGCCACTTGATGCCGACCTTGAGGTCGGTGATTTCTTCGACGGCCTCGGCGGCGGCGAGGGCGGCGGCGCGGGTGAGGACGGCGCCCTGGGCGGCGGGGTCGGGGGCCCAGAGAAGAAGCGAGCAGAGGATGGAGGAATGGGGCGGGGCGAGCCATCGGGCAGCGCGTCGTCCGCGGCCGACGGATTGGTACTCGGCGAAGAGGATGAGGCCGTCGGCGCGGCGGGGTCCTTCGGAAGCGGCCTGCCAGGCCAGGTCGTTCGTCGAGGCCGTTTCCTCGATGCAGCGGACGTGGCGGCCGACCTTGGCGACATCGAGGTCATAGGCGAGTTCTTCCTCAAGGAGCGCCGGCGGCGCCTGAAGGAGGCGGAGACCTTGAATGGGATGGGATTCGACGACGAAACCGAGCGCGGCGAGGGCGTCGAGCGCGGCGGCGAGGCGTTTCGGGGTCATCGCCAGGTCGGCGGCGAGTTGGTCGGGCGGCGTGGGGGCGCGGCGGCGACGACGGAGGGCGAGGGAAAGGGCGTAGAGGTCGGAGGCTGAAGTCATGGGGGCATCATAACAGAAATTGCGGATTTCAGAATGCGGATTTACAGCGCGCCGGAGGGGCGGGATCAGTCGCGGTGGACCTCCAGGGAGATGTCGAGGACGGGGGCGGAGTGGGTGAGGGCGCCGACGGAGATGCGGTCGACGCCGGTCGCGGCAACCTCGCGGACGTTCCCGAGGGTCATGCCGCCGGAGGCTTCGAGGGCGGGCCCGGCGTCGCCGAAGAGGCTGTCGCGCATCCGGACGGCCTCGCGGATCACGGGAACCGTCATGTTGTCAAGGAGGACGACATCGGGTTCGGAGGCGAGGACCTCGCGGAGATAATCGACGCGCTCGACCTCGACCTGGATGGGGATTGGGGATGAGATCTGGGATCGGGCTTCTCGGACGAGTCCGGCGATGGTTTCGCCGATGTGGTTGGGGGCGCGGACGGCGAGGTGGTTGTCCTTGATGAGGACGCCGTCGTAGAGTCCGGTGCGATGGTTGACGCCGCCGCCCATCCGGACGGCGTATTTTTCGAGGTACCGCCAGCCGGGGGTGGTCTTCCGGGTATCGAGAATCTGGGCATCGGTGCCGGCGACGGCGTCGACGTAGCGGCGCGTGATGGTGGCGACGCCGGAGAGGACCTGAAGGAAATTGAGGAGAGTGCGTTCGACCGTGAGGAGAGGCCGGACGGGTCCGGTGATGTGACCGCAGGACGTGCCGCGCGCGATGGCGGCGCCGTCTTCGAGGGCGGGTTCGAAGCGAAGGCGGCCGTCAACCCGGCTCAGGATGGGGGCGACGAAGAGGAGTCCGGCGACGAGGCCGTCGGCCTTGGCGAGGAGATCGCCGGAGGCGACGGCCTCGGTGGCGATGAGGACGTCGGTCGTCAGGTCGCCGGGGCCGATGTCCTCGTCGAGGGCGAGCGTGAGGAGCGGCTGGAGGCTCTCAAGGGCCTTCCGTTTGAGGCGTTCGATGGGGATGGTGTTAGCGGGTCGTTTGGGCGCCATGGAGGAGTTCCTGGATTCGGTCCCTGAGTTGGGCGGCGCGTTCGAACTCGAGGCGTTCGGCCGCCCGGTGCATTTCGGCCTCGAGTTGGCGGACCTGTTCGGTCCGTTCGAAATCGTCCTGAGAAAGGTGGACGGCGAGGCGAGCGGCGCGGCGGCCCTGGACCTCGGCCTCGATGCCGGCGCGGACGGCCTTGTGGACGGACTCGGGGGTCACGTGGTGCTCGCGGTTGTAGGCGACCTGTTTTTGTCGTCGTCGTTCGGTTTCGTCGATGGCGCGGCTCATGCTGCCCGTGACGGTGTCGGCATAGAGGATGACCTGGGCGGAGACGTGGCGAGCGCATCGGCCGATGGTTTGAAGGAGGCTGGTTTCGGAGCGGAGGAACCCTTCGCGGTCGGCATCGAGGATGGCGACGAGACTGACCTCCGGCAGGTCGAGGCCTTCGCGCAGAAGGTTGACGCCGACGATGACGTCGAACTTTCCGAGGCGGAGGTCTCGGAGGATTTCGCTGCGGTCGAAGACTTCGACCTCGCTGTGGAGATATTCGCACTTGACGCCTTCGCGCCGAAAATACTCGGCAAGGTCTTCGGCGAGGCGCTTGGTGAGGGTGGTGATGAGGGTCCGCTCGCCGCGCGCGACGCGGTCGCGGACCTGGCCGAGGAGGTGCCGGACCTGGTCGGCGGCGGGTTCGATGCGGATTTCGGGGTCCACGAGGCCGGTGGGGCGGATGACCATTTCGACGACTTCGCCGCCGGACTCGCGGATTTCCCAATCGTCGGGGGTGGCGCTGACGAAGACGCCCTGGCGGACGAGCGACTGCCACTCGTCGAACCGCAAGGGCCGGTTGTCGAGGGCCGAGGGGAGACGGAACCCGTGCTCGATGAGGGTCTCTTTGCGGCTGCGGTCGCCAGCGTACATGGCGCGGAGTTGGGGAATCGTGACGTGGCTCTCATCGACGAAGAGAAGGTAATCGTCGGGAAAATAGTCGAGGAGGCAATAGGGCCGCTGGCCGGGGGCGCGGCCGGAGAGGTGGCGGGAATAGTTTTCGATGCCGGCGCAGTAGCCGACCTCGCGGAGCATTTCGAGGTCGTAGCGGGTGCGGGCCTCGAGTCGCTGGGCCTCGAGGAGTTTGCCCTGGCGTCGGAATTCGGCGAGGCGTGCGGCGAGTTCCTCCTCGATGGAAGTGCAGGCCCGCCCGATGCGGTCCTCGGGAATAACGTAGTGCTTGGCGGGATAGAGGAAGGTCCGGGACTCGGCGCCGAGGATTTCGCCGGAGGCGGGGTCGATCACGGCGATGCGGTCGATCCGGTCGCCGAAGAGTTCGACGCGGTAGGCGAACTTCTCGTAGGCGGGCTGGACGTCGATGCAGTCGCCGCGGACGCGAAAACGGGCGCGGCCGAAGTCGATGTCGTTGCGCTCGTACTGAAGATCGACGAGCCGCCGCAGCAGGTCGTCGCGTTCGATGCGCCGGCCGACCTCGAGCGGAACGACCATCGCCTGATAGTCCTCGGGGTTGCCGAGGCCGTAGATGCAGGAGACACTGGCGACGATGATGACGTCGCGGCGGGCCGCCAGGGCGCTCGTGGCCTGGAGGCGCAGCCGGTCGATGTCGTCGTTGATGGAGGCGTCTTTCTCGATGTAGATGTCGCGGGCGGGGATGTAGGCCTCGGGCTGATAGTAGTCGTAGTAGGAGACGAAGTAGGCGGCAACGTTGCGGGGAAAGAACTCCTTGAACTCGCTGTAGAGTTGGGCGGCGAGGGTCTTGTTGTGGCTGATGACGAGGGTGGGACGCTGGACGCGGGCGATGACGCCCGCCATGGCGAAGGTCTTGCCGGAACCGGTGACGCCGAGGAGGGTCTGCCATCGCCGGCCGGCCTGGAGGCCCTTGACAAGGGCCTCGATGGCCTGGGGCTGGTCGCCCTTGGGCTGGAATTCCGAAACCAGTTCGAATCGGCCCATGTTCCCTCGCTACACCTGCTGGAAAAAAGGGATTCTACCACCGCAAGACGAAAGGAGCAACGTCTAGTACTACAACGCAACTTCGCGCGGCGGGTCTCCTGACCCGCCGCGCCGACAGGGTTTATGACGCTAAAACGGGCACTTCTTGACGCGGTGGGTCGGGAGACCCACCGCGCAAAGTGCCAAGTTGCGTTGTAGTACTAGGGGCCGGGCGTTATCGTAAAGATTAGGGGAACCGATGGCAAGGAACGTGCCGGTCATGGCGAAGAGGGTGTCGGGGCGGGCACGGGCGGATCGCTTGGAGGAGACGGTTCGACCATCTGAACCGGCTCGGCGCCGGTGTCGGACGGCGCCAGGACGAGATAGGGCTCGAGTTTGGCCAGCAGTTTGTCGCTGATGCCGGAAACGGCCTTGAGGTCATCGAGGGAGACGAAGCGGCCGCCGGGCCGGGCGTTGCGGGCGGCGACGATGCCTTTCGAGAGGGCTTCGCCGAGGCCGGGAACGAGGGCCAGGGTGACCCAGTCGGCGGTGTTGACGTTGATGCGGTAGGTCGGTCCGTCGGAGGGCGGGACGACCTCGAGGGGTTCGGCACCCAGGCGATAGTACCGGGCGGCGCGGTACGCAACACCGGCCACG
>Ga0315293_10001935_pt1 | contig 20042 bp, 14 predicted proteins | sample YL17G13_20_MG_FD_203071 | JGI IMG/M metagenome (GOLD analysis project Ga0315293, IMG submission 203071) | Sediment microbial communities from Yellowstone Lake, YNP, Wyoming, USA - YL17G13_20 | ecosystem: Environmental > Aquatic > Freshwater > Lake > Sediment | place: USA: Wyoming | collected... | reverse complement strand
CAGTATGGACCAGGCGATTATATCGAGGCTCTACAAGCCGCCTCGGGCCAGACCGACGAGCCGCTCTCGTTTTACCTGCATATCCCATTCTGCCGGAAACGCTGCTGGTTCTGCGGCTGCACTACAATGGTGGCTACCACGCCCGAAGCGATCGACCGCTACCTCGATCGGGTGGAACGCGAGGTTACGATGGTCGCGGACCAGCTTGGAAAACGGAAAAAGGTTTCGCAATTTCATTGGGGCGGAGGGACACCATCGTTTCTGACCGAGGCCCAGACGATACGGGCTTTCGGTATCTTCTCCGAGAAATTTGAAATTCTTCAAGATACCGAGGTTTCGATTGAGCTTGACCCGCGCACGACGACTAAGGAGCGCGTGAAGCTCTTGAAGACGCTCGGGTTCAACCGCCTCTCGATGGGGGTGCAGGATTTCACGCACGATGTTCAGGAGGCAATCGGACGAAACCAGGACAGCGCACTTACAATCTCCCTCTATGAAATGTGCCGCAACGAGGGTTTCAAGAGCATCAATTTTGATCTGATCTACGGCCTGCCCAAACAGTCCCTCGAGGGATTCGGGGAAACACTGGATAAGGCGATAGAGCTTCGCCCCGATCGCATCGCGCTTTACAGCTATGCGCATTTGCCACAGCGACAACCTAACCAGCGCAGTATAGACGAGGCCGCGCTCCCATCGGCGCAACTGAAATCGGAACTCTTCGGCCTGGCGCGTCGGAGGTTCTTGGATGGCGGGTATGTCCAGATCGGCATGGATCACTTCGTGCTCCCCGATGATGAGCTGGCGTTGGCCGCCGCGCGCGGCAAGCTGCGCCGCAATTTCATGGGGTATACCGTGAACGCCGCCAGGGATTGGATCGGGGTGGGGATGTCATCGATCTCCTATGTCAGCGACAATTTTGCGCAGAATAAAAGCGAGATCGACGGCTACAGCGCGGCTATCGACAACGGCCAGTTCGCTATTTACCGCGGCCTGCGCCTCTCGAAAGACGACCTGGTTCGTCAGTATGCCATCATGGAAATCATGTGCAATTTCCGGCTCGATTTCGCCGAGGCCGACCGGCGTTTCGGAATCGATACACGTGATTATTTTCGAGGCGAAATCGCCCAGCTCAAACCATTCATTTCAGACAACCTCATAATAGAAAACGGCGGCGGCCTGGAGGTTACGCCAATCGGGAGGTTCTTCGTGCGCAATATCGCCATGGCGTTCGACACCTACCTCAAAAAGGGCGCTGACTGCAAGCCCAGGGCGCAGTTTTCGAGGACGATCTGATAATGTTTTTTATGCCTCAGGATGGAACCCATTTGGGGACATCCTGAGGCTCCTGACATGTCCGAACGAAATTTCAATGATAGAAAGTTAGCGACCATCCTTATCAATATGGGCGGCCCGGCCCATCTGGCTGGCGTGCGGCCATTTCTCTATCGCCTTTTTTCGGATCGCCACGTGATGGACATGCCGCAGCCGATACGCGGCCTCGTGGCCCTGATGATCTCGACTTTCCGCGCCCCAAAAGTGAAAAGGCGTTATGCTCAGATCGGCGGCGGCTCGCCACTGATGAAATGGACAGGCCTCCAGGCCCAAAAGGCGGAACGCATCCTAAAAGAGAAATACCCTCAAGCCTCGGTCGGCGTAGCCTACAGCTATATTGAGCCATCGATCGTATCCACAGTTGCAAGGTTTGCAAAGGGCGGTTTCGATAAGATCATCGCCCTGCCGCTATATCCGCACTATTCGTTTTCGACCCTGGGGAGCATCTTCGGCGACCTCGAGCGGGCGCGGAAAAAGTACGATCTCGGTGATCGACTAATAATCTGTGCCCCATTCTACAAGGATGAGCGCTATATCAAATTGTCGGCGGACCTCCTGCGGGAAGCGATAGGCAAAGTTGATATGGCAAAACCCTACACGGTTGTGCTCACTGCGCACTCACTTCCCGAATCGTTCATTCTCAAGGGCGATCCCTATAAGTTGCAGGTGGAGAAAAACGCAAAACTGTTGGCCGATCGAGCCGGGCTGGCAAATTATATCCTCTCCTTCCAAAGCAAAGTCGGCCCGGTGGCGTGGATTAGGCCCTCGACCATGCAGACGATCCGTGAACTCGGCAAGTCGGGAGTCAAACAGGTGGTAGTCGCTCCGATCGGCTTCGTCTGCGACAATATCGAGACATTGCATGAACTGGATATGGAACTCAAGGAAATTGCCGAGGAATCCGGAATCTCAAATTTTGTGCGCGCTGATGTTTTCAACGACCGCGACCCGTTCGCGCGCTTCCTGGCCGAATATATTGTGGAGGCCGCCACGTGAGGAAAATCAGCGTCGGCATCATCGGCGGCGGCATCTCGGGCCTGGCGGCCGGTTATTTCCTCAAAAGCCGGTTGGGCGAGCGGCTCGACCTGGCCATATTTGAGAAGGATAATCGCGTCGGCGGCACGATTGGCACTACCCGCAAGGATGGTTATCTCGCCGACTGGGGGCCAAACGGCTTTTTAGACCGCGAGCCGCTGACTTTAGAATTCATCAGGGAGATCGGCCTGTCTGATAAGCTCTATCCCTCGAATACGCTCTCCGAAAAGCGATTTATCTATCGCAATGAAAAGCTCTGGGAAATCTCGGCAAACCCGGTCAAGTTCATGAAAAGCGGCCTGCTATCCCCAGTGGGGCGCGCCCGGATCGCACTCGAATACTTCGTGCCCCGCAAGAACGACAACTCCGACGAATCGATCTTTGCATTCGCCGCCCGCCGCATCGGGCGCGAGGCCGCCGAGACGCTTATAGACCCGATGGTATCCGGCATCTACGGCGGCGACGCCGCGGCGCTCTCGCTGGAGGCCTGCTTCCCGACGATGGAACAGATGGAGCGCGAATACGGCGGTCTTATCAAGGCCATGATAAAAAAACAAAAGGAAAACAAGAGGACCGGGAAAAAAGGCGGGCCGGCCGGCCCCTCGGGACACCTGACCAGTTTTCGTGGGGGGCTTTTCACGCTGGTCGAGCATCTCGAAAAGCTCCTTGCGGCATATATCCGCAAAGGCGACCCGGCCAAGGCAATTGAAAAAAACGACGGGCGATTCGTCATCCATGCAGCAAGCGATATGCACCAATTCGACCACGTCATCATCGCCACGCCATCATATTGCGCCGCCGCTCTCCTTCGGCCATTCTCGCGCGCGGTGGGCGAAAACCTGGCGCAGATACCGTATTCCAATCTGGCCGTGGCCTGCCAGGGATATCGAATTGCAGATATCGGTCGGCCGCTCGACGGGTTCGGCTTTTTGGTCCCCCACAGCCAACGGCTCGACATCCTGGGTTCAATCTGGACCTCGGTCATCTTTCCCGAACAGGCCCCGGAAGGGTATGCTCTCTTCCGCACCATGCTGGGCGGCGCCAAGAATAACAAAATCATCGAGCTCGGCGAGGAGGGTCTGGCAGAATTGGCACATGAGAATCTGGCGCGAATATTGAACATCAAGGCCAAACCATCTTACCAAGAAGCCATCGTCTGGAAAGATGCTATCCCGCAGTACACGATCGGCCACCGCGACCGCCTGACTCGAATTCAAGAGGGTCTTGACAAGATCGGCGGCATTCACCTGGCTGGCAACGCCTACACCGGGATCGGGCTCAACGATGCCATTAAGCGCTCGCACGGAATCGCACATTCGATCATAAATTCCATCTCCTGATAATCAAACATATTGATTGACCCTTGAACTTGAGGTATGATGTGCAAAACATGTCAAGCCTTCGGGAGGGTATATGCGTTTTAGGTCAATCGGGACGATTTTCATATTCTTCGCGGTTTTCGCGGTGGTTGCCGCATTCGCCCAGGAGAAACCGGCCGACAGCCTCAGGGTCACAGGAGAGATGGTCGCCTGCGCTGAAAGCTTGATCGGTCTGCAGTTCACGCCGATTGAGATCGATTCCATGCTCGAATACCTCGATGACGATCTAGAGTTTATCGACAGCCTGCGGACGGTGGCAGTTCCCAACGACGTGCCTCCGGCGCTTGATTTCAATCCGGTCCCGGCGGGAATGAAATTTGATTTTGAGCAAAGGCCGATCGTCTTATCGCCACCCGAGAAAACAAAACGCCCCAGAAGGCTCAAGGATCTGGCGTGGTATTCCGTGCGCGACCTGGGCGAACTTGTTCGCACGCGCCAGGTAACCTCGATAGAATTGACCAGGCTCTGTATCGACCGCCTAAAAAAATATGGTCCCATGTTGCATTGTGTCATTACTCTAACCGAGGACCTGGCATACCGTCAGGCGCAACAAGCCGACTCTGAAATTGCGGCTGGGCATTACCGCGGGCCGTTGCACGGCATTCCCTATGGCGCTAAGGACCTCCTGGCGGTGCAGGGATACCCGACTACCTGGGGCACCGGCCCATACAAGGATCAGGTAATCGATATGGACGCCAAAGTAATTCAAAAACTCGAAGGTGCCGGCGCGGTATTGGTGGCCAAGCTCTCGATGGGGGAATTGGCTTGGGGCGATGTCTGGTTCGAGGATACCACCCGCAATCCCTGGAATATCAGTAAAGGCTCCAGCGGCTCCTCGGCTGGGTCAGCCTCGGCAGTATCGGCCGGATTGGTGCCTTTCGCTATCGGCACCGAGACATGGGGCTCTATAGTCTCACCCTCGACAGTTTGCGGCATAACCGGCCTGCGTCCCACATATGGACGAGTCAGCCGGCGCGGCGCTATGGCGCTTTCATGGTCGATGGACAAAATCGGGCCTCTCTGCCGCACAGTTGAGGACTGCGCAATCGTGTTTGACGCCATTCGTGGAGCCGACGGGCAGGATCGAACGACAGTAGACATACCGTTCAATTATTCGCCAGAGATCGACCTGGGGAAAATCCGCGTGGGCTACCTCAAGAATGATTTCGAGGCGGACACCACCTTCAAGAAGCAGAATGAGGCCGCGCTAAAAAAACTCAAAGATCTTGGGGTGGAGCTCGTCGAGATCGAACTTCCGCGCCTGCCGATCAACTCTCTTCAGATTATCCTTCTGGCCGAGTCGGCGGCGGCATTCGATGAGCTGACGCGCTCGGGGCGCGATGACCTCATGACGCGGCAGGTGAAAGATGCCTGGCCAAATGTCTTCCGTGTATCGCGCTTCATTCCAGCAGTCGAATATATCCAGGCCAACCGCGTTAGGACGCTTCTGATACAAGAGATGGCCCGGCTATTCGAAAAAATCGATCTCTACGTGGCGCCGTCGTTCGAGGGTGACAATCTTCTCTCAAACAACTTGACCGGCCACCCCTGCGTGGTGGTGCCCACCGGCAGGACCAGAGAGGGTGACTGGGCCAGCATTACCTTCATCGGCCGACTCTACGATGAGGGAACTGTGTTGGCATTCGCTAAGAAATACCAGGATGCCACAGGATTTGGCAAGGATCATCCGCCCCGGTTCAAATGAAGGTTGATATTCCTGGGGGTCGTTTTTTCTTTCATCAGGCTTGACAGCCGCCGTCGTGCGGGTATCTTATAATTGTATCCGCTGTTTCATGCCCGACAACGATTGTCATGCCCGTTAAGGGAGGCATCATGCGAGACCCAAAATCGATTCGAGGTGTCAGCCGAAGAAATTTCATAGGCACCATCACCGGCGCGGCTGCCCTGACGTTAATAGGATTGGACAGAAAAGCGGTCGCCGATATCGAGGGATTGCCTGATAATGTTATCAGCCCCAATATTGCCCGCGATTTCACGGCCAGGATCTGCTACAACGAAAATCCAATCGGGCCATCGCCGGCGGCTGCCGAGGCCCTGATCGATGTCGCCTACCTTTCACACCGCTACCCGGATTGGTACGGCGAATCGCTGGTCTCCGACCTGGCATCGCATTATGGCCTCTCGTCCAGCATGTTCACAATCGGATCCGGCGCCACAGAGATATTGAGGATGTGCGCCCTGGCCTTCTCGTCCCCCGGCGGAAACGTAATTGTGCCAAACCCGTCATATTCACAATTCCCGACCGATTGCCAGTTGTTCGGCCGGACAGTAAGGTATGTCAATCACGATTCCAACCATCGCGTCGATCTCCAGGGCATCGCCAATCGCGTCGATGGCAACACGACCGCCATCTGCATCACCAATCCTGAAAATCCGACCGGCACCGTAGTCGATGATGGCGAACTGGCCTCTTTTGTGCAGTCGCTCGATTCCGATATTGTCACCATAATAGACGAGGCCTATCTGGAATACATTTCCGATTCCGGTTACACTTCGGCAATCGAGCTGCTCCGCCAGGGGCGAAATGTGGTTGTGGTAAAGACATTCAGCAAGGTCTACGGCCTGGCGGGAGCCAGGATTGGCTATGCCGTGGGCAATAGCGCCAATATCAATGCCATGAAAAACTTCCAGTATATAGCGACAGTTTCGAGACCATGCCTGGAGGCCGCCCGAGCGGCCCTCGGCGACCAAGCCCACATTGCACAAACGGTCCAGTTGGCGGCCCAGATGAAATCGTACTGCTTTGGGCAATTCGCGCTAATGGGACTGCCGTACATCCCATCGGAGGCCAGCTTCTTCATGGTCGATGTCGGCACCAATGCCGATCCCGTGCGGATTCTCCTGGCCGAGCGCGAGATTTATGTAAGGACCGGCTGGGGGATGAGCCAGCATCTGCGAGTCTCCACCGGCACGCAACACGAGATGGAACGATTCATATATGAGCTCGGAGATATCCTGGCGCGGTTGCCGCAAAGTTTGGAGCGGGTGCCCTTAAAATCGGCCGAGTTATTCCAGGCCACACCAAACCCGTTCAATTCCTCGACTGCGATTCGAATCTATCTGCCGGCGCCGGAGATAGTCAGGCTGGATATTTATGATGTCCAGGGTCGGCTGGTGCGACGGCTGTGCGACCTGCCTCTCGGGATAGGCGAGCATGCTTTTGAGTGGAACGGCACGGATCGCGGCGGCGAAACGGTTTCAACCGGGGCCTACTTCTATCGTCTGACCGCGGGGCAAAACGTCATCACTCGGAAAATGCTGCTGATCAAGTAGTGGCTTGGCCCCGCGCTTGCTCCGAGAACGTGCAGTCGGGTCGCCCGACTCGACGATCTACCAGTAGGTCGAAATCCCTGTGGTTTCGACTCTTTTTCTTACTCATTTGATGTGGAGGATTAAGACATGAAAACAAACATCGGCTCTCTTGACAGGGTGATCAGGATCATTGCAGGTATCTTCATTATTTCGCTTTTATTCTGGGGACCGAAATCCCCGTGGGCGCTCTTGGGGTTGGTGCCCCTGGTCACGGCGATTATCGGATACTGCCCGCCCTATGCCATGCTTGGCATTTCGACATGCAAGAAACAGTGACCTTATGCATTTCTGTCAACAGCACAAATCAAAGGGGATGCTCTAAATGGGGCATCCCCTTTTATCTGCGCGTCGAGCTTGCCCTGGGAAGTACTTTTCCGAAACATTCTGATACGCTTATGGGTATCTTAACTAATCCGTATCCCGGTTGAAGGTTACTGCATTCAAAGGAGTAATAGATGAGACGGTCGCCCTTGTTCGCTGTCCTGCTTAGTCTGGCTATCGCCGTGGCCGCGCCGATAGTGTCGGCCCAGAATGCCAAAATTCCCCAGCGGGCTGATATCGAGGCCAAATACAAATGGCGTCTTAATGATATCTACCCCGACACGCTGGCTTGGGAGGCCGATTTCGCGCGCCTGCAATCGCAGATGGGGGAGATGGCCAAGTTCCAGGGGCATCTCAGTGAATCGGCTGAGACTTTCTTCAAGTGCCTCTCCTTTCGCGACAGCTTAAGCAACATCCTCGACCGACTCTATGTCTACGCCCACATGAAAAAAGACGAGGATACGCGCATTCCCGAATACCAGGCATTGGCCGATCGGGTTTCGACCCTCTCGGCGCATTTCGGCGAGGAGACGGCCTTCGTCCGGCCGGAGATTATCGCGATCCCCAACGAAAGGCTGGATAATTACCTGTCAACGGACAATAACCTCAAGCTTTATGAATTCTATATCGATAAGATCATGCGCTTGAAATCCCATATCCTGTCTTCGAAAGAAGAGGCGATACTGGCGCTTTCGAGTATCGCCACGCGCGGCCCCTCAAATATCTTCGACATGCTCGACAACGCCGATATCGAGTATCCCTCTATCAAGGATGAGAAGGGCAAGGAGATCAAGCTCACCAAAGAGCGATATTATAAGATTCTGGAATCGACCGACAGGCGGGTCAGGCGCGATGCCAGCAAGGCCTATAACGAGGCTTATCTCAATTATGTGAATACTCTTGGGGCGACCCTGTCTGCCAGCGTCAACTCCGATTGGTTTTATGCCCAGGCTCGCGGTTATAAGACCACGCTGGAGGCCGATCTCGATGGCGACAGCATACCAACCTCGGTGTTCGAGAACCTGATCACCACAGTCGATGCCAGCCTGCCGGCGCTTCACAAATGGACCGCGCTGAAGAAGAAATACCTCAAGCTCGATAAGATTTATCCATACGACCTCAATGTCCCATTTGCCCCGGAGGCCAAGATAGAGATACCGTACGATTCGGCCGTGGCTGTCATCATGAAGGCTATCGAGCCGTTGGGCGCTCAATACACAAGCGATATCAGGAGGGGATTTAACTCCGGCTGGGCTGATGTCTACGAAACGGAGGGTAAGCAAAGCGGGGCTTACTCCTGGGGTGCCTACTCGACACATCCATATGTGCTACTAAACTATGTCAACTCGACCGAAAACCTGTTCGCGGTGGCGCATGAGATGGGGCACGCCATGCATAGTTTCTACACTCATAAAGGACAGCCTTATATCTATGAAGATTATGCCACGTTCGTAGCCGAGGTGGCCTCCACCTCCAATGAGGCGCTCCTCATAAACTACCTTTTGAACAACACCACCGACAAGATGCAGAGGCTTTACCTTCTGAACTACTATATCGAACAGATAGTCGGGACCTTCTACACGCAGGTGATGTTTTCAGAATTCGAGAAGGCAATTCACGATATCGTGGAGCAGGGCGGGGCGCTTTCGGCGGAGTCGATGAGGAAAATATACGGTGATCTTTATAAGAAATATTGGGGCCCGGAACTGACCATGGAAGATTGGCAAAACCTTGGCGGTCTAAGGATACCTCATTTTTACAATAGCTATTACGTTTTCCAATACGCCACGAGTTACGCCGCCGCCAATGCTCTGACCCGCAACATTTTGAACGGCGATGCGCAGGCTCGGCAGAGATATCTTGACCTTTTGGCCAGCGGGGGGAACGGCTACCCGGTTGAGCTTTTGAAAAAGGCCGGGGTCGATATGACCAGGCCTGAGGCGGTCGATGCCACGGTGAAGCTATTCGCCGGGTTGGTGAACCAGGTCGAGGCTCTGCTGCGGGAACAAGAATAAGTTAATTAATTTGGAGATATCATCCGGCCCGGCCAGGTATCCACTATGGAACTATTGGCCGGGTTTGTTATTTTATGGTATAATAGCCGAGATTAGAAGCCTTTTTGAATATTTGGCATTCTAAGGGAGTGATTTTTGTGATATTTATAGACCCGGTCTGCGGCATGGATGTCGACCCGGAGACCGCGGAATACAAGACAAGATACAAGGGCCGAGACTATTATTTTTGCGCGGAATCGTGCCTCGTGAATTTCAAGGCAGATCCAGAGCGATACTTGAAAGCGCAGGACGGTGGCGCGTCGCACACAACCGCAGAGAGGACGAAGAGAAAAGGTGGCCGCTATCTCGATATTACCATACCGATCGCCGGTGTCAGCGATATTTCGATCGCGCAGGGAGTCGAAAAACTCCTGAGAGATGCCCCCGGGGTGGCCGATGTCGTGGCCACCGGCGGTTCGGAATATATCACGCTCAAATACGATCCTGAAAAGACCGATTCAGCCGAGATTATCCAAGCCCTGAATTCCGCCGGGTATGAAACTCCCTTAGAGAAGACGGAGCTTGCCATTAGCGGCATGAGTTGCGCCTCTTGCGTGGCCAAAATAGAAAATGGTCTTCGGCATACCGAGGGTGTTGTCGATGCAGCGGTTAATTTCGCAAGCGAGCGCGCCTTCGTGACTCACCTCCCCGATATAAGTTATCAGGACCTGAAAAGAGTTGTCGAGAGCACCGGCTATAAGGTACTCGATATATCGTCCGAGCGGGCAGCCGATATGGAGCGAGAGCTTCGCGCAAAGGAGCTGCGGACCCTGATAATCAAGTTTATCGCCTCGGCCATTCTCTCGGGCCTGATAATGCTGGTGATGTTCTCGGGCGCGTTCCCGCATATGACCGGCAATTACTTGCAATTTGTCCTCACCTTGCCGGTCGTCCTCTGGGCGGGATCGCAATTCTACCGAGGGTTCTGGGCGGCTCTAAGGCATCGCGCCGCCGACATGAACACGCTGATCGCTGTCGGCACGGCAGCGGCTTTTTTATTCAGCACGGTAGCGACATTTTATCCACGGCTATTCGCGGAGGCCGGAATCGAGCCGGTTGTTTATTTCGACACTGCGGCGGTCATTATCACTCTGATACTGCTCGGTCGCCTGCTGGAGGCCCGAGCAAAGGGACGTACCTCCGATGCCATCCGCAAGCTGATCGGCCTGCAGGCCAAAACCGCCAGGGTCATCAGAGGTGGCCAGCAAATCGATATCGATATCGCCCAGGTTAAGGTGGGAGATATCGTCCTGGTGCGGCCAGGTGAGAAGATCCCTGTCGATGGCAGGATAGTCGAGGGGTATTCGAGCATAGACGAATCTATGCTGACCGGCGAGAGCATACCCGTTGAAAAGGGGACAGGCGATGAGGTCATAGGAGCCACCATAAATAAAACGGGAAGTTTCAAATTCGAGGCGCTTCGGGTAGGCGAGGATACCGCCCTGGCCCAGATAATCAGGCTGGTTCAGGAAGCCCAGGGAAGCAAAGCCCCAATACAGCGAATGGCGGATAAGATAGCCGGGATATTCGTTCCAATAGTGATTTTATTAGCGCTGGTGACTTTCATCGTGTGGATGGCGTTCGGCCCTCGGCCGGCGTTGACCATGGCTCTATTGAACATGGTAGCGGTTTTGATAATCGCCTGCCCGTGTGCGCTCGGCCTGGCCACTCCAACCGCTATCATGGTTGGCACGGGTCTCGGCGCCGAAAATGGCATTCTTATAAAGGGTGGAGAAAGCCTCGAGAACGCCGGGCATATCGACATAATCATATTTGATAAGACCGGAACGATTACGAAAGGCAAGCCCGAACTCATGGACATTATCGGCCGTGAGGGCTTCTCGGAGGAGCAGGCGCTCTTCTACGCCGGTTCGCTGGAGAGGAATTCCGAGCATTCGCTCGGCGAGGCCATAATCAGCGAGGCGACCAAGAAAGGTATCAAGCTTGCCGAGCCTGGGAATTTCAATGCTATCCCGGGTCACGGCATCGAGGGCGATGTCGAGGGCAAAAGAGTGCTATTAGGCAATGCCAGATTGATGGCTGATCGGAGGGTCGATTTCGCTTTGCTTAAATCCCATTTCGAGCAAATGGCGATCGAGGGGAAGACCCCGATCTACCTGGCGGTCGGCAATGAAATTTGCGGCGTGCTCGCAATTGCGGATCCCGTTAAATCCGATGCTGCATCCGTGATCCAGAATCTGAAGAGCCAGGGTATCGACATTGCCATGATCACTGGCGATAACCAAAACACGGCCAATGTAGTAGCCTCGCATGTCGGGATCGAACGAGTTCTGGCAGAGGTTCTCCCCGAAAACAAAGCTCAAGAGATAAAGAGGCTTCAAGCCCAGGGCCGCGTCGTGGCCATGGTCGGAGATGGAATCAACGATGCAATCGCCCTGGCGCAGGCCGATGTCGGGATCGCTATCGGATCGGGCACCGATGTCGCTTTGGAGGCATCCGACATTACCCTCATAGGCGGCGAGCTGTCCGGAGTGATCAAGGGTATTGAGCTTTCACGGAAAACGCTTCATACCATAAAATGGAATCTCTTCTGGGCATCTATTTATAACATAATAGGAATACCGATCGCAGCCGGCTTGCTTTATCCGTTTTTGGGTAAAGCCGGGCTTTTGAATCCCATGATAGCCTCGGCGGCCATGGCATTCTCATCGGTATTCGTGGTAACCAATTCTCTTCGTCTTAGACGGGCGAAGCTGGTTAGGAATTAATAGGGAGGGATACGATGGTGATCGACCCAGTCTGTAAAATGCGTGTCGACGAAAACAAGGCGGCCGGAAAGTCCGAGTATAAGGGCCAGACCTATTTCTTCTGTAACCTATCATGCAAGCAGAAATTCGATAAAGAGCCGGAAAAGTATATCGGCAAGTAATACCGCGTCTTGCTCCGGACCCGGCGGGGCCGTGCCCATATGGGCAGGAAACCCCTCACTACAGACGCCTGACGTTCTTACCCGGCATTTATTGTTGCAGGGCTGATTTCTGTTGCGAGCGCCGCTGGGGTTTCCCCCCTCGGCCTTGCGGCCGAGGGCCGGCCCCGCCCGGGTCCGGGGAGCGGGCCTGAGATACCTCCCATCGCCGATCCCGAACACGAGATAACCACATTAACCGCCCCAATCACGCCTAAAAATTATGTTTCCATCCTATGTTGATTATAGTATTATAGCCGCATGATTTTCGGTGGCGGATTCAGCTTGGAGGTGTTTTCGTGATGTTTCCCTCTTTTGGCCGCTTAAATTTCGATCATCAATTCATTTTTGTTAAACCAGCCTTGGGCAAACCACGGTAGTATTGAATTTTATTTATTTTCGAGATGTGTGGTCTAATTTTTAAGGAGAGTTTATGACAAAAAAACTCATTGCGTTATTATGCCTTGTCATAATGAGCTCCAGCCTGGCTATTGGTCAAGCGGCGTTTCCGGAGAGCGCGGGTAAGGCTCCGCCGGCTCCGGCGCCTCCGACAAATGTCCGGGTTGTTGACAGGCCAAATGACGCGGGACACGGTCTTATTGTCAAATGGGACCTATCGCCTGATGACGGCGCCGGGCTGAACAATGTCGCCATCTATGAGGTGTTCCGAGCAGGTTCGCCCGATGGTGAATTTATATCGCGTGGCGTGGTGCCGAAAGGAATAACCGAGTACGTCGATTTTGACGAAACCAGGCCCAACAGCGACCATCCCAATCCCAATTTCATGCCGGTGAACAGCACCTGGTATTACAAGGTCCAGGCCATTTCCGACAATCAGGTGCGTTCGCAATTCACATCTGTCGTATCAGGCACAACTGTCGAGAATTGGATCCACACCGGAAAGATACCGATTGGGGTGGCGGCCATGATTTTCACGATTCTCATAGTTATCTTCATCTCCTCGGCCAAGAAGGGCAAGAAAATGTATGTCAGGCCGCTGGCCGGCATTAACGCCGTGGACGATGCCATCGGCCGCGCTACAGAGATGGGAAAGCCGATCCTCTACATTCTCGGGATGGGCACCGCCGGCGACATTGCGACAATTGCCGGATTTACGATCCTGTCGCGGGTCGCCAAGCGAACCGCCGAATACCAGACTAAAGTTATCGTGCCGGTGCAGGACCCCGTCGTTCTGGCTGTGGCCCAGGAGACAGTCCGCACCGCTTATCTCGAGGTTGGCCGACCCGATCAGTACAATCCCGACAATGTTTTTTTTGTGACTTCGATGCAGTTTCCCTATGTGGCGGCTGTCAATGGCATTATGCTTCGTGAACGTCCCGCGACCAATTTCTATATGGGCACGTTTTATGCCGAATCACTGATTCTGGCCGAGACCGGAAATATCGCCGGCTCGATTCAAATCTCCGGCACCGATCAGGTGGCCCAGCTGCCATTCTTTGTCGCGGCCACCGACTACACGCTGATCGGCGAGGAACTCTACGCCGCCTCGGCATACCTTTCGCAGGAACCGGTTCAATTGGGGACATTGAAGGCTCAGGATTACACCAAGGCTATCGTAATGGTCTTTATAATTCTCGGGGCAATTGCTATTACCGCCGGCTGGCCTTTTCTTAAAAACCTTGTAACAATAAACCTGTAACCCGGAGCGCGTGATGAAAAGAGAAATACCATTAATGATTGTCACGGTTACAGGCATAATCATGTTCTTTCAGTATTTTGTGCCGAGTAACTTTTCTGAGGATGTCTTCACGTTCCTGCAGGATTGGGTGATGGTGATCGGTATCCTGTCGCTGCCCCTGGGAATCTGGAGCCTTGTCAAAGCCAATGTGAATAAACTGAAAGTTTCCGATGAGAGGTTTTACTCCGCGGTTCTGCTTTTGGGATTCCTGGTCATGGTAATAAGCGGCTGGATGCCGGACTGGCGATCCAAGGGAGTGCATCTGGCTATATTCCAGAGCGTCCTGATCCCGATTCAGTCGACCATATTCTCGCTGTTGGCGTTTTTCGTAGCATCGGCCGCCTATCGAGCTTTCCGGGCGCGCTCAGTGCTGGCGACCATACTCCTTCTAACCGCCCTCATCATCATGTTCCGGTTCATTCCGCTTGGCCCCATATCGACCGTCAACAACTGGCTGGTGGAAAAGATACTCATGGTTCCCAACATGGCCGCCAAGCGGGCCATCGCCATGGGCATTGCGCTGGGCGCCACCGCCACGGCGATAAAGATCATACTCGGAATCGAACGAACCTATATGGGCCGGGATTAGGGGGTGACGGTTATGAGATTTTTAGAACAGATGATGAAAATAGACCGTCGCTGGATCTACCTGGCAATCGGTTTGGCGGTTATCATTCCCGCCATAATCTCGTTTAAGGTGCCGGTTCCGGTCTCTAAAGAAGTTAAGAAAGTTCACGACTTTGTGGAAAATGTCGGCCCCAACGAACTCCTGTTCCTGGCGATGGATTATGACCCTTCGTCGATGGCCGAGTTGAATCCTATGGCCGAGGCTATCCTTAAACATGCTTTTTCGAAAAATTGCAGGGTCATAATAGTCACCCTGGCCCAATTCGGTCCCGGCATGGTAGAGGAGATCACCAGCCGCCTGGCCCAGGAGTACAACCGCCAGCTTGGGATCGATTACGCCTTCCTCGGATATCGCCCCTACCCGGCCATCACGATCATGCTCATGGGAACCGATTTCCGAGTCCCCTTTCCTCAGGATTATTATGGAACGCCGCTCGATTCGCTTGAAATTATGCAGGGCGTCAAAAATTTCAACAATGTCAAGGGCGTGATCGACCTGACCGCCGGCAACACCGCTGATATGTGGATCGTTTATGGCAATGGCCGCTATAATTTCCCTTTGGCGATAGGAATTACAGGGGTTATGGCCGCCGATTATTATCAATACCTTCAATCCAAGCAGATCTTTGGGATCATTCCCGGTGTCAAGGGCGCTGCCGAGTACGAGCAGTTGATCGAGAAGCCCGGCCAGGGGATGGCCCAGGTTTCGTATCAGCTTGTGGCTCATTCGGTGATAATCTTGTTTATTCTCATTTCTAATGTCGCCTATTTTGCCACTCGAAAGCAAAAGAAAGCGGTAGGAGGTGCCCAATGACCGGCGGACAACTAATACTGAATGGCCTGGCGGCCTTCCTGACATTGTGCATCTTCAGTTTCCTTTACAAGGACAACCCGTTTTATAAATTCGCCGAACGCCTCGTGGCCGGTGTCGCCACGGGATACTGGACCATGCTCCTTTTCCATACCAATTTCGTACCTGTTGTCTGGAACCGCCTGGCTCATGATGGCCGGTATGAATACATTATTCCAACTCTGCTTGGCCTCATGATGTGGACTCGCTTTTCGAAGAAATGGTCATGGGTCTCGCGTTATTCGATCGCCTTTTATATCGGTATCTCCTCGGGTATATCGATAACCCTGGCCCTATACGCCTCCCTCTTCAGGCAGCTTGAGGCCACCATAAACCAGCCCTTAACATTTGATGCTGCCGGGGTCTCCTCATTCCTCATCATCGTGGGAGTGCTCTCCGCCCTGGTTTACTTCTTCTTCTCGGCTGCTCATAAGGGTTCCATGGGTGTTGTTTCCAGGATCGGGATCTACGTCATCATGATCGGTTTCGGAGCCGGTTTCGGCATGACCGTCATGGGCCGAATCGCCCTCTTGGTTCAAAGGGTCATCTTTTTAAAAGGGTATGTGAATAGCCTGACAGCATTCTTCGGGGGTTAACCATACGACCCGGCAATTTGTCGGCGTCCGGCGGAAGCAATTCCGCCGGACGTTTCAATTTATACCAATAACCTCTTGCGCCATAAGGAAATGTGTTTGAGGGACCCCTCGAATATTTCGCTTGGAACATAGGGGCGCAAAAGCTATATATTATGCCTAAGATGATTAGTCGGCGTCATAAGGCAATGATTCTCACTTTTTGGGTTGTCCTTATACTCTGCTCCGGCTGTGTTTACTACAATACTTTTTTCCACGCTAAACAAAAATTCGAAGAGGCCGAGAAAAGCCAGGCAGAAAATTCGGAAAGGATGAGCCAGACACAACCCTCACCGGCCAGCCCCTCCGGCCAGCGCACGCCTGCAATTCCATCTCAGGGGCCGCAGCCCAGAGAGCAATCCGGCTCGATGGTTAACATGCAGGAGAAAAACCTATACAAGGATGCTATCACCAAGGCCAACCAGGTCCTCCAATATCACCCTAATTCCAAGTGGGCCGATGATGCCCTGTGGCTGATCGGCAAATCGTACTACAACATGGGCGATTATCTCCTCGCCGACAGGAGGTTCAAAGAGCTCGTTACGAACCACCCGAAATCGAAATTTGCCGATGAATCTTATTACTATATGGGCCTGTGCCAGATGTTCCTTGGTCGTAACGACCAGGCCTTATCGGCTTTCGCCTCTCTCGAGGACACCTATGCCAAGAGCCCTTACCTGGAGGATATGCTGTTCGCCAAGGGCGCCATGGAGATGATGTCGGAAAATTACCGCCAGGCCGCTGAGCTTTTTGCCGACTATGCGACCAAGTACTCCGGCGGAGACTCCTCCGCCCGGGCTATGCAAAATCTGGGCTGTTGCCGTGAAAAGCTAAACGATTTCCCGGGGGCATATCGGGCCTACTCCTCTGTCGAGAAATACGGTCCGGACCGCCTTCTTTATTTTGAGGCTACCCTGGCCTCCGCCACAGCCGCCCTTAAGAGTGATTCGGTTGATCTTGGCATGAGAATCCTGGATAAACTGGCGAAGGACGAGCGTTATTTCTCGCGCTCAGGCGAGATTCGCTTGCGCGTGGCTGAGGGCCAGTACCTTCAGGGTGACATCGACAAGGCAATCGAAACCTATCAAAATGTCACCACGTCAAACCCCAAGACAAACGAATCGGCCGAGGCCTATTACAAACTCGGGCTCATATATCAAAACGATAAGTTCGATCTGGCAGGCGCCAAAGATGCATTTGCCAAGGCTCAGCGGGAAACGCCGAATTCCCAATTTAAAAATCTCGCCCTGGCGCGTTCGGCTCAGATTGCCAAACTGGAATCATATCAGACGGAACTTCAACGGGCGGATTCGCTCAAGAGGGCCGACGAATCAATTTCATCCGGCAACGGCCTTGCGCCTTCAACGGGTAACGAGGCCCCGCCGGTTCCGGCCGGCGTCGATTCATCAGGCTCTGTCGCTGACTCGGGACAAATCGAATCGGCTCCCGATACTTTAGTGGTCCAGCCGAGGCTCGTCGATGGAGATACCGTTCCCCCGCCCGCGATTTCCGAATCTGATACGCTCATCCGATCCGGAGCCGATACCTTATCGAGTGCGGTTCCAAGTGATTCGACATTCCGCGAGAGCGAACAAAATGAGACCCCGAGTCCGTCCGTAGCAACTCCGGACGATTCGCTTCGTGCCGCTCGCATGATGAGGCTCTTAAGCGCCGATCTATCGCCCGATACGCTGGCAGAGGCCACCCCGAATCAGGTTGATACCGTCCTTCCGGGCCGCCAGGATACCTCCATACGGGTGGCGGCTCCGGCGGCTGTCGTTCCCCCCGGCCCCCCTTCTATACAAGGGTTGGCAAACGAGGATAGCGTTAGGGCGGCCATACTCAAGTCCGGAATCGAAACCCGGTATCTGCTTTCCGAGCTCTACGCGTACGAGTTGAACCGTCCTGATTCCGCCATTAATGAATACCTCCTGATAGCCAAGGAGCACCCCGAATCTCCATACGCCCCTAAATCGCTTTTGGCCGCGGCCCAGGTGGAACTCGACCGCGGCGATACGGCGGCCGCGTATACGTACCTGCGGAGAGTCATATCCGAATTCCGCGAATCGCCTCAAGCTGCACGGGCGGCAGAGATCATGAATTCCCCATTCGACCTTGCGGGTAATGCGCTCGGCTTATATGCGGCCGCCGAGAGCCTGGTCTTTTTCGCCAATAGTCCGGATTCCGCGCTTGCCCTTTTCAGATACATCGCCGAAAAATATCCAGACCTGGCGCCGAAAGCTTCATTTGCCGCGGCCTGGATCCTCGACCAGATTAAGGGTGTCGAGGACAGCTCGGCCTTTTTTGCCTACACCTCGGTCGTAGAAAAATATCCTGGGACGGTTTACGCTCAGGCTGCAAACGAGAGGCTGGGCACGGAGTCCAATAATAAGCGCCGCTCGCCACCTCGGCCGAGTCAGCAGCCGCAGGAAGAACAAAAGCCGTCTCAAGGGGGGGGTGAGGCTGATACCACAGGCCAGCTTCTGGCCGGCAATCTCCCTCTGGCGCCCAGGACGAAGACGGTTGGCCAATTCATATACCCCGAGGCCCTCCTCTCCAGGGAGCTCAAGGGCAAGGTCATTTTTAAGATAAGGCTCGATATCGCCGGGATGGTCAAAGACTACGAGATAATTGGCCCATCGGGAGAATATGCCATTGATTCGGCGGCAACCGAATCTCTCATAAGAACAGAATTCGACATTTCGGAGTTGGACTTGTCGCAGCTTGACGGCTATTTTCAGTACAGCATTTCATTTAAGCGCCCGGACATAAATATGTTCAACGATCCCTATCGCGATAGGAATGAAAGGGGCCCGTAGATAAAATACACAGGCTTCTACCCCATAATTGCCGTCGAGGCCGTTTCGCCCTCCATTTATAAGTTCGTGTTCGATGCGGGCGATATCGCCACTGCCGCCAGGCCGGGCCAATTCATACAAATCAAAACCAGCGATGACTGCTTCCCGTTATGGCCCCGCCCGTTTTCGATTCATGATGTCGACCCTGCAAATGGTCACCTCACCATCATGTTCAGGATTTATGGCAGCGGCACGGCCCAGTTGGCGGCGAGGCGGCCGGGTGAGCTAATGCATTTATTCGGACCCCTGGGCAACGGATTCTCTGCGATCGACGGCGATACGGAGGTGTTCCTGGCGGCCGGTGGAATAGGGTTGCCACCGCTCTATTTTCTGGCAAAGGACGCTGTAGGTAAGGGTCTCTTATCCCAGAAAATGACCTTCATCGCTGGAGCAAAAACCAGACTGGAGCTCTTGAACGAACCTCGGCTTTTCGAACTGGGCCTTAAAACCATTATTTGCACTGATGACGGCACCGCCGGGCGCAGGGGAACCGCGGCCGAAATCCTCAGAAAGGAACTTCCGTCAAAACAGAAGGTAGTGGTCTATGCCTGCGGCCCCAATGCCATGCTCCGCGCCGTTGATCTCCTTCTGGTCCCCCAAAATGTGCCGGGCTTCCTCTCGCTCGAGGCGCTGATGCCGTGCGGCTACGGTATATGCTCGGGATGCGCGGTTAAAGTTCATCCGCCTGTTGGCCGAGGGTCCACAGATGATAGGCGAAACTACCATCTTAAGCGGGTCTGCGTCGAGGGGCCGGTTTTCTCATCTGGCGAGGTCATGTGGGACTGATGATTGATCTCTCCGTAAATATAGCCGGCGTCCGCTTGAAAAACCCCATTCTTACTGCCTCGGGATGCTTTTCCTATGGCGAGGAGGCCGGCGACATATATGACATTTCGCGTCTGGGGGGGATTGTCACCAAATCGCTCACCTACCTCCCCCGCGAGGGGCACCCTCCGCCCAAGGTTGTAGAAACAGACTCCGGCATGCTAAACGCCA
>Ga0315293_10001932_pt1 | contig 20062 bp, 18 predicted proteins | sample YL17G13_20_MG_FD_203071 | JGI IMG/M metagenome (GOLD analysis project Ga0315293, IMG submission 203071) | Sediment microbial communities from Yellowstone Lake, YNP, Wyoming, USA - YL17G13_20 | ecosystem: Environmental > Aquatic > Freshwater > Lake > Sediment | place: USA: Wyoming | collected... | reverse complement strand
CCGCTTTTTTCGACTACCAAATCTATCACCGCCATCTTACCAGCCTTGATATTGCCGGCTTGATAATCGCCAAGCTTGGAGGCCAGCACGCCTCGCTGGGCGGCGATATCGCGCTGCTCTGATTCAATGGCGCGAACTTCCTTGTTGATCTTGTTCAGGTTGTCGTCGACGAATTTAACCATGCCGGTCCAGTCCGCCACCGACGGCCTTTCGGTCGGCAGGTTCTTTGCAATAGACTCTGATGTTTTCTGGCTCAGAGCCTTGATAAAATCGCCCTCCTGTTTGATAACGGCGGATCTATCGGTCAGTTCGATATTTCTCTGATCGAGAGCCGCAATTTGCGATTCGATCTCTTTGATACGATCCGAGGAGGATTCGGCCGAAAGGTTCTTCTCAACTTTGACGCCGGATATTTTGGCGCCCACCATCCCTTTGGACGAGACCCTGATCGAGTTATCGATCAGTCCCGAGGGCAAACCGGGAACCTGGATACGAAAAGAACCTGGTTCCAAAGTCGTCTGGACTGCCCGAGTAATCAGCGCCCTGTCGGTAAATACCGTGACAGATTTGATTTTGGAATTTGATGTGATCAGATCGTCCTGCGCCAGAAGCGGCGCTGACAGGAGCAATACCCCCGACAGGACAAGAAAATATTTTCTCATAAATCCTCCCGTATCGAGTTTGTTATCGAAAACGCAAATTCATTACCCATTCAAAAATATATACGGCTAAATCTACGATTTATTCCGGGGAAGATTCAAGTGGAAAATATCAGGTTCGAATTGAATCGCCCATGAGCGCCTCAGGATGTCGCTGAAAACACGCTTCCATCCTGAGGCATAACATAAAAAAGTGTCCGGTCTTCAGACCTGACCCCACCTTGCTAAAGTTCGTTCTAAGATGCCGCGGCCAGCCTGATTCTGTTCAAAGCCCGTGCTAATGAAGCCTCGGCGCGCGCGACATCAATAGCGGGGTCGGATCGTTGCGATAGGCGCTCGCGGGCGCGGGCCTCCGACCTTCTGGCGCGATCGATATCAATTTGGTCCATAGACTCGATGGCATCAGCCAGGATGGTGACAACATTATTGGCGACTTCGAGAAATCCGCCTGAGATGGCGAAATCCTGGGTATGGCTGGCATCGCCTGTGACAGATAGTTTGCCTGGAATGAGCGCCGTGATCAAGGGAGCGTGGTCAGTCAAAATTCCTAAATACCCCTCGCTGCCCGGCGCGATGATCGAGCGGGCGCTCTGCTCAAAAACAGTTCTTTCAGGTGTAACTACACTAAGCCTGAACAAGGTTATTTCCTCGTCTTCATTTGCTCGGCAGCCTCCAGGGCCATGTCGATACCGCCTATCATGTAAAAGGCCTGCTCGGGAATTTCATCATGTTTGCCATCGACTATCTCCTTGAAGCCGCGGATGGTGTCCTCGAGCTTAACATATTGGCCATGCCTGCCAGTAAAGACCTCAGCTACGAAAAACGGCTGCGATAGAAATTTCTGGATTTTTCTGGCGCGGGCCACGATAACCTTGTCATCCTCGGAAAGCTCATCAATACCGAGAATGGCGATAATATCCTGCAGGTCTTTATAGCGCTGGAGGACCTGCTGAACGGCGCGGGCCACATTGTAATGCTCCACGCCGACAACATTGGGATCCAGAATGCGGCTGGTGGAGGTCAGCGGGTCGACAGCCGGATAGATGCCGAGTTCAACGATCTGGCGCGAAAGCACAGTTGTGGCGTCAAGATGCGCAAACGTGGTGGCCGGGGCCGGGTCGGTAAGGTCGTCTGCGGGTACGTAAATGGCTTGGACCGATGTGATCGAGCCGGTCTTGGTCGAGGTAATGCGCTCCTGGAGGGCGCCCATCTCTGTCGATAGAGTCGGTTGGTAACCCACAGCCGATGGCATCCTGCCCAGCAGGGCCGAAACCTCGGAGCCGGCCTGAACGAATCGGAAAATGTTATCGATAAAGAGGAGCACGTCCTGGCCTTCCTCGTCGCGGAAGTATTCAGCCATCGAGAGGCCGGAAAGGCCGACGCGCAACCGGGCGCCGGGGGGTTCGTTCATCTGGCCAAACACCATACAGGTCTTTGCCATGACACCCGATTCGTTCATCTCGAGCCAGAGATCATTACCCTCGCGGGTCCTTTCCCCCACTCCGCAGAAGACAGAGTAACCGCCATGCTCCGTTGCGATATTACGAATCAGTTCCTGTATAATGACAGTCTTGCCGACACCGGCTCCGCCAAAAAGGCCGACCTTGCCGCCCTTGGGGTAAGGCTCGAGTAAATCAATGACCTTGATGCCGGTCTCGAATATGGAAGTCTTGGTTTCCTGGTCGGCGAATGATGGCGCGGGCCGATGAATCGGATATCGTTTTTCGATATTGACCGCGCCTCTCTCATCGATTGGCTCGCCAAGTAGATTGAAAACGCGCCCCAGCGTTTTGGGGCCGACCGGCACGGAAATCGGGCCGCCCGTATCAAGCACCGGCATTCCTCGCACCAGACCATCGGTAGAGGCCATGCTGATACACCGGACGACGTTGTCTCCGATGTGAATGGCGACCTCGACAATGAGATGGATGTTGTTCTTATCGTCATCGATCTTGAGAGCGTTTAAGATATTGGGCAGGTGATCGGATGGAAATTCGCAATCCACGGTCGGACCGATAACCTGCACAATTTTTCCCCAATTTTCTCCTGACATCTCGAATCCTCTATTTAAGGTTGCGAGTTGCGAGTTGCGAGTGACGAGCTTTAAGATAACGGATAAATCCGCCGATCAGGTGGCTTGTGTCCCCGGCAAGGCTGTAAAGCTGCTGGAATTGCTCCCGTATCAAGTATCCTGTTTCGAGAGCGATGTAAAGCTGTGCCTGTCCAAAGGATCCTGCGGATACTTCGGCGGCCGAGCCCTTGGCGATAAACAGGAACTGAATCAATTCGCGGTTTCCGCCTCGATCGAAGCCTTCGGCAATGTTGGACATGACGGAGACGGCGGCGCGTCGAATCTGGTCACGCAGACCATAATCGCGCCCAAATAGGCCGTCGCCGCTGGCGATATAAATGGCTCTTGAAAGCTCACGAGCCTTCTGCCACGCTTCAATGTCCTCAAACTTCTCAATCTTTGCCATATTTAACTCGCAACTCGTTACTCGCTACTATTTCAGCGCCTCGGCGCCGGTGACGATATCTATCAATTCCTTCGTAATCGACGCCTGTCTCATTTTGTTGCGCAGCAGCGTCATATTATCGATCATTTCCTTAGCGTTTTTGGTGGCGTTGCCCATAGCTATCATGCGCGAGCCGTGCTCCGAGGCGAACGATTCCAGCATGGCCTGCAGAATCCTGGTCACGCAATATCTCGGCACCAGACTGGTGAATATCTTCTCGGCGTTCGGCTCGAAAATGTAGTCGGTTACCGCTTTGTTATCAGTGCCGACGGGTTTTTCAATCGGCAGGAATCGTTCGAGCGTACTTCTGTAGCTCACCATCGAAACGAACCTGGTGTAGAGCAGCCTGACCTCGTCGACGTCGCCACGGTAGAACTTGTCTGTTATATCAAGAGCCAGGCGCCGGGTTCTGGTGAGATCGACCTTGCCCCCAAGATCGGTAATGGCAAAATCGATCGGGTATGACCTGCGTTTGAAATATTCATTGGCCTTCTTGCCAATAATGCCGAGCCGTACGGAGCCTGGTGGGGCTTGACGCAAATAGCGCACGGTGTTTCTAATGACATTGCTGTTATAGGAGCCGGCCAGTCCGCGGTCGGAAGAGAAGACTACCAACAGCGTGGTCTTCACTTTGCGCTCCTCGAATAGCGGGTGGTGAAGACCGGCCGCTGCCGCTGCCAGCGACTCAAGCATCTGCTGCATCTTTAGGCCATAAGGCCGGGCGGCCTCGACACGAGATTGGGCCTTACGCAGCCTGGCCGCGGCCACCATTTCCATGGCATGCGTTATCTGCCGGGTGCTCTCAATGGAGCGGATACGGCGCTTTATGTCACGAAGAGTCGGCATATCCCATCAATAGGCAGGATTACATCCTGGCCTTGAACTCCTCTTTGAACCTTGTGGCGGCATCCTTTAATTTTGCGGCTACCGCGTCGCTCAATTCCTTTTTTGTGGCGATCTCATGGTAGATATCAGCGTACTTTTCGCCGACATATTCGTAGAATTCCTTCTCGAATCGGCGGCAAACGCCCACTGGAAGATCATCGAGGAAACCGTCGCCGGCGGCCCAGATAATTATCACCTGCTTTTCCAGCGGCATAGGCACATATTGCTCCTGCTTGAGAATTTCCACTTGCCGGGCACCCCTGGTAAGCTGCCTTTGGGTGGCATCGTCGAGGTCCGAGCCGAATTGAGCGAATGCCGCTAATTCGCGATACTGCGCGAGGTCAAGGCGTAGTCGTCCAGCGACTTTCTTCATAGCCTTGGTCTGGGCATTGCCGCCGACACGCGAGACCGAAATGCCGACATTGATAGCAGGCCGGATACCCGAATAAAACAGGTCGGCCTCGAGATAAATCTGGCCATCGGTGATGGAGATGACGTTGGTCGGTATGTACGCCGAGACGTCCCCGGCCTGTGTTTCGATGATCGGCAGCGCCGTTAGTGAGCCGCCGCCAAGTTTCTCGGATAGTTTTGCGGCCCTCTCGAGAAGGCGCGAATGCAGATAGAAAACATCGCCGGGATAGGCCTCACGCCCGGGCGGGCGGCGCACCAGAAGCGCCAGTTGACGATATGCCTGGGCATGCTTGGAAAGGTCATCGTAAATGCACAGAGCATGGCGGCCGGTGTAAAGGAACTCCTCCCCCATGGCGCAGCCGGCATACGGCGCGATGAACTGCAGCGGCGCCGGATCATTGGCGGAGGCGACGACCACGGTGGTGAATTCCATTGCGCCGTGCTTATTAAAGGTCTCTACGACCTGTGCCACAGTCGATGATTTTTGTCCTATGGCAACGTATATGCAGAAAACATCCGAATCGCGTTGATTGATAATGGTATCGATAGCCAGAGCAGTCTTGCCGGTCTGGCGATCGCCTATGATCAGTTCGCGTTGGCCGCGACCAATGGGAATCATTGAATCGACTGCTTTGAGTCCGGTTTGAACCGGTTCTTTCACCGGCTGCCTTGAGACGACATTGGGAGCTTTCCCTTCGATTGGGCGGAACTTCTCGGTGACGATAGGCCCCTTGCCATCGAGCGCTTGGCCGAGCGCGTTCACGACGCGGCCGACGAGGGCCTCGCCGACCGGCACACGGGCTACGGCGCCGGTGCGCTTGACGATATCCCCCTCCCTTATGCCGGTATCAGCGCCAAAAATGCAGGCCGCGACGGAATCCTCCTCGAGATTGAGAACCATGCCGATGATGTCATTGGGGAACTGCAGGAGCTCCGACTGCATGGCATCCTCCAGCCCCCAGATCCTGGCGATACCATCGCCGACCTGCAGTATGGTTCCAACCGATTCCATCTCGAGCTGGGTCGAGTATTTCTCTATTTCCTTTTGAAGAATCGAACTTACTTCTTCCGGACGAAAAGCCATAAAAAATTCCTCTTAATACACCTTGGCAGCCATCAGATCGTGCCTTAGAACGGCCAGGCGATGGCGAATTGAGTGGTCGATAATTTTATAATTCAACTGGACAATAATGCCGCCGATTATTCTTCTATCAATTTTATGAACGAGCTCGATCTTTTGTCCCGAAATTTCCTCGAGCTGAATCTTGAGACGGTTCTTGTAATCGTCGTCGACCGGCACAGCGGTGGTGATCCGGGCCTTGATAATCCCCCGGTACCCCTCGACAAGTTTATCGAATTCGACCGCGATATCGCTTAAGTATTCGATTCTCCCCTTTTCGATAAGAAGAAGCAGGAATGACAACAAGGGCTGCGAAATCCGAGTCGTGAAGAGAGTCTTGATCAATTCGACTTTGTGCTCAGTCAGCACCTGCGGGGCCTCAAGAAAATTAACCAGGCGCCTGTCCTTTTCAATAAAAGACCGGAGCTGAAACAACTCGGAGGCTAAGATATCGACCAGTTCCCGGCCAACGGCTACGCTGAACAGAGCGTGGGCATAGCGATGTGCGACGCGAGTTTCCCTCATTCGACTTTGTCAATCTCCTTCAGGAAATCATCGAGAAGGCGCCTTTGTTCGGCCTCATTCAGCCTGGTAGTGATTATCTTCTCGGCGGCTTTGATAGCCATTCCGATGACGTCGTCGCGGAGCTGTACGCGAGCCTTGGCCACATCACGGGCCAGTTCTTCGCGCGTACGGGCTAGAATCTGGCGGGATTCCTCGCGGGCCTGTTCTTTGACCTCGGCGGCGATCCGGCTGCCCTCTGCCATGGCTTCCTGAATGCGGGCGCGGGCCTCATTGTCTATCTCGCGTAACTTGGCACGATAGTCATCGAGCAGTTTGGCGGCATCGCCCTTGATCTTTTCGGCCTCGCCAATATCGCCGGCGATCTTCTGCTTTCGCTGGTCGAGCATCTTGAGAAGCGGTTTCCAGGCAAAGGCCTTGAGGATCCATAGCGCCAGGAGGAAACCGATAATCTGGGTGACGATAAGTCCCAGATTGAGATCGAGGGCTTTAAAAAAGTCCATGGTTCCTTCTCAAAATTAGGGCTTGAGCAACATTACGGCGACCAGGGCGTAGATGGTCAGAGCCTCGATGAAGGCCGCTCCGATGATCATGGCAGTTTGGATTTTTCCGGCGGCCTCGGGCTGACGACCCATGGCCTCCATGGCGGCGCCGACCGCCCGACCCAAACCCAATCCTGAACCGATAGCGGCCACTCCGACCGCCAGGGGCAAAAGAAATCCAATTGATGTTTCGGGAGTCATTATTTCCTCCTATAGATTAATGATGTTCTTCGTCATGGGTGGACATAAGTGAAAAGTAAATCGTCGTCAAAAGGGCAAAAACCAGCGCTTGAACAAAACTGGTCAGAAGCGCCAGGAATATAAAAGGCAGATGCAGCGGAATTCCGATGGGCATGTGCAGGAAACCCAGCAGGGTAACCCCGAGCGAGGCGAATATTGCCAGAAGCATCTCCTCGCCCGCAATATTGCCGAAAAGACGAAGCGAGAGCGAAACCGGTCGGGCCAGCTCGCCAATAATGTGGAGCGGCAGATTCAATGGTACCAGGAACCATTCGACCGCCGAACGAGGTGAGCCTGCCAAGTGATGGAAATAACCCAGCAAACCCAAATTTCGTATGCCTGAGTACTGCACGTATAAAAATACGCATATGGCCAGGGCCAGCGTGGTGTTAAGCTTGGATGTCGGGGAAAACATGCCGGGGATAAGCCCAAATAGATTCATGCAGAAGATATAGACGAATAATGTTCCTATGAAAGGCACATACTTGCGACCGTCCCGGCCAAGTATTCCGGTCACCAAATTCGCCAGGGATTCGACCACCCATTCTACGAAGTTTTGCACGCCGCTGGGGATGATTGACCTCTTGCGGTAGGCGAGATAAGCGAGTATTCCCAGGAAAAGCCAGATGATTGTCGAAAATACAACAATTCGATATTCGTAAATGAAATTGATGACCGGATTTTGTCCCCGGCTGGCCTCGTGCAGAATTTCGATAATATTGGGGAATTCCGGCGCGTGCTTCTCCGCCGCGTGTCCTGCGGCATGCGCCACAGTATCGGTCAAACCTTGACCTTCAGCCGCATGTTTAGTTGCATTGGTAACCGTGTCGGTCAGCGCTTGCCCGCGTTCGGTTGAATTTATGAGCGCGAGAAAAGGCATGAGGAATTTATTCATGCTTTATTCTCCGCAGGGCTTGGGTGGCTGTCAGCGGCGTCCGTCTTATCAAGGCCGAGATACATGCGGCTTAAGACTTTTAATACGGAGACTATTAGAATTCCAGAGAATCCCCAGAGCAGGCCGCCTATCGACATGTATTTCCAGGTCACAAGCAGGTAGCCCAGAAAATATAACACAGGTAATTTCAGGAAGAGTACGATTAGACCCAAAATCCAATTGGGTTTTTCGGGCACTAAAAGGCTGATAATAATGAGCTTAATTCCTAATAAATTGAGAGATCCCCAAACGGCGCCAAAAAGAACCGATAGGGCAAAATTCATCTTAATATAGATGGCGAAAAATGGGAAGAGGGCTGCTGCCGATACCAGAGTCGCTTTTATAACTCTATCGATGAACTTCAAATCCACGTCGCTACTTATCTTCCTTCATGATCTCTTTTATAAGCCTTACGGTTTCCACGCCTCCGGCCCCCAGGCCAAGCAGCAGGAAAATCAACGTCATGATTTTGTCGGTTCCGAATAACTTGTCTAAATAGTTTCCGATGAAATATCCGACAAATAAAGCGGCGACCATAATCAAAGGAATGGTCGTAGCCAGGGCTATCTGGCGGTATCCTTTTTGCCTATTTTCAGGCTTATCAGGCACGGCAATTTAATAAAACAGGGCCAATATATGCCCGTGTTCATAAACGTCAAGTGAAAAAAATATCAACATCCAGGATTGGCGCTCCGTTTTCCTACAAGTTTCTCGCCTCGGGTCCGTCGTATTCATGCTCGATTATGCCAAAATTTCTCATCGGCTTCTGCCTGATCCTTTCCTCATAGGCGTGGGCGACCAGGCCGACAGTTCGGGAGATGATAAAGAATCCTTTGCCGAGACGCCAATCGAACCCCATGTCGGAGATAACCGCTGCAATGGCGCCATCCACGTTGATCGGCAGTTCCTTGCCATCCTTCTTAAAAGCGGCTTCGATCTCCTTCGCCAACCTTTGATGCTTCCCGGAGAAGTTCAGTTCGTCGGCCATTCCGAAAAGGCGGACCGTACGGGGGTCGACATTATGGAGCCTATGGCCAAACCCTGGAATGCGGATCTTTTTGGCAGAGAGGTCGCGGAGAAGGTCTTTGGCAATCAATCCCGGCTCACCCTCGCGCGACGCGAATTCCTGCAGGTATCGGGCGCATTGCTCGATCGCCCCGCCGTGCGATTCTCCGATTGTCAGTATTCCACCGGCCACGGCGGCATTGAGGGGATTGCCGCCCGACATGATTATCCTGGCCGCCAGAGATGATGGCGGTGTGATTCCGTGATCGACCGAGCTTGTCAGAATGGCATCCATCATTCTGCCCTCGGCCTCGGTTGGGAGCTCTCCCTTTAAAATCAGATAGACAACCTCGGCGAAGCTCTTCCGGCCCATGAGCTCGGCGATGTCGTATCCTTTGACGCGGATCTTGCCGGGGGCAATACTGGTAATGTTTGTCTTTGGTTTTTCATCAGCCATATTGATCATCCTTTTTCACGCAAAAGCAAATCCCTAAACCGCCAAATTATATCCCTGCAAGAGATATAGTCAAACTGTTTTTTGGCTATCGGATAGGCGCGGTGATCCCACGCAAAAGCCAGGCACGGAACTGAATGAGCTACAGAGGGCGAGCTTTCAGCTTAGCGGCGATGAGCTGGTCATGAGTCAGGCCAAGAAGATATGACAATTTGTGCACGAGACTGTCCTCGTGCTGGCTCAAGTTATCATCCGAATAGATGATTTTCCAGATCGTTTCCAGGATCTTGAGACGTTCGTCCTCGGAGAGATTCTGATTGAGCGTATTGGTAAAGCCCCAGGTATCGACGCTCCCATCGATTTTGCGCCTGGTAGCCGCCATCAATTCATCAACCTCGCCCGCGGACAAATTGAATTCCTGCGCCAGCGCCTCGACAATAATGGCCTTCTCCTGGGCCGTGAATTCATCGTCGGAACCCGCGACCTCCAACATGATGGCGCAAGTAGCAATACGGATGCTATTTGGGCGGGCAGCCGGATCGCTCGAAGGGGAGTTGATATTGGGTGATTGCTGGACGAATTTTTTAAAAAACGATTGCATAATTTTCTTAATCGCCTGGCGCCTATCTAAGTTCCATGTCATTTATAATAAACGCAATCGCATCTGGCCCTGTCAATTGTTTCATTTTGATTTGCTTCGTTTGGCCATCCTGGATATATTGTCCCCCGGAGGTAATGATGTTAGCGAGTGTTCATTTTCTGCTTACTTATAAATGCACTTACGAATGCGATCATTGTTTCCTATACAGCGGGCCGTCAGCCGAGGGGACGTTTTCGATAGAGAATGCCAGGTTGGCCCTGCGGCAGATGAAAAGCATGGATTCTGTCAACTCGGTTTATTTCGAGGGAGGTGAACCGTTTCTATATTACCCCCTATTAGTTGAATCGGCCAGGTTGGCGAAGGAAATGGGATTCGAAATCGGAATCGTGACAAACGCATATTGGGCCACAACTTTCGAGGATGCCCTTATGTGGCTCGCGCCTTTGGCGGATATCGGCCTGGCCGACCTATCTATATCTGATGATTCCTTTCATCATGAAGGCGATGGCGAAAGCCCGGCGAAAATTGCCCTGCGCGCAGCAAGGAAGCTGGGAATCCCCTCCGATAGCATATGTATCGAAGGGCCGAAAACGATCAGCACCAGCCCTGGATTGGCAGGCCGTATGGTGGTTGGCGGCGATGTGCAATTCAAAGGACGGGCAGTGGATAAGCTTCTTGGGGATCTGCCCAGGCTAAAATATGAGGATTTTAAGGATTGTCCCCACGAAAACCTGAAAAGCCCCGAGAGAGTGCATCTCGATCCGTTCGGGAATATTCACATCTGCCAGGGTATTGTGATAGGTAATGTAAATAGGACGCCGTTGAAGGAGATCATGGCAGAATATCAACCCGATAGCCATCTTATCATCGGGCCGCTTATGTCGGGTGGACCGGCCGAATTGGCGAGAAAATATGGCCTTGATATCAGTGGCGGATTTGTCTCACATTGTCATTTATGCTTCGAGGCCAGGCGTTGGCTTCTGGGAAAATTCCCGGAGTGCCTGACACCCGGGCAGGTTTATGGCCGCTGAATATCACATTAATGGAATGACATTAATAACCTGATAAATTAATAAGCCATCTCAGCTTCCAGGCTATTCTGGCAAAATAGAAACTTATCGCCAGATACCATTTTTTGCTCACGGCCCGGTTAAATGGATAGATACCCGCTTGCGCAATGCCATGGGCGGATGCGCACTTTAGGCGTAAGTTAATAAATAATAATGAGTTATGGCGTCTTATAAATTAAATTTCTTGGTGGGATCCACCCTTCCGATAACCGGCCTATAAAATTTCTCATAGGGAATGTCGCCCAGACTGATGGCGCCAAGGTCCTTGCATAGCTTCTTTTTTATGTCATCGAAATAGCTAAAGGCCGGGCATTTTCCCTTTCTGTGGCCGACCCTCTTGCTTTCAGGCTTGGTGCAAATAGCCGGGTAAACGGGTCCATCGATAGCTTCAATTACTTCCAGGAAGGAATATTCTTTCCGTGGCTTGGAGAGATAATACCCCCCGAAAATGCCTCTATGGCTCTTGAGTAGCCCGGCAATGACCAACTCCTTGAGTATCTTGGCCAGATACTCCCTGGGAATGCTTTCGGCCTCCGAGATTTCATTGATAGATGCCGGATGGTCCCCATTCACAGCGGATATGTAGAGCATGGCGTGTAGGGCATAATCCGCCTTACTCGTGATCTTCATACGACTCTCTCCCTTCTTTAAAGGTAATCTTAGTTCTTCTCCCGGTTAATTTATGGCAGATACGGGTATTAATTGTCAATTAATTTTACGGCAATTACGACAAATAGTATTGTTTTTTTGGGAGGCCTCACCTTTCGCGAAAATTACGGGGCGGGTCAGTATAAGAGGCCTATATGGGTCCGGTATCGACATCTTTCGTCGCGGGGCCTTATCAAGAGAAAACCCCCCATTGGTGAAACGGGGGGTTATCAATCGCATGCTGGCTTGGGGAAGCTTATTTCATCATCGTCATTTTCCTGGTAAAGGTTTGGCCTCCGGCCTTGAGAACGTAGAAGTAGGCGCCTGATGCGATCTGCTTGCCGCTGTCATCTGTACTATCCCAGACGATGGACTTGTACCCGGCTTCCATTTCGGAATTGACAAGTGTCCTCACCCTCTGCCCCAGGATGTTAAAGACCTGAAGATTGACAAATGCTTGCACAGGCAGGTCAAACTTGATTTCTGTAGTCGGGTTGAAAGGATTGGGATAGTTTTGCGCGAGGGCAAATTTGCTCGGCAGATCCGCCGCGCCGTCATTTACTCCGACATTAGGGCTGACATGAAAGGTCACCGGAATCGTGATCGGATTCACCTCGCGGTTGACATCTGAGCCGGTCAAGAGCAGGGAGCCGACATAATCTCCGGCTTCCAGCAATGTCGCGTCGAAAATGACCGTGACATTCAAATTTCCACCGGCAACAATACTTCCGCTCGATGGATTCGCCGAAAGCCAGCCTGTCGAATAGCGTATGGCCATTTCGTTGTGCAGATAGGCCTGGTTGTAGGCCACTTGCAGCCCGATACTGCCGTCTTCATTCTCTATCCCCACTGTAACATCCGTTTGCCAGACATTGCCATTGATGCCATATTGGGTCACGATACTGCCATCGCCATTCAAGACAACCTGGATGTCATGAGGATCCAACGGATCGGGGTAATAGGGCCATCCGACCCATGAGACGATGAATCGGTTCTGGGCGACATCGTATTTATAGTAGCAATGCCCGACCGTTCCCCCGTCAAGATCATCCCACTCCACCGCTACGATGGCGTTTGGATTGGCCGAATTCGGGATTGCAGCGTTAGTGAGATAGCTGCTGGTTACGGGCATGAACGAGATCCAGCCATTTGTGGAAATGACAATATCGGAGTAGGTTACGCCATAGAATGGGAAGCTCATGCCCATGGGAATAGGGTCGGTGTAACCATCGTCAACGGAGCCATGAGGCCAGGGCGATATTTCGACGCCATCGGCAGTAATATCGATCCAATCGTAGGTTGGCCCGTCCGGCTCATCGGAATCAATCCAAACATAGCCGAACTCATCAGGCCCTCCCCTACCAAGCAACATCGGCGGGCCCTCAGGTTCATTTGCGGGATTATCCTTGCATTCCTCATCGCCGATATTGCCGGATCGAGTTGATGAAACGGGCATGGCATCGGAATTTGCGGGTCCGCCACTCAATAACAGCGTGGTTTGGGCCATGATGGCGAAATCGAGAGTCAAACCTCCCGGATTCGATATATTGAGGTTTCGCGTGACGATTTCACCGGACACGCCATTGACATCAAATGATAACGGATCGGCCGTCATCCTGGCGCCGGTGACCGGGGTGGCAACGGCCTCGTTTGTCGGCGGCGATTCAACCGAATCGGTCCAGACTGCGGTCAGTTTATAATAATATGTCACATTATTCTGCACATTGGTACTGTCGGTATAGTTGACCAGGGAACCGGCAATATTGCCATTGTGCAGGTGAGCGGGATCGAGCGGGACGTTTGGCGATGTTCCCCGATAGAGTTTATAGTGGACCGGAGCAATGCCATCGGGGTGATTACTGAATTTGATAGCCAGATCGTTATGCAGATAATTCTGATTGTAGGTTACCTGCAAACCGTCTGTGCCGCTCTCGTTTTCGATACCGACTGTCACGTCGCTCTGCCACAGGTTTCCATTGCGGTACTGGGTTATTATCTTGCCGCTGTAACCATGGAGGATGACCTGGAAATCGCGCGGCTCGGTCGGGTCCGGGTAGTATGGCCAATTGATCCAGGAGATGATAAATCGGTTCTGGGCGGCATCATACTTGTAGTAGCAATGTCCGACAGTACCGCCATCAAGGTTATCCCACTCAACCGCGATGAAAGCATTTGGCAGAGCCGTGCCGGGAATGGCAGCGTTGGCAAGATAAGACGAGGAAACCGGCAGGAATGAAATCCAACCGTTAGTGCTGATAGAAACACTATTGTACGTGATACCGTAGAATTCGAAATCCATATCCATCGGTACCAAATCGGTATAGCCGTCATCGACCGATCCATGAGGCCAGGGGGATACCTCAACCCCATCACCGGTGATATCGACCCAATTGAATATGGGGCCATCAGGCTCATCGGAATCGATCCATTCATATCCAAAGGCATCAGGACCGCCTCTCCCCAAAAGCATGGGAGGTTCAACAGGCCTGTCACCGCTGCCGGCGATCCATGAACCGGGAGGACTCCAGATGAGAGGCACATAAGAGTCGCGTCCACCGATTGCATATAGACCTGTCGGAGGCAGGTGGCCGACTGCCAGGTTTATTCCCTCCGACATGGCCGATTCAAGGGGCGGCGTGCCGTCATCGACCGCTGTAACCCTGATCATATACAAGCCGTCCTCGCCATTCGGAATGTCGAACGAAAAACTCGTATCGGTGGCAGTACCGGCAAGGACTGTGGGGCCGCTGGGCATCAATTTCTTGTAGACGTTGAAGTGATCGCGATCTCCCATGGCATCATTATGCGACCAGGAAACGCCTATCGTGCGATTATTGACATTACCGGTCAGATTAATAGGCGCCTGCGGAGCAAAATTGGCGGGCGTGCCCGAGGCCTCGTTTGTAGGAGGCGATTCGATTGAATCCGGCCAGACGGCGGTAAGTTTATAGTAATAGGTAACGCCGTTCAGTAAATTATCCTGATCGAGATATGATGTCAACTCGCCGCTGATGCTGCCATTTATCAAATTGGCGGGATTAATCGGAACATTCGGGGAGATCCCCCGATAAAGCTTGTAATGAACAGGCTGGACACCCTCCGGCCCGGCGCTATACTTAATCGCCATGTCGTTATGGAGATATGACTGATTGTACGTCACCTGTAATCCCACCGTACCAGCCTCGTTTTCGATACCGACGGTGACATCGCTCTGCCAACTTGTGCCATTGCGATATTGAGCGATGATGGTCCCACCGCTTTTCAATATGACCTGGATATCGTGCGGGGCCGTGGGGTCAGGGTAATATGGCCATCCAACCCAGGAGACGATGAACTGATCGTTGAGTGCATCGTACTTGTAATAACAATGCCCGACCGAACCGCCGTCGAGATCATCCCATTCCACCGCCACGATGGCGTTGGGAGTGGTGTTGTTGGGGATAGCCTCGTTTCCTATATGCGAGGACGTCTGGGCCTGAAATGACACCCAACCATTAGTGCCGACGACGATATCGGTATAGCTGATGCCGTAGAACATGAAGTCCATTCCCATAGGGATGAGGTCTGTGTACCCGTCATCAACGGTGCCATGCGGCCAGGGCGTTATTTCGACGCCATCGGACGTGATATCTATCCAGTCGAAGCTGGGGCCGTCCGGCTCATCGGAATCAATCCATTCATATCCGGCGGAGTCCGGCCCCCCCCTGCCAAGAAGCATGGGCGGATACTCAGGCTCAATCGCGCCCTTGAGCATCTCCTCCGGCATGTCGGGGTTATCCACAATCGGTTCAACTGGTGCGCGTGAAACATTGGCGACTCTCCAGGAACCTGGTAGGATCCAACTCAAAGGCACTTCGAACTCATGCCCACTGATAGCGGTGAGGGCGCCGGGAGGAAGATGGCCTACGGCAACGTAAACCTCTTCGGACGGTGCTGATTCGAGCGGCGGAGTGCCATCGTCCACGGCGGTAACGGTGATCTTATAAACACCGTCTTCACCATCGGGAATTGCAAATGAGTAATCCGGCGTAGTCGGCGAACCGACAAGGATCGTTGTGCCTTGCGGCATTAGTCTCTTATAGACGTTAAAATGTGCCAGGTCTCTGGCGGAATCGCCAAACGACCAGGTAGCGTAGATAGTTCGGCTGTTTTCGGTTGCCTGGAGGCCATATGGCCGATAAGGCGGAAGATTAACGGCAGTGCCGTTGGCCTCGTTTGATGGGCCCACCTCGACAATCTGACCACCGCCTATATCATAGAGCGCGGCGGCCTGGTAATAATAAATCTGGCCATTGACAATGGAATCGAGCCGGCCGCCCCAGTCATCGTAATTATTCACGACTATCATCGAGCTGTTAACCCTATTGGCATCGCCACCGTTATAAGCTCCAGGGGCCGTGCTGCGATATAGATTATAGCCGGCCAGCACTTCAACATCCGATTGAATTGGTCCCACAGGGGTCTGCCAGGCGACCGGGATATGGCTGTCGAGGCCGGACGAAACGACCAGGTTGGTCGGCGGCCCCTCGGTGCCGGCCAACTGCACGACATAAGAATCGTTGGCATCATTAAAAATGAAATCGTATGAGCCGCTAAAAGCGCAATTGAATAAAATGTCAACTCCACCGATTCCACCCGCCCCATAGCTGGCCACGACAGAATGCATGACATTAAAACGGAAAGCATAGGTAAGGCCGGAATCGAGAGGCGTGGCCGCGCCCCATTTTGTGGGGCTGTTGTTAACCGGATGGGATAGATCCAAATTTAATCCGTGGTTCCCGACGGCGGTTATGATCCAGTTATTTTCTGACCCGGAGGGATTAACGGCGAGAGTCGGGACTGAAGGCGGGGTCAGGTTCAGAATTTGGAAGTCGGCGCCGTTCTGGAGGCGCGCAGCTTCGCCGCCGTAATTCTCGCTGTAGATAGCCCACCCATAAGTGTGGATCAGATCACGCGCGAGCATCACACTACCAGTGAAAATACCGTCATTGGCCGCTTGATCCGGCGATAATCCGTTATCTCTGATTTCAATCAGCGGCGCCGACCAGGCGCCATCCCAGAAACCATCCGTGTTCCAGCTGCCTTTGATATAAAAGGGACGATATGAAACATGGGCGGGGTTGGCAAATGAGGCCATCAGGGTTGCAGTGACCTTGCCTTCGAGGGCATAATCTCGAAATATAGTGTCGTTCTCGACAACCGTCACGGTATCATAAATTGGCAGGTGCGTGGGCGACTTTTCAATCTTCACGATCCATGCTGTATCAGATGGCATAAAGATGTAATATTGGCCATTTAAACGGGAATCGACCGCCCAGGGTCTGTCCAATACCGAAATATGAGCCCCAACAATAGGATTACCTGTGGCCTGGTCAGTTATGACTCCGCCCATTGTGCCCCACCCGTCAAGATATGACATCGCAAGAAGCACTGCCTGATAAGCGTTGACCACACCCATGCCATATGTGTTGTCCTCGCCGGGGATATTATCCGCGGGGGATTCAACGGCGGTCTCATACATGATCTGCTTGACCTGTTCGGAGGTCAGGTTAGGATTGGCCTGTCGAATCAGAGCCACAACGCCGGCCACGTGGGGGCAGGCCATGGATGTGCCGCTTAATGTGGTATACCCTCCGTCGTCATAAGATGATCTAACATTTACGCCGGGAGCGGAGACCTCGGGCTTGAAGGTGGCGGACCCATCAGGGGTGCAATTCGATGGTCCGCGCGATGAGAAACCGGCGATCGGCATATTCGCGGTGGCGCCGTCTACCGCGCCTACTGAGAAGGTCGAATATAGTGTCGTAGCCCTATCGGCTGGACGGCGTATGGTCGAGGGACCGCTGGCCCCCTCGTTACCGGCGGCGAAGACAACCACCACACCGGCCGCCTCGCAACCATCTATAACAGACCAGAAGGTCTGATCGCAGGGCGGGTAACCATGACTGGTCGTCACCCCCCAGCTATTGGAGCAGACATCCGGCACGTCCCAGACAGTACCCGGATTTTCATCAGGATCGGCAATCCACTGAAACGAAGCAATGGCATCAGAGACAGTACGGGGTATTCCACCCCCCCTATCTATCGCAGCAGCGGCAATCCACTGTGCGTCCATGGCGACTCCGATGGTATCACCTGATTCGGAGCGACCGCAAATGGTGCCCATGGTATGGGTTCCGTGGCCGTTGACATCGTTGGGGGTTGGCCAGTTGGTGGTGTATGGATCAAGCCAGGCCCACTCAGGATGCCCTGCGTAGCGTGGGTCGTTGCCTGCCCAGCGGGCGCTCAATGCCTCATGGGTTCCCAGAACGCCTGTGTCAATATTACTGACCAGCCTTCCCTGGCCGGTTATGCCAATCCCCCAGCAACTATCGGCCTTGATTCTCGTAAGGCCGATTTCGTGACTGGAAATTATCGGCTCGCCTCCGTTCTCTTCCACAGGCCTAATGCCCTCGATCTCATAATCAGGGCTAACCTGAAGGACGTCGGTTCGCATGACGATTTCGTCAAGCGCCTTGGGGGAGGCCGAGACAGCGATCACATTCCCTATCCAAAAGGCTTGATAACGCTCTACCTGCCCGGAGGCAACCAGTTCGTCGAGGCGCGCAATCAGGTTGACCTGGGTCATGGTGGCCTTTTCCTGCAACGCCCGCACAACGGCCTCATGCCATGCCTGCCTATCGGCCTTAATGGCATAGAGTTGATCTTGCAGTATCCTCAGATCTACCTGGTCCGCCATTGCGATTATCGCGGATACATACTGCCCGCCATCCTGATGCTCGGCCAAGTACTGCGAAAAATCAGCGCTATATTGGCCGGCAAATGCCAGGGAAGAGAAAAGGAGCAAACCAAGGATGAAGATTACGAAACCTAAAGTCTGTCGCATAAAGCTACTCCATTTGGGGTGAAAAAAATGAGAATATTACAGCCATTTCGCAAGGATTTGGCCTTCCAATCCGAAATATATGTGAAAAAATGACAACGGGAATCATCCAAAAATCAAACTCGCGATGCTCAGGTCACGGATTTCAATTATTAACCTTCACCCCCACCATATTACTCTGAACCCATAATATGAATACATATTTAATTGTCAATCAATTTGTCGGAGTAGTCCTCCCAAAACTATGAATCATTTGATATTGGACATGCTGCCAGTAAATGCTGTCAGTTGGGAATAAGATAACTAAGAGCATTCAGGGATACCCTAATCCCTAATCCCCAATCCTTTGCGCCACCGCCTGGCAATTCGATATATGTGATAGAGCTTGTTGGCCTGAATGCCTTCTTTTGCCTATTTTGAACCCGCTTTTTGAGCGGATGGCTTGTAAAATTTCTCATATGGGATATCATCGATTATGACAGAATCCAATTCCTTTATAAACCCACGCTTTATCCGCTCGAAGACGGTCAGGGCCGGGCACACCCCTTTCCTATGCCATTGCCGCTTGCTTTCGAGCTTTGTGCAATTGGAGGGCTCGACCGGGCCATCCATGGCCTCGACAATGTCGAGAAAAGTGATTTTGCCACGGGGCTTAGCCGGCAAATACCCCCCATCTCTTCCGCGCTTAGGCTTGAGGAGGCCGGCTCGCCTAAGCTCTCCCAGTATTTTGGCCAAATACTCCCTGGGTATATTCTCAGCCTGGGCAATCTCGGTAATTGTTGCAGGATGATGGCCTTTCAGTGAGGCCACATACATCATGGCATGCAGGGCGTAGTCGGCCTTGTCAGAAATTTTCATAGTATCTCTCCCTCTTTTTGACCGATAATCCTCGTTCTTCTCCCGCTACTTTGGTTCAATTAATGGCTAATATGATAGGACATGAAGGGTAATGAGGTCAATTGGCAAAAGAAGGCCGGCGACCGGGCCAAGTCTCTGTGATATCGGAACCGCACGAGTTACATGCCGAATTGAGAGAATCTACGACTCTTTGCTGCTGTTTCAATTAGAAACAGCCAAAAATAGAGCCAGGTTAGAAATCGATGCCAACCATGCGATATAATTACTAGACCACCTATTTCAAGGAGGAGAAATGATAATTTGGTCTATTGTCATGTTTGCCCTGGGCGCCGCGGCCTTCCTGGATAGCTTTTATAATTTCGGTGGAATATTCCGCCAGGCCAACGCTGTCCTATTCATGCTGTTGTCGCTGGGGATTCTGTTCAGAACCCAAATGCTCACGAGAATGCGGAAAAACGAGACTCTTCAAAAGCGAACCGAGGAGCTCCTGGTCAAGAATGCAGAACTTCAGAGCCAACTCGATCAGGCAAAGGGAATTGTCGCCGATCAGAAGGCCTCGCAGAAGATATTGTATTAGTTTATTCGTCAGCTGTATGTCTTCAAACGAATTTGGACACTTTGTATCTTAACTTAAGAGACACTTTTTTGATTAGCAAGTCCTTTCGATTTTAGCATTCTCATTTCTGACAACTGACATATTCTTGAAGGAATCAC
>Ga0315293_10001931_pt1 | contig 20065 bp, 17 predicted proteins | sample YL17G13_20_MG_FD_203071 | JGI IMG/M metagenome (GOLD analysis project Ga0315293, IMG submission 203071) | Sediment microbial communities from Yellowstone Lake, YNP, Wyoming, USA - YL17G13_20 | ecosystem: Environmental > Aquatic > Freshwater > Lake > Sediment | place: USA: Wyoming | collected... | reverse complement strand
TATATATAAATTAATATCGAAGCCTTTTAATAAAAAAACATTTCTAAATCTTGAATCTTTAAAATTTGGAGTTTGTAATATAGACATTGATAATGATTTAGATAATAAACCCATAAATTTAGAAACACATAAAAAAGAAAGAGAATATTCGAGAAGCTTAAATACTAAAATGACAGATTTTGTGGTTAAATATTTTTTTCAATTAGAAGAATCAACTTATAATTTTTTAGAATTAGTTATTACAACATTTGAGGAAGTTTTGGAAATTTATAGAAAGAAAAAAGGATTAAAAGAAAATAATGTTATGTTTTTACATAAAGGTGGGAATATGTTGAGATTTATTTCAAAAGAATTTTCAAAAAAAATACCAAATATGGCAAATAAAGAACTTAATAAACATTTTAGAGAATTTTTCAAAAAATCAGATGCAGATTTTGCAATTCATATATCTCATGATATCCTTAATAGATATGAAATACAAGATGAATTATCTCAATTGTCATTTTTGGTCATTAAAGAATTAACAACTATTTTATATCAAAATGCTGGATTTTATTTTAATTTCTTCAATTACGATTATAAATACCAAGAAAAAATTTTAAACAATCATTTAAAAGAATTTAATAAATTAGGTGTAGAAACTTACAAAAAATTATCTATAATAGATTTTGATACAAATGATACTATTATAGAATTTGAAGATACTGAAAAAAGAAATCTTTTAAATTCTTATTATTTAAAAAGTAAAAATAATGGACCAATAACTGTATCATATAATGATGCAATTTATTGGGAAACATTTAATAACGATGTAAATGTAATTTCACATTTTAGTCTTATGAGATCAAAGTTGGGATTTATTTTAGAAAATATGGAAGGTAAAAAAAGAATAGTTTGGGGTGAATTAATAGACGTTGCTATTAGATACCCAGAGGAATCGATCGATAATAACTTAAAGAAAGATATTAATTTTTATTTTCAAAAGTATGAACTTGAACATGAAGATAAACATTTAAAATTTAATTCATATAATGTAAAATATTTAATTAGAGATTTAGAATGGATTTTATTTTATAATAATTTTTATCCGTGGGATGATCAAAAATCTACAAAAAGATTACATAGATTACTTTATTTATATTTTGTTGATTTATTTATTAATCTACCGGATGGTAATTTAAGATTATCTTTTATTAAAAATACCATGGAATTAATAAAATTACTTTATGATAATAAAATTGCAAATGATGATATTATTAATAAATTTAATAAATTTAGACTAATATATATTCGTTATGATGTAGAATTTTTAAGATTTTTTGAACTTTTATTTAATTTATTGAAAAAAGGAGGTTATATCGATGATCTTGATGATTTCTTTAAAGTTATATATTTAGACTTGAATTTTTTCATAGAAACTTTAAATAAAATTCCGATTTATTGTAGTAACAGTGGAACAATAAAAAATGAAGATATATCTTCTTTTGATATAAAAGAGTTGATTTAAATTACAAAATAATACATTGATTTTAATTTACAATAATTTATTTTTACAAAAAATAAATTTATTTTTACAAAAAAAAACTTTATTTATGTTATTATTTTTATAATAGTAATTATAAATGGGTGCATTTGATTTTTTATGGGATATAGTCGAAATTGTGGCTGTTATTGGTATATTTATAGTTGTGTGGTTTACATTGGCCATAATGGGTGCTATTGGCGTAGATAATGCTGATAAATTTGTGAAGGATTTAAAGAAAAATTTAGGTGAAACTTCACCAGCATACATACAAGCAAATAAAGGATATAATACTTTAGTTTTGCTTGAAGTGGTAACGTGGATTGGGTTTGCTTTATTTATTATATTTCTTATTTTATTAGTTTTATTTGAAATATTTGGTGGCGAAGTAATTGAAGGCGCAGCAGCTGTTACAGTTGGTGGTGTAGAAGCAACAGAAGCAGGTGTAGTTGCAATCGAAGGCGCTGTTGGTTTAGAAGCTGCTGCAGCTACAGATTTAGCTTTAGAAGTTGGTGCAGAATCTGCGGCAGAATTAGAAGCAGAAGAATCACAAATTAGACAAGTATATAAACAATATGATAAATACAGAGGTAAAGCAAAAGATGAATTATTAAAATCTAAATCAAAGTATGATTCTCAAATAAGTAGTGAATCTGGAAAAATATCTGGTTTAGGAAAATCTTGTAAATATGGATTATATTGGGATAAATACTTTTTTAATTTTAATGGATTATTTAATATATTAAGAACACTCGTATTCGATTTATCTACTTTTGCTTTGTTTATATTGGGGTTTGAATTTGCATCGGCGGCTACAGATTTAGGTCAAGCAGGTAATAAAGCTGTAAAAGAAGGTTATGCCGGAGCAAATGATCAACCAAAAGGAGATGTTGAATCTGGTTGGGCTGCATTTATCAGTATTACACCATTTATCATTATTTTAGTGTGGGGCATTGCACATATTATTTACAAATATTTTGTAAAATGTCCAGGTTTAAACGAAGAAACAAAAAAACTGTTAGAAACTGAAAAGGCTTTAAATTTAGAAGTACAAGTAGCTGCCAAAAAAATAGAAGAAGAAGAGATACAAAAGAAAAAAATAAAGAAAAAGAAAGAAAAAGAAAGAAAAGATAAAGAAGATCAAATAGATTTTATGTTGGCACAACAAGGTAAAACAAGAAATATTGAAGACACACATCATGAAGACACACATCATAAACACACACATCATAAAAAAAAACATAATGAAACCCACAAAAAATCAGGATTTCATGTACCTTTTTTTGGTAAAAAATCAACAATAGACTCAAATCCCGTTTATAAACATGTAAGCGATAAAGTATCAACTGAAGCTATTAAACATGCAGATACATTAATCAGCAAAGGAAGTGATTATGTTGGTGCTGCAATTTCAAAAACTTTAAGTAGTGTTTAGTTTATACATAATGAAAAAAAAATTAATTATTATATGGGTTTGGAATCTCATTATACCCAACACTTGTATAACCTAAATCTTTTATTGTTTTTTCAGTATCAATAAAAGGTTTATTATTCATTATATTAGTTGATGATTTTTTTGGTTGACTAAAAGAACCATTTTGTATTTTCTTTCTCAAAATATTACCATCACTAGATTTATAAGAAAGAAAAAATAATAATAAAATTACTAAAAAACATAAAAAACCAATAAGACCCCACATCCAAAATTTTAAATTATCATCTGCTTTAACATATCCTTCAAAAGATGACTTACAATTTACTGGATTACATTTTCCACAAATATTATTTCTACAACCTGGATCATTTATAACTTGATCGCATAAATTAACACAATTACTGGATGTACAATTTTTACAATCAAATTTAGGACATTCGGGGCATTTATGACAATCTGGTTTAATAGGAAAATTTGGTTTAATAGGAAAATTTGGTTTAATAGGAAAATTTGGTTTAATAGGAAAATTTGGTTTAATAGGAAAATTTGGTTTAATAGGAAAATTTGGATTAATAGGAAAATTTGGATTAATAGGAAAATTTGGATTAATAGGAAAATTTGGATTAATAGGAAAATTTGGATTAATAGGAAAATTTGGATTAATGGGATTAATAGGAAAATTTGGATTAATAGGAAAATCTGGTTTAATAGGAAAATTTGGTTTAATAGGAAAATCTGTTATTTTAGAGCAATCAGGACAATTTAAATATTCAAAACCAGGAGGATATAAACTAAATTCAAATTTATTTGATAAATTTCTAATACAATATCCATCACCCAAATTTCCGTAATTATTTTCTGAATTTATAAGTAATCCGAGTGTATCATGTGTTATATTTGAAATCATTTTCTCTCCACAACCTAGGTTTGATACAAAAAAAGGAATAAAATTAGATTTATTTGCTAAATTATTAGTCGTGGCTCCCATCATTGAAATATAATTTTCTTCTCCCTCGGCGTATGGCATCGGTATTAAATCACACATTTCATTTTTTTCACCAACTTTCCAATATCTATAGCATTGTTGAGTAAAAAGACTATTTTTATAATCCATTTCTGTTTCTCCAGATTTTGTTATCCATTTAACAGGAATAGGCACAAAATTTAGAGTTGTATCTTTTTTCGTTGTAGTAATTCCAGAAAATAATTCAGAATCGCCATCTATAATTTTTATCGTGGAACGATTTTTAAAATTTATAACTTTACCATCTTCATTTAGTGGATCTCTAGTCATTATGTTCCATGACTGAATTCTATAAGTTCCGTCATTCCAATCATATAAACTATTATTTGGGTTAAAATTGAAATCTAACAAATTGCTGCCTATTTCCGATAGAAATAATCCACCAATTAAACGATTATACCCTAAATATTTATTCATTGGTGTGCCATCTAAATAATAAGCTTCTAACATATAATTGAAACAATAAGAATTATTTTCTTCCGAATTTGATGATGTATATTTCCATTTAAATAAAACTGGTTTGTATTCGAAATTCGTATTTTCAAAAATTTGATTCCAATTTTTAATTAAATGGACTGGTTGCTGCTTACAATCTTTTTTATAAGCATAAAGAAAAAAAGATGTCGAAAAAATAATACTTTCTTCCATTAGAAAGCCACCTAAAAAGAATAAATGAGTTTCTGGAATTAAATGTCCACTAACTATGACGTCTTCTCTTACATTATAATTCATTTAATGTTTTAACATAAAGTAATATTCAATAAATATTACTTTAAAAAAATATATTAATATATCATTTTATTAAAAATAAAATGATATAATGAGTCTTAATTTTAAAAAAAAATCAAAAAAGATCGACTAAAAATGTTCATTTTTAACATAAAAGATAAAAGTGATATCTTGCAAATATGAAAGAAAAATCACAAAAATGATTTTAATTGATGACACGTTTTCGAAATTGAAAAAATATCTCATATATTTTATAAAAAATCTGGTAAATTAATATATTAGTCATTCCAAATAAAGAGAGTGTTTAATTCATATTTAGCGAATAGCGAAAAAAAAACTATTTAAATTGACATGAATTAGGCACTATTTTTACTTGGACTTACTCTAATATTATAATTTGTATTTATTTTCCAAAAAACAATCACTTTGGTGACATAACTTTGATTCTTCTTTATCATCTTTTTCATAATTATCTAAAATTTCACTTGATGCAAGCAAACATTCATTTTCTTCAGAATCAAAACCTTTCATGCAAAAATTGTAAATATAAGACCAAGGATAACAAATAATTGGCAATTTTAATTCTTTTACAATTTTTTCTTTTCGTTCAATTTCTTCAAATACATAACTTGGTAAAGAGGTAAAATTCCATGGGTTATGTCTTTTTTTCAAAATATAATCAAATTCAGATCTCACGATTGTAAATAAACGATTATTTTGAACATATCTAATTACATCAAATGGAATAAAAGAATCAATTTGTGATTTATGAACAGAATCGGTATCTTGACTAGTTTTTAAAATAAATGAGCAATTTAAAATATTTTTTAAATCTTTTTTATTGGACTTTTTTATGCGTGATTCGATATCATATTTTTTTTCTATAAGTTCTTTATTAAGTTCTTTTTCATCTAAATTATTAATATCAATCATATCTATTGGTAAACCTAATAGATATATTTTTGTTGCTTTATTTAAAATTGCAAAACGATAATTTATTCCATATTTATCAATGATATTTATAAATCTTTCATCAGGAAAATAATCCAACAATAAATTTAAATCATCGTTGTTTATAGAAGTAAATGGCGTGGATTTGAATTCATTAATAGAATCATAAATGGAATTAAACAATTCTTTCAAAGTATCGTGAAGATATATGGTCATCTTACTATGATTTCTTTTAGTTAATCCTATTTCTTCTATAGTCATAATTATGAGAATAAGATTGTCTACATCTAAGTTTTTAAAGTTTGTTTTTTTAATTTGTTGTAAAAGATTTTCCATTGAATTTATTTATTTTTTAGTGTGATATATTTTAAGCTTACTTATTTTTAATAATAATAAAAGATAAACACATGCACAAATTTTTAAATATATTTCATTTAAATTTATCACTAAAAGTGATAAATTTTTTAATAAACTCATTTCTTTACAGATTTTAATGTTAAAATAAAGTTGCTTTAAAATAATTTAGTACCATGTCCGTCATACAATTTTCCATATCCTTTTTCTATCATTTCATCATTGATATTGACACCTTCACAGTGAATAATCGTTAATATACGACCATATTTATCAAAATTTCCCAATTCAGCTGTTATTATTTTATTTAAAATTCTATCTCTAAGATAATCCCTGGATTCTATCGCTTTTTTTTTTTCTTCTGGATCTTTTGATTTTATTTCTGCGCTGTTGTATTTAAAACATCTACAACTGAATAGACATGGTTCTGAACCTTCGTGTGGAACAAATACTAAACCAATAGTGTCCCCGTCAAAGCATGATACAACCTTTGCTTTAACTATTTTCCCATTAAATGTGAATCTTTTTGTTGTTTTGTTGCATTTAGATAAACAAGGATCCATTTTATAATTAAATTTATTAATGTTACAAAGAATTTATAAATTAATTATAATTAAAAACTCATAACACTAATAATTTAAATAAAAATGGATAATCAGAAAATGATAAAATTTTATCAAAAAATAAAAATAATTCAAAAAATAAAATTCCAGTTATTGTAAAATCTAAAAATTTAATAAAATAATTCAATTATTTCAATTGTTTTTTCGGTTTCATTATCTATTCAATATTAAATTCACTCATATGTGAGAGATTGGGCGTCAAAGAGATAATATTTTAACATCAAATAATATAACAGTTACGAATTTGTGGTAGAATTAAGAAAAATATCGAAAAATTTACACTAAATGTTTGATAATTAGAAACTTTTTGTAATAAATCTGATAAAAAAAATCAATTTCTATATCTTTATATTTTGTAAAAAAATACATTTGTCAATCAGTATAATCAGAAAAAATACTCATTTTAAATAATGGCAATAGTCGCAAAATACGGAGCTAAATGGTGTAATCCCTGTAAAAAATCAAAGCCTGCGTATTTAGCAGTACAAGAATCTTATAAAAATAAAAAAGTTACATTTTATGAAGTTGATGTTGATGATCCGCAATCTGAATTACCAGATTTCATTTTAGAAGAAATTGAAAATATTGATTCAATTCCATACGTTATCATAAAAAATGCAAATGATGGTAAAATTGTAAGAATTAAAGGATGGAATGAAGCAGATGTGAGAAAAGAATTAGAATATAGTTTACCAAAAGAAAAAGGTATGGATTACAGTGTTATTAAACCAGGAACAGTAATCGATTCTTCTAATGAAGATGATATAGAAATTTCTGATGAAGAAGAAGAAGAAATTTCAAAATTAAAAATAAAGGAAGCAGAAGAAGAAAGGGTAAGTTAGTCAAGAAGATGATTAAATATAAAAGTCATTGATTAAGTAAAAAATATCTGATTATAAATCAGATAAAATATAAAATTATATTTTAAGCTTCCAAATCTGTTATAAAATTTGGTGATATATTTATATTATTAATAAATTTCTTTGGTTGTGTATCATTAATAAATAATTGTGGTTGTGTATTATTATTAAATATTTTTGGTTCTATATCATTAATAAATAAGTGTGGTTTTGTATCATTATTAAATATTTTTGGTTGTGTATTTTCTTCAAATATATTATTTTTAATATCAAATGAAACATCAGGATTTAAAATTTCTACTTCATTAACTTCATTTAGAATAATTTTTGTTTTCATTTTATTTAAATCATAAAATATTATAACTATAAATATAATTCCTATAATTGCTGATAATATAAACATTATATATGCAGCTAAATTTATAGAACTTATTGCAATATCAAATTCACTTTTTACACTGGGTATTTTTATTAATTTATAAGTTCTACTATTTTCAATTAAATTTCCGGCGTATATTAATTGAATACCAGAAAATATAACAGCAAATATTGTTCCAAATGCATAAAGTTCTTTTATTATAATTTCTGAATATCTATGTAAAAAATCATTAATACGTTTATTAAAAGATTTTACAGAAATTTTAATAATTGAAAAAATTAAAATCAATATACCAAAAAATCCAACAAAAATAATTAAAAAACCTGCATATTTTAATACAGAATATGCTTCTTTGAGTTTATTATCAGTTATTCTTAAAGATATTGTTAACCCATTAGCTCCATTAAAAATTAAAAACCCAATAATTATCATTATAATATAAATAATACCCAAAATCACAATAATAATCCAATCTCCAATCATGTTTACTACATAACTATAAATTGATTGAGCACAGTTCAATCAATTTTTATTTTTATTTTATTGTAAATTATTGTAATCAAAAATCTTTTGATGATTTTTTTATGATATTATTATTTTCAAAATTGTAAATATCATTATTTTCAAAATTGTAAATATCATTATTTTCAAAATTGTAAATATCATTATTATTAATAATATTATCTTTATTTTTTGGTTTATGTTTTTCTGAATTCTCTTTTAGAGAAACGCGTTTATTGACTTTTTTTTTTGGTTTAATAATAACTCTTTCTTCTTTGGTAGCAAATAAAATAGTAACAACAATAATTAAAATTAAAATACCACCAATAATGATAAATAATGGAATAGCAACAGAATATGCACCAACACTGCTATTAATAAACTGTTGACAATCAGTTTCTACTAATTCTCCATAACCATTAACATCATAACAAACTGAATTTGTACCACAATATTGATTAAAAGATGAAGAAAGTCCTGTTTCATTAAAAGTATTCTGCATATTAGTACTGGAAGTAATACAAACACATGGTTTATCAGGTGAACATCCAGGACATATTTGTGTTATATTAACACTACCGACTGTAGAATCCTCCGCTTGAATTACCACATCATCTATAACACAAACGTTTGAATTACATTTGCATGTTTGTGTATTTGCATATCTTTGAACTGTAGAAATACGATGACACATTGGATAACAAGGAAAAGTACCTACTCCAGCTAACATACATGAATCAGTTGGTGTTATTGAATTTTGATATTCTTGAGTATCATATACTTGAGTTTGATCTGGAGGTGGAGATATAAAACAACCTAACCAATTAGCAATTCCTGGATTTACTTCCATATCATTATATTTATATTTTTGATTTTGAGATAATATAAATTCTAAATAATTACCACAAGCGTTAGGTGAACTTGATTGATCACCTCCTTTGCATATATTTAAAATACGAGCTTGTATTATATCTGAGCTTCCACTAGTATCTAAAAAATCTCCATTTGTACCCATAGATATTGCCATTACTCTATTGGCTTTTTTTTGAGATATTATTAATTGTTCATAGATAGTTGATGAAGAATCGACAAATGAAGGGTCTAAAACTTTATTACACTTTCCTGAAGTCCATGCCTCTGAAAACTGACTTATTGTTTTGTTATCACACATTAAACATGTTCTTAAATTATTATCTCCCAATGGAACTACATTTTGATCATCACACACGTCACAACAAGAGAGACTTTCGCATAAATAACCATTTGGTGCATCATTGTTAGAATTTGGGTCTTGTATTTTGCATGTGGATGTCATATTTTAAAAAATGATTTAAATTATATTCAAATTTTATAAAATAAAAAATTATGAGTTAAATTTTTAAAAATATATGTGAAGAAAATTATTCTTCTTTATCAGAAGATTCATAAGAAGATTCATTAGAAGAAGATTCATTAGAAGAAGATTCATCAGAATAAGAGGAATTATCTTCAGAATAAGAGGAATTATCTTCAAAAGAAGATAATTCCTCTTCAGAAGATATTGAATCATCGTTTAATCCTTTTGTTATTTTATATTCATCGAGTGATTCGTCATATTTTGCTGTAAAAAGAATAGGTATAAATTTTTCTTTATTTTTTTGTTTAAATAATTTAAATTGATCAAATCCTCCAATGTACTCTACTTTATAAATGTTATTTTTATTTTTATTTTTATTTTTATATTTTTCAACATAATTTACCTTAAAAATACAAGGAACAGTTTTATGTTTTAAATATTTTATAATATTTTTAAAAGGTTCATCTATTTGTTCATCAGTAATTTTATAAATGTTAATAAATTTATATTTTAATTTAAGTTCTTTAGCCAATTTTAATGCATTTTCTGTGTATGGGCAACCTTTTCTTCCAAAAATTATATAATTGTCCATTTTTAAATTATAATTTATTTTATTATTCATATTTTAAAATTAAAAATTTTAATACCTTTGGTATTAAAAATAAAAATTTAAAAGAGTAATTAAAATTTGCCATTGAAATTTAAAATGTATAAATATCCAATTAATAATAATAATATATTAAATAAACAAAATATATAAAAATAAGTTAAATTTTTAAAATTTAACTTTTTGTGAAAAAAACTTACAAATATTAAAATTATTAAAATTATAAAATTGATATTACACTCACTGTGTTTCCAATAAAATTGGATACAAATGCATATTTTCCATCAGGAGATATTGAAATATTAGATGGTGATTGTCCAACAGTTATCACAGAAGAAGTAAGTTCTTCACATTTTACATCTATAATATTTACAGTTCCTTGTCCAGGAGTTAAATTATTATATGTAAATGGTGGAATAAACTCTGCATATAAAGTATTATAATTAGAAACAAGAGCATATAGTCCATCTGGAGTTATAGCTAAACCAGAAGGTTGTATACCAACTGTTATTGTTTTTATAATAGAATTACATGAAGTATCTATAATGCTTACTGTATTTCCAGTGGGTCTAAAATTATTACTGCCAAAATTTGTAACGTATAATCTTTTACCATTTGGTGTTACAGATATTGCAAAAGGACCCGATAAACCTTTTATTAGTGATTTAAGTTTATTATTTTTAGTTTTTATAACACTTATTGTTCCTGTACCATTATTTCCATCCACATAATTAGCAACATATAAATATTTACCATTTGGACTAATATCAATAGCAGCAGGTGCTAATCCTACATTAATAGTATCAATTATTTTATCAGTATTTAGATTTATCACACTAACAGTTGATCCATTCCCACTAGAAACACCACCTGGACCTCCGTAGTTGTTAACATATGCTAGATTATCCATGATAACCATACCAGAAGGACCATCTAAACCACCTTCACTTGGTGTTAAATCACCAATGACTCCTATAACTTTATTTTTACGAATATTTATTTTTGTTATTGTACCTGGAAAATTTTTCTTTAAAGGAGTATTACTATTAGTGACATATGCTATTTTTCCACTTTTATTAATTGTTATTGTATATGGTTGATTAAAAGATTCATCTTTTATAGTGGCTACTAACATTTTTGTTCTAATATTAAAAACTGATACGCTGTAATTATCGGGAATATCATAATTATTATTATTTGCAACATATAAAAATTTACCATTTGGAGTTACTGCTGAACCAGCTGGTGTTACTCCCGTAATAAAAGTATGTGAAACTTTTGACTTGTGAAATGCAGACATTTTAATATTAATATCATAAAATAATTAAAAATTTTATGATCCTCGCGGCTTTCAATTTTTAATTTTAGTTTGTGCAGAAGAAATATTTACATTTTTAAAATGTAAATGGTAAAAATTTTGCATTTTATTATTGCAATTATTTTTATTTTTGTGATTTTAATTATAATTAGATATTTATCTTTTCCAAATGAAAAAAAACCTTTTGTAGAAAAATTAGAAAAACCTTTTGTAAATAATAATAATAATAATAAAATACCAAAAATTATTCATCAAACATTTTCTACTAGAGATTTAAATGTAAATTTAACAAAAATTGTGAATAAATGGAAAAAGTTGAATACTGATTATGAATATAAATTTTATGATGACAATGATTGCAGAAATTTCATAAAAGATAATTTTGAAGAAAGAATATTGAATGCATATGATAAAATTATACCTGGTGCATATAAAGCTGATGTTTGGAGATATTGCGTTTTATATTTACATGGTGGCATATATAATGATATTAAAATGAATCCATCATTTCCTATTAATTATTTTGTAAAAGATGAAGATATAGTTTTAATTAGAGATTCATCTCCAGAAAATATTTATCAAGCATTTATAGCCGTAAAACCAGGAAACGAGTTTATATGGAAATGTATTGAAACATCTATTTTTAATATTGAAAATAATTATTATGGAAAAATATGTTTGGACATTACAGGTCCAGGTATGGTTGGAAAAGAATTTTTAAAACATTATAATGTAAAAAATATTTCATTGGGTGTTAGTATGAAAATGAAAGATGAAAAAGTCACAATATATAATTTTACCGGAAGAAATAAAATAACATTTTTTAAAGAAAATTTTTTAATAGTTAACGAAAAAGATGAAAAAATTTTAAATCCTTATTATAAGGAATACTATGATGATTTAAAATCTTATAAAATAAAACGTTATGCTAATTTGTACAACAAAAGAAAAATTTACAAAATTTAATACTTTTAATTTTTATTAAAATTAATTTTATTAATATAATAATAAATGAAAATTTTATTGTTTATTATTTTTATGATTTTTTTGTTTACATTAATGTTAATGAAAAAAAATAATGATTTTTATGAAATTCAATTATATAAAAAATTAATTAATAATTATAAAGATAAATTAAACGTTTATAATGAAAAATATAATGAAAAATATACTCTTTTTTATCCAGTTTATTATATAAATATGGATAAAAGCGTTGATAGGAGGTTATATATGGAAAATCAATTAATAAAATATTCTGATAATTATACTAGAATTAAAGGAATTGACGGTTCTAAAATTAAAAATAAATATAAAGATACAATAGATGGTGTTTCTTTTAGAAATTTTTATTCAAATATGTCAAATGAAGAAATAGGATGCTTTTTAAGTCATATTATAGCAATAAAGACATCTTTTAATCGAGGTGAAAAAATTGCTATAATATGCGAGGATGATGTTTATCTAGAAACAATTTCTATAATTCCTTCGTTAGAAAAAATAGTTAATAATGCGCCTGAAGATTGGGAGATATTAAAATTAGTAAGTAATATAAATAAAAATTCTATAAAAACAATTTCATATATTAAATGTAACTCAACATATGCTACCTGTTATATAATAAATCAAAAAGGAATGGAAAAACTATTAAATATTGTTCTTAAAAATGACAAAATATATATCAAACCTTTATATCAAAATCAAAGAAAAGGTGTGATTGACATTTATATGTTTCAATTAATTAATACTTATATATTATCCACTTCATTATTTTTACCAGATAATACAATTTTAAACAGTACAATACATTTAGATCATTTAGGATATCATTTAAAATTATCTAAAAATATATTATCAAATATTCCATTACCACAAAATAAAATAAATGAAGATGTAGTTATAATTTGTGCGAGATACAAAAGAGATGTATCATTTTTAGATAAAATTAAATATAAAAGTGTAATATTAACTAAAAATGAAGATGTCCCCAATATTGCAAATGAATCTACCACATATTTAAAATATATTATTGATAATTACGAAAAATTACCAGAAATTATGATTTTTATTCATGATGAAAATCAATCATGGCATCATGATGGTAAATTGACTATAAGAATTCCTAAAATGATAGATTTTTTTTGTAAGAAAAAAATGGGATATTATGAATTTAATAATAGTAAGATTGATAATGATGAATTAATAAATTCTGAAAAAGTAACTAATTTTTGGAGAGATGTATTTCAAAAGCCTTTAGGTTTTGGTGAAATTAATGAAGTTTTACCAATTGGTAGAAAATGTTGTGCACAATTTATAGTATCAAAATCACGTGTGTTATGTAGGAGTAAAAAATTTTACGTTGATTATTATGATTGGTTAATTAAAAATACAAAATCAGAGGGAAATGGATGTAAATCTGATATTTCTAATGAATATTATAAATGGTTAATTAGAGATACAAGATTAGAGGAAAATGAATATAAATTTGATAAATTTAGTGGATATAACACAGGTAGATATGCTGAATGGACTTGGTATGCAGTTTTTAATGGAGAAAATTGTATAAATAAAATATAAATAAAATATAAACTTTATATTGAGTCATTCCAAATAAAGAGAGTGTTTAATTTATATTTAGCGAATAGCGAAAAAAAAATATTTAAATTGAGATAAATTAGGCACTTTTTTTACTTGGACTTACTCTAATATTAATATATTATTTCTTTGAGAAAAAAGAAATAATATATTATTACATTGTTTTTATTGATATAATTTTTAGGATGATTTACATCATGATTACGTATTTTATATGTTTAACATTAATAATTTTAATTTTAAAGTTTTATTTATTTTTTCTTAAAGAAAGAATTAAGTAATTATTTGTAAAATATTTAAATTTTTAGTGAAATTTAAATGCTTAATAAAAAAATAAATAAAAATTAAAAAAAATAAATAAATAAATAAAAATAATATTAAAATAATAACATTTAAATTTATTTCAATAAACCATTTAATTCTTTCAATATAATTATTTAAATTTCTTTTAATATTAACATTTAAATTATCTATTGGTAATAATGCTTTATTTATATTATAATTATTTTCTTTGCAATATTTAAATAAAATAAAATAAAGCTGAATTTCGGGAGCATAAGTCCATCTATTTCTTTCTAATTTGTAATATTCTTTAATAATAAAGGGATATTTTATTTTACCCAAATCTTCTTCAAATTTATTTTTTCCATAATTTTTATTTATTGCAGTGCAATATGTCTCCATAGATAATTTCTTACCTATCGCAAAAAGATCTTTATACATTAATATTTGCAAATCATCGTTTAAATCTAAAAGATTTAAAAATGAACAAAAATCTTGATTGTTTAAAAAATCGAAAGAAGTATCTAATCTCAATCTAATTATATAATCCACGTCATTAAAATCGTCATTTAAAAATAAATTAAAGGAATCATATAATTTGTAATATTGATGAATAGAATTATCATATTTTTGAAATGGAGGATCGACTGAATAATTTGATAAATAAAAATCCACTTGAGGTATTTTATTTTTTATTTTTTTGTAATAGTATTCCGTATCAAATAAATGAATATTTCCTATGTTATTTTTGCCAAAAAAATTAATAGTTTCTTCAACCAAAAGATTATCTGTACTTATATATACTCTATAATCATATATACTTTTTATTTTTTCATTAAAAATTTGTTTGTATGATTTTAATATTTTAACACTAATATCAAAATTTTTATTAAAATTATCATGACCAAAAGGATTCGATCTTATTTGACCAGAAAATATAAATGATATTTTTTTTTTCATTTTAACCATTTAACAATACTATCAAAATTATTTGACCAAAATATTTCGATCTTATTTGACTAGAAAATATAAATAATATTTTTTTTCTCATTTGAGTCATTCCAAATAAAGAGAGTGTCTAATTCATATTTAGCTAATAGCGATAAAAACACTTTTAAAATTGACATGAATTATGCACTCTTTTTACTTGGATTTACACATTTAACCTTTTGGGGTTTTTTGTGTTTTACTTAAGTATTTTCATTAACTTTTACATTTATGAGATACAGGGTTGATGTTATTCATCAAATTAGGTATTTTTTCATTGAATATACAGTTTTTGTAGATTTCTGACAGCAGAAGGTTCTATGATCTGCATTTGTTGCTAAGAGAGGACGCATATTTACAAATTTTTTAACTATTTTTAACTAGAAAAAGAGTAAGAATAATAATTTTTATATTTTTTGAATATAAAACAGGTAGATATGCTGAATGGACTTGGTATAAAATTTTAATGAGAAAATTTGTAAAAATAAAATATAAATACTCTTATATTGTTCATTAATAACAATTCTTCAAATATTTTTAAAAAATATTTCTGACATACATTTATTATACACAAAAGTGCGTTCTAATTGATGTAAAGGATTATTTTTATCAATTTCTTTAATTATTTTACAAACATCACCTAAATAAGGTAGTTTAATTATTTGAATTTTTTGTAAATCCATCCACCTTGAAATAGTTAAATCATCTGATAAAAAACATTCTGATGATAAATTTCTTTTATAATAATTAATCATTTGTTCTGAAATAAATTTACGTTTATATAAGACTGACCCATATCCTTCTAAAAATTTTACAGTTGTGGGTAATAAAATTTTATGACTAACTATATTAAGATTTTCATCCAAAGCATAATTACAAATTACACTATCCGGATATTCTATGCTAGCTTTTGACATTCTTTCAATTATATTATCGACATATAAATGATCATCATCTATGGTAATAATAATAGTATTAGGATCATTTTCTTCACTAATACATCCCAATAATTTTGTAGCAGGACCCATATCTAAACAACGAACAATTTTTCCGCAAGGTGGTAATTTTAAATTTTGATCTATATTATATTCTAAATTTAGTCTTTTAGACGTATAAGGAATACATGCATATATAGCATCAGGTTTTATTGTTTGTTTTGAAATATTATCAAAAATTTTTTGGAGATATTTAACTCTAGTAGGAATAGTTGTAAAACTTATAATTATTCTATTTTTATTTAAATTATTTTTATTTAAATTATTTTTATTTAAATCATCCTCATTTAAATTATTATTATTATTATTATTAATATATATCAATAATAATATTAATATAAATATTAATATAAATAATAATTCTGATTTTAAGTTCATATTTTTGTAAGATGTTCATTTTATAATTTTTATAAAAAATAACAAATAACAAATTATAAAATGAACATTTTTATATTTTATTTTATATTTTTATTAATAATTATGCTATTAATACTTATTAATTCAAATTCAATAAAAAATAACACGTCCGATTTAAAAAAAATACGCCTCAAATCTGAAGAAGAACTTAATGTATCTGAAAAAAATCACACATTAAAGTTTGAAAAATTTCAACCACAATATCAGATTACCACAATTATTACAACATCACCTATTTTATGTATGAAAAATATAAATATTATATCTGAAACAATTGATAGTCTATTTATTAATCCTATATTGGTCAATAATCATGTAATTATATGCTTTGATGGTGGTCCCTTGGATCCAAATAATATTATAGATGAAAAATGTGCAAATTTAGGGAATGAAATTAATATTTATGAATATGAAACTTATAAAAATAAGGTTAAAGCGTATGCTTTAACCTTATTACCATATGTTAGTTTTTCAGAACTTTTATTTAGAGGATGTTTAACTAATAACATTCATAACTCATTTCATATGATTAAAACAGAATACATCAATATTATGCAACACGATTTACCAATTATTAAATCTTTTGATATAGAATCAATTATAAAAATAATGGAACATGATAAGTTAGTTAAACTCGTTCGTTATGTGTACGACACCAATAATTTTCATAACGAATATACCAAAAATTTTATTAAATATGATCCAAAAAAATATAAAGCTCTTCTTCCCATGCAAAAGAAAATATATGGAGATGTTATACTTACAATTTGTTCACAGTGGTCAGATCAAAATCATATAACATCCAAAAAATATTACGAAGATGTTGTTTTTCCTGTAACTTTATTAAAAGGGTCATTCATGGAACATTTTATGTTTTGTTTACCAATAGAAGATCATAAAAAATATGGAACATGGTTTTTAGGGGAAATTTATGATGGATATTATATTAAACACACGGATGGTAGAAATAATATATGTTAAAATATATATGTATATAATAAATGAAATCTTTGTATTTTATAATATTAATATTGATTTTTTTTATTATAATATTTCTATTATATAATAGAAATATTATAGTAAAAAAAATTAATAAAAATAATCTTCATAATGAGCATTATCGGATAAAACCATTTTTAAATAATAATCAAAATCATAAGATGAGTAATTTTCCAATTTATTATATTAACATGAATCGGTCTGTGGAAAGACGAATATTTATGGAAAATCAATTTAGATTATTTTGTATCACTAATACAAATCGTATTGAAGCTATTGATTCAAATAATATTAATTCTTTTAAAAATGGAACGGTTTATTTTGTTGATGATCCTCCCATTAAATATAGTATATATGGTAAATATAATAAAAAAACTAGTTTTAAAGAATTAGCATGTTTATTATCACATATGAAAGCAATAACAAAGGCTTACAATAATGGTGATGAAGTGGCTATAATTATGGAAGATGATGTATCTCTAAACTTGATGCCGTACTGGGAAAAGACTATTAAAGATATTATTATAGATTCACCTGATGACTGGAATATGATATTATTGTATAATTTGCGTGAAGAATTGATTACCACTTCACCATTTCAACATATTGGGAAAGATAATCTTCCATGGGGAGCACAAATATATATAGTGAATAGAAAGGGAATGAAAGTGATTTCTGATATAAATTACAATATTAATGATATTAATATTGTTCTAGTTTCTGAGAATTTTTTAAATAAATATTTGTACCCTTCCTATTTATATCAAAAAAATTCTTTATTTTACACCTTTAATAATAATGAAAATATGGAAAGTTTAATTCACCCCGGACATACTAATTTACACATTCAAAAAAGTTTAAAAAACATTGAGAATTTAACTAAAAATTTACTTGTTGAAAATATAAATAAAGATAATAGACCCTTGTTTGTCTATTTAAGATCTCATAAAGGAAAATGTTCATTTACTTGTGATTACGAAAACATATGGGGTCCAGATGTAGAAGCAGAATTTTTGGTACATATATTAGGAAATGATTTCCAGTATGTGAGTATTGATATTGATGATTTAAAAAAAATAAAAATACCTATTTTTATCCTTGCATATTCGAGTAATATTTATAAGTATAGTGTTGTACATAATATTGTAAAAATAACTCAGCCTCAAATTCTCATTCATCTTTCTGATGAATATGGAAATCGACCAGAATATGAAGATGTTTTTAAAATGGTTCCTCTTGTTTATCGTCAATATAGGTATAATAATTACATAAATCCCACAAATGTCCGTATTTTACCATTAGGTTATCATTGTTGGGATCAATTTTTTTGTAAAAATCCAAAACCTTTAAATCAAAGAAAATTAATGTGGTCTTTTATTGGATCTGATAAAAATAATAGAAAAGAATATTTAGATATTTTAAAAGATGCTAATTTAGGTGATTATTTTTCAGGTAAAACAACATATATTGAAAATAGGAAAATATTTGATGATTCTATATTTGTATTTTGTCCACCCGGAAATAAAAATATTGAATGTTACCGTCAATACGCAGCTACTGTAAACGGATGCCTACCTTTTCTTTTATGTAATGATGACGTTTGGAACGAAGTTTATAATTATTTTGATATACCTCCTCCTTGGTTACATAGTAGCAATATGAAAGATTTAATCAAAAAAATTCGAATATTAATAAAAAATCCTGAAAAATTACAAAAATTACAAGAAGAGCATTTAAAGTGGTTTAATGATATAAAAAATAAAATTAGACAAGTATTTATGTCTTATATTTAATTTTAATATTAGTTGTTATTATTTGAATTTTAAAAACGTATTATATAAATTAAATTATCTCTTTAATGCCCAAAACCTATTTTCAATAAGTGAAAAAATAATTTTTTCACTTCTTTCTTTTTTTCGTGGAGTGATTGAAGGTTCTTGGTTTATTATTTAAAAAATTTGATCATCCCGCACATGTGCGGGATCGGGCATTAAAGAGATAGAAAAAAATAAAACTATGTTTATTATTAAATCAAGTTCTGGGCATATGAAGAAGAAAAAACAATAAAATCATCGTATAATTTAAAAAATAAAATGACATAATGGAAAAAACATCTATTTGACGTCATTTTAACAAAGGTTTAATACTAACATT
>Ga0315293_10001930_pt1 | contig 20066 bp, 38 predicted proteins | sample YL17G13_20_MG_FD_203071 | JGI IMG/M metagenome (GOLD analysis project Ga0315293, IMG submission 203071) | Sediment microbial communities from Yellowstone Lake, YNP, Wyoming, USA - YL17G13_20 | ecosystem: Environmental > Aquatic > Freshwater > Lake > Sediment | place: USA: Wyoming | collected... | reverse complement strand
TGGGTATGGCGGCATTCTCTTTGAGAAGAAATGACTTCAAAGAAGTGCATCTCAATATGCAAGTTGTGGAGAGATTGCAAATTGAAATAGATGACTTGATGAAAACCATTATGATGAGCAATTATATTGCTCCCGTATTGGAACGAATGTGGTAACCCTTACGAAAGAAATTAAAATGAACCCCTTGTTTAATTCCCAATCTTCTGGCGTCGAAGCAACTGATACTAAAAACTTGTCCGGCGGAAAAGCTTATAAACTTTCCACGCAGGTGGCACTTGCAAAGTATGCCGTTACCGGCACCTTCAATGATACTTATCAGGTTGGAGCCGCCGAACAGTTGGATAAAGTTCTAAAGCTTTGTCAAGAGAGCGAGCCCGAATTTATTGCCAAGCTTGCAGTGTATGCTCGTCAGCATGGGCAGATGAAGGATACTCCATCTTTCCTTGTGGCATATCTTGCCAAAGAGAATATTGGTTTGTGCAAGCAGGTTTTTTCTCGTGTCATTGACAATCCCAAGATGCTGCGAAACTTCATTCAGGTTTTGCGCTCTGGTGTTGTTGGGCGCAAAAGCCTTGGCACCGCTCCCAAGAAACTGGTTCAGGGATTTTTGAATGGTCTTACTGACGAACAGCTTTTCAAAGCTGATGTTGGCAATAGTCCGTCACTCCCCGACATCATTAAGATGATGCATCCGAAGCCGGCTAACAAAGAGCGCGAGGCTCTGTATGCTTACCTAATTGGTAAGGAGCAGAAGAAGGATGCGGATAAGGATTATCTTCTGCCTCTGGCAACTCACTTTGAAGCTTTCAAGGCTGGCAAGTCATTGGACATTCCTAATGTTCCTTTCCAAATGCTTACTGCACTTCCGCTTACCAAAGCGGATTGGACAAAGATTGCTGAACGCGCATCTTTCAATCAGACGCGTATGAATCTCAATACCTTTACTCGTCACGGAGTATTTGAGAATCCCGCGATGATTGATATGATCGCGGCGAAACTTTCTAATCCCGACGAAGTTAGAAAGTCGCGCGTGTTTCCGTATCAGCTCTTTACAACGTATATGAATGTGTCTGATGTTGATCATAAGATCAAGAATGCGTTGCAAACAGCAGCGGAAATCGCTGTAGAAAATGTCCCCACAATTGAGGGAGACGTTTATATTGCACTCGACACCTCAGGCTCTATGGGTCATAAGGTCACGGGTAATCGTGGCTCTGTCACCACGAAGACTCGATACATCGATGTGGCGGCGTTGATTGCTGCCGCTATCTGTCGAAAGAATAAGCACGCTGTTCTGGTTCCTTTCGATACAGAAGTGCGTAAGGTGGATATCAATCCATTCGATAGCGTTATGACCAATGCGCAGAAGCTTGCGGACCTTCGCGGCGGCGGGACGGATTGTTCAGTCAGCCTTGCCCATCTCAATAAGATGAACGCCAAAGGCTCCGCCGTTATCTATATCTCGGATAACGAATCGTGGCGAGCTTATACTGGTAAGAAGTATAAGGGCGGCACCGGCATGATGGAAGAGTGGAATATCTTCGCCAAGCGTAATCCTGGTAGCAAGCTTGTGAATATCGATATCACCCCAAGTGATACGACGCAGACTGCTACGACTCCGAATACTTTGCTTGTTGCAGGTTTCTCGGATATCGTGTTTGATGTTATTGCTGATTACTTCCGCGGCTCCAATACAGAGGAGCATTGGCTTGGAATGATTAACGAGATCAAACTGTAATTGATTTACGTTACTACAAATAGTAAAGGTCGTGGAGTCTATGCGCTCCACGACCTTGCTAGTAACAATCAGTTGGAGGCTAGCGTGATTCCAGTAGGATGCGATCTAATCGGTGTTGCCAACGCCATCAAGAAACAATGCTGTACGAGCGCGTGCGCAACAAAATTATTTTCTCCAATTGTAGGTTGTGCGGCTGATGTTATGACGGCATCGCAATGTACGATATACGATGCTATTATCGTATATTCTGGATGCGATTGCGACTTTGTTCCCGACCCAAACCCCATTGAGCAGGACGTTCAAAATGATCCTTAAACTGCATACACTTGCGTGTAAAGTAAAAGAAAATGATATTTGAAGTTCATCACTGGAAATTTGGCATTGACACTCAGGTGCGCACTACCACTCTTGTGGATGCCGTTTCCAAAGAAGAAGCCGTAATCGAGTATAATGTGGTAGCAAAATTACGCAAAGATTATCCTCACTTTTGGAATGAAGCAAAGATTGGTGATGTGTTCATTCCTGAAATTCTTTATAAGAAAGTAAAAGTAAACTTATGACAACAGTTCAAGTATTGGGTTATGGGGCTGGGCTAACATATCTAATTGGGGTTGTGTGGTTTTTGTTCTTGGAACGAAGGGCTGGCTTTCTGTTTTGGCGATTGCTTACAACAGTCTTCTCGCCACTAACCGTGCCGCTTCTTGCGTTAATTGGAATTACCCTTATGGGTATGGAGAAGTTCTTTTCTTCGCAACCATCGACTATTAAGAAATAAATGATATGAGCCTATATATCAAAAATATTGGTAGCCAGAAATTTCGTGTGATGCTCCACAATGGCACAACGGAAGATTTGGAAAGCGCAGGCGCTTTGCCAGATGGCAGACCAACTTTTTGGCTCAATGGAAAAACTCCACTTGAATGTTTTGACCCCACCAAGGGTCACGGCAATAGGCTCATAGCAAAAGGTCATCGGCGCGATGTAGAGCGTAACGAAGTGTTAAACCAAACTTGCAGAGTGTGTGGCAAGAAGGTTAGAACATATAAGGGCTAACCTGAAAACCCAAGCGGTTGGAAGTCCGGGATAGACGGACGGACAGTTGGAAAGAACAACGCTGCATCCTAGTTGGTGGTAATCAATAAATTAAATAAAAAGTTTAATTATAATTGATTCATAGGTTCGACCCCTATGATGCAGGCAAAGAAAGGTAACGAGTAATGGCGTTTTTAACAAATATGGTCTTCTCATCATCAGATGGGGTCTGCAAGCATTGCAATTGTCGTAAGGGAAGGCATTGTAATTCGTTCTGCCCTAGCAGAGACGGTAAAGGATTTACGCAAAAATGCTTCGCATTTAGCGGCAAATACCGCACATCCAAATGTGATAAAAATAGAAATCCCAAACAGTATGGACGGTATGCCCGGACGTATCCTCAGCGCCGTCCGCAAGGCGGGCGCCTCTCGGGAGCCACGTTCCCCAACGAGAGAGCGCACGATCTCGCCTCGACGGCGCAGGTCGATCGCGCTAGACCCGCTGCCAGTGAAACCCTTGGAGCCGTGCTTAACGAGACGCTTGGATGCTTTGTGCCGATCGCTTACCTTGGGGATTCTTTGCTATCCAATCCCAAGCGACCGTACGGTGACTTGCTATGAACTGTAATGATAAAGTTTGCGCCAATTGTAATATCCGTTTAGGTCGTCACGGCTGTCATAATGTATGTCCAGATAAAATGGGTTACATTCCACTTTGCGTGGACCCGGAGTGCTCGCGTCGCTGGCGACGCCGCGTAGCTCTCGAACCTGTCTCTAGATTTAGAGACAGTGGTAAAACGCGATCACCCATCTGTGATAAGAATAGAAACCCAGCACAGTATCCTATAAAGGAGTAAAATGATTTTTCTAATTAAACTAACAGTTAAGGGCGTCATATATATTTACAAGTGGTGGAAGCGCAGATGAAATCTGTCTATGTAAAGTTTGATGTAGCGAGTGAAACTTACGAAGAGGCGTCTTTAAAAGTAAAAGAAACTTTTGAAATTTTAGATGAAATGCTAAAACATTTACAACTGGAAATTAATCCAGATATTCTAAAGACTAGACAATTTGTAAATAAAGTAAAAATGTAAATGAAGTATTTAACTTGGCGATTCACTATGTTCACATTAATTAGTGTTTGCGCATTAATTTCTGTAATCTTCTATTCTCATAGATTCTATGAGAGACACCATTCTGTTAATGTGGTAACTTTTGCCTGTAACGAACCTGGGTTTCCATTAGGACTTACAGTTAAAAACGATAGCGATCTGCGAGTCTTACTCGTTTCAATCTATCTAACTGTAGGCGAACCAGACCGTTCTAGCTCGTTGCGCGTTCATATAGCTGATGATAAAATACTAAACCCCCATACACAACATTCGCTATGTTGGTCTATTCCGACTGTAAGTCCAACTACGGGATTACCTGCCAATAAAGATTGGTGGGCTCTTATTGATAAGACGTTTGTAACTTTCGAATAACGGTTTGGGATAGTAGCTCAATTGGTTAGAGCAGCGCCCTCATAAGGCGACGGTTTGGGGGTTCGAGTCCCTCCTATCCCACTAGGAAATAAAATGAGAAACATTATTCTACTCACTCTAATGGTTGGAATCTCGGCTTGCACGTCCCCTTCGCCCGAATTACGTCCGCCCGTGCCGCGCCCTGAATTACGCCCACCGCCGACCACAGTTAAAACTTGTGCCGATCAAATCAGCCTATTAGATGAGGACTCTTTGGCTCGTGGAGCCTCGTGTCCAGATAACACGAAACTTATTTTTCCCTCTTATTATCGGCAGGGAAAGGTTTTAGTCTTGTGCCAATGTAAGTGAAGGTTGCAATGTTGCAACGTTACATAATTCAATAATTAAATTATAACACCGTCGCTGCCGGTGGTTATCTTATGACAATGCAAACGCTTTCTTATTTAAGGAACATTCGTAATGAACAAAGCATCTGACAATACTCTATCGCTTGATTCTTTTTCCCTAGAAGCTAAAGCTTTGGTGGGACAGGCGCAGAAATTTGCTGACGAACAGAAGTGCCGTTTCTTTGATCCGGCACACCTGCTTGTCAATCTTTTAGATATTGCAGATGTTAATCAAGTCATTAAGTCATTAGGCGTTAATACTGTAGCGCTCAACAGTCAGCTACACTCTTATATAAATGGATTATCAAAAGGGGAAGAAACTTCCTCTCTCTCTCGTGCTACCATTGAGTTGCTCAATAGAGTTAAGCTGAATGTTGATAAACGTCCAGTTACGGCTTTCGATTTACTCTACGCTCTCTCGCAAGAGAAAGCCGGAATTGTCGCGGTTCTATTCAAGAATTTTGATATTACCACAGAGAAGTTGTCTGCCTGTATGCTTACCGAAAAGGGTAAGAATCGAGATTTAGATTCTCCATATTTGACGAACCTTTCTCTGTTGGCGCAGACGGAAAAGATTGAGACAATCATTGGTCGTGACAATGAGGTTCGACGCCTTACTCAAATTCTAGGACGCCGTTCTAAAAATCATCCTCTTTTGGTGGGTGAATCTGGAGTTGGCAAGCGCACAATTGTATTGTCTTTGGTGGATCGCATTCTTTCTAACAGCGTTCCCAAGTCATTTAAAGATATGACGGTAGTTCAATTGAACACCGCCGCGCTTCTTTCGGGTGCAAAAATTCGCGCCGATGTTGAGTTGCGAATGAAGTCGGCACTGAAAACCCTTCAAGGTTATAATGCCGTGCTCTATGTTCGTTCATTAGAATCCTTATTAGTGCCAGGACTCAATCTGAACCTCAACGATCTCTTTGGGATGATGTTTGCCGTTCCCAATCTTCGAGTCATTACTTCCATCTCTCCCGATGGCTTAAAGAAGATTGTAGAGAAAGAGGGCACTCTCATCAAAGAGTTTACTGTTCTTAACATAGAGCCAACCTCACCCGAATGCGCAATTGAAGTATTGCGTGGAGTTGCATCTCGTTATGAAAAGCATCACAAGATTAAAATTGGCGAAGATGCAATCAATACGGCAGTTAAACTCGCCAAGCGATATGTTCACGATCGTTTCTTACCGGAGAGTGCTATCGATCTCTTGGATGAAGCATCATCCAATAAGATGATGGAAGTGACTGGCGTTCCAATTAAGCTTGACAGAGCATTGAGCAGACTTGCTGCAATCAAAGCGCAGCTAACCGGACTATTGGGCGATGATGATGTTGCTAGCAATAAGGCTCGCGGTCTCTTAAATAAAGAAGAGATTATGGTGCGAGATGCTATCAGTTCAATGTCTGACTCTATGCCAAGACTTGAATCCGAAACGGAGAACGAAGCTATTCTTACCGAGGAATCCATTGCAATGGTTCTTGGTGAATGGACCGGCATTCCCGTAACTAAATTCCTCGAAGGCGAAGGCGACAAGATGGCTCATATGGAGGAGCGCTTGTGCAAACGAGTAGTCGGTCAAGATGACGCTATCAAGGCGGTTGCCAAATCCGTACGCCGTAGCTATATGGGATTACGCGATCCCGGCAAACCGATTGGATCATTCTTATGTCTTGGTCCCAGCGGAGTCGGTAAGACCGAGCTAGCCAAATCCCTTGCATCATTTCTTTTCGATGATGAAACGGCAATGGTTCGAATTGATTGTTCTGAATTACGCGAAGCACATCAAGCTCAAAAACTGATCGGTAGCCCTCCCGGTTATCAAGGATCGGAAGAGGGCGGTATGCTTACCGAAGCCGTACGACGCAAACCGTATTGTGTAATTCTTTTCGATGAAGTTGAAAAGGCTCACCCTGATGTTTTCAATTTACTTCTCCAAATGTTGGACGATGGAAGATTGACAGACGGACGTGGACGCACCACCGACTTCTCCAACACTCTGATTATTCTAACATCCAATATTGGTTCTACCAATATCTTGGCAACTGAAGCTTCGGTCTTTGAATCTGAAGAGGGACGAGCTGCACTTAAAGCAATGTTGCAAGTCGAAATGACAAAATTCTTACGACCGGAATTTGTCAATCGTCTTGACGAAACTATCGTTTTCCGCCCTCTTGGCAAAAAGCAGTTAGCTGGTATCTTTGATATTCAGTTACGCATCTTACACAAGCTATTGGCGGAGAAAGAAATTACGGTTAAGGTAACCGAAGAAGCCAAACAAAAATTGGTTGATATCGGATATATTCCCGCCTTCGGTGCGCGCCCGCTGAAACGAGCTATCACCAAACACATTGGCGATCCCTTGGTTGATGCAATGATCAAAGGTAAATGTATAAACGGAATTACATTGAAAGTCTTTTTGAATCAAGATAACTTTGTGATTGAAGAAGTATAAGTAAGAAGCTAATCAAATGTGTAAACTATATATCAATGGGCGACTTATCAATACTTACTCTAACGAGGAGAGTGATAGTCGTGATGCATTTGATTTGGCTTTTGCTCTAATTGATCCCTTTATGTGGGAAGAATATGGCTGTAGGTAATGTTACCTCCCGTTGCTCCATCACAATCCCTTTCATTAAGGATAAATTATGAACATTGCTACTGCCTCCATCTACGCTAAACAGGGTTATAAAATAACACGAGCAGCCTGGGCGCTGCCGCCATACTTGTGTGATTTTGAAGGTGGTGGCGTCCACTTTAAAGATGGATTGCTTATGGGTGGAGACACATACTTTGTGCTTACAGCAGACGATTTGTTGGCTGACGATTGGGAAGTGGTCAAATGAGGACTAAATAATGTTACCTACTCGTGGCGCATTCGGTATTAACAAATTTAAACAGTATGGTAATTGGAGACCTTACTTTAAATGGTTTCGTAACTCCGCATTCTTTTATCTGATTTTCGAAATTTTCGATTTTCAGAATGATGGATTTATGTTTGTAACCCTATGTATTTGGCATCGTTGTTTTCAAATGCAAATTCCATTTCCCGGTAACGCAATTAAAATGCGGGGCTCTTGGAGATTTCCAAAGAAGAAACTACTCTCTATTCAAGAGCCAAAAAAGTGAGACTTTTCATATTAAAGATCTTACAGTTGATGTTAGCAGTCTTATGCTATAAGTCTTATAGACTTAACTCACGGCTTGCTTTTTTATGCGGCGATTGTTGTAAGGCAATACGCCGCGTGCATCAATCCAAATGCAATCATCTGCGATTATATAATCGCCCCTCTGTGCCGGCACGTCCGCCACGACCAGCCGACGCCATCATTTCGAAGTCTCTAGACTTTATCTGTCCTGATTGTAATTTGTTTCAAACTGGCTTTACATTTAAACCTACCAGAAAGTAATTATGACTTTTTTATATGGCGATATTATGTTGGTTAAAGCTGACGATCTTTATGTCGCTGCCGAAAAAGCGAACGACTTTTGGGGAATGTTTATTGCTAGGGCTGCCGGGGCTGGACTACTAATTAAACTACTGAAACGGGGTCGAGCCTCGGACTAATGAAAAATGAATTATTTGATCGGTGTATAACTTCACTCGAAGTTCGTTTGAATGAGCGAAAATTATCGCGTCACAAAGCTCCGCCTGCATATTATGCTAACGCTCAAATAAGCGTAGGCATAGCTCTCTCCACCATTGATGGTGAAGCGGGAACTATCACTCGCGCGTGGGGCTTTATATTTAATAATCCAGATTACCCATTACGTTGCACCGACATTCATTCTTCTTATTACGGAGAGGCTATCGCATTAGATAGATTATTTAAAGAGTTAAATAAGTTATGAAAACTATGTTGCTTTTCTTTTGGAAAGTATTATGCCTCTTCGGATTTCATCGTTGGTTCGTAATTGACCACGAGTGGGATTGGGTAGAGCTTTCGTGTCAAGCCTGCCGTAAGCTTCGCAGAGAATACATTCCATTTGTGGAGCAACCTCCAATCGGAGCACATTTCAAATGCAAGTCTCGATAATTTTGTGGGCGCTCAAATTATGGAGCTATGCGTTCTGTTTCTTTGGTAGACATAATTTCAAAGCCATTGATGTGGAATGGAATTATGTTATAATGAAGTGTGCATCCTGCAATAAAACAAATGTAAATTTATTACCAATGGAATAAATTATGCACGACTCTTCGTTCAAATATGATTACGATGTTCGCATTGAAACATATAATGCTTGGCACGAAAAAACATATAGAGTGTCCCCATCACCCGGCAGCGAGGAGCCGTATGAAATTTGGCAAAAGAAATTTACAGCATACATAAATTCAAAACCTAAACAGTTCCAAGTTATAGATAAAAACGCTGCCCAGCAGCTCTTTAACAGAGCGACCTCTGGTGTTATTTCCCAGGGAAGACCATCTGTTGTAGGCAAATACTCATTTGATTCCATTGTTTCCTATATTAGTTATCACGACGGCTTAATTTTTAAGAGTCCAATTGGACACCTACTATCCTATGATCAAGTAGAAAAATACAATATTGGTCCAGGCAAATTAATTTGCGGTTGGAGAGATGAGCTAATTAAAGAATTAGTTCCAAATTCAGCAATAGTTTGCGCCCGCCATCTTCTATCCAAGTTGGAAAAAGCACACACCAACGCTTATCTTCTTCTTAAGAAGAGTAAGGGAGAGAGCAACTTTATTGTAGATTACATTAATCTTTCCAATGAAATTGCTACATATTTTAAATTGACATCCGTAGGATGATTATGAATTATAGATTCTTATTAAGCATATTATTCATATCAGAAATGATGGTTGGCACCGCATTAGTTTGTTATGGCGGCGGTATGCTTGGTCACCTTCCTAATATGATTACGATTGGGTTAGGTATGTCGGTATTCTTGGTGCATGCATTAGAATACTTACTACTCACTAAATTATGTGTAGTTGGAGAAAGTTGCACAATGTGTAATGGACTTGGCTTCAATCTTGTGAGCGGAGAGCATCCTGCACCCACTTGTTTGAAGTGTGGCGGGGCGAAACATTGCCATTAATTTAATTAATATTTGGTTCGATAGCGATGATATATACCATGTAATTAGATATTGGCGGAAGCACCAATAAATATTATTGGGGATTAGCTCAATTGGCAGAGCGGCGTCCTTTGAAGACGTGTGTGGGGGTTCGATTCCCTCATCCCCAACCACAGCTCAACCAATGTGATGAGCCAAGAAATCGGCAATGTCAAAACTTATTATGAATACTAATAAAGCCGAGCGGCAAATACAACCAGAAGGTCGAGAGAGATTGTAATATGGCTAAACGCATTAGAGGTTTAAGTCGGGAACGATTATCCCATACGGTGGATCTGAAAAAAATTTGTAGATGCAAAGAGGCGGAAGATGGAGAACACGAGTGTCCAGCTTTTGACTATCTGCAAGAGCAAGCCAAGCCACAAATATGGAATAGACCCAACGAAACGCTCGTGGTGCCTTCGCCTCGCGCGTTCCGCGCGCTCGCCCGCCGCCTCGAGACCTACGATCTCCGGGTGGGGGTCACGTTCCAGGCTACCACGTCAATTGACGACGGGAGGTGCATAAACAAACAGTCTTGCACTTGTTTGAAGTGTGGCTGGCGGCGACGAGTCCGCTTGCGCGCACGGTGATCCGCGCCGGTTCGACGATGTAAGACGAGGGAAGCAAATCACGGGCGATCTTGGAAGACCATTTCATTGTCTAACTATCTTTACTTTTTGAAAGGAAGCGGAATTGATATTACTATTGCTGTATATGTGTATCTGTTGGGGTGGAATCATACTGCTTAAATGCGAATACAAACAATACATACCTTGGTGGATGGTTATAATAGCCCCCATCTATTTGATCTTTTTATTTGTAAGAGCTATTATAAATAATTTATAATGCATATGGGGGTATGGCGGAATGGCATACGCAGGACGCTTAAAATGTCCGGATCGCAAGATCGTGGGGGTTCAAGTCCCTCTACCCCTACTAATTAGATGCGCACCTCTCAATCGATTGAGACGCGATTGAGACGCGACCTCGTGCAGCACTTCTGCTATATTAAGAACAACGAATGTTTCAATCACTGACACATATAGGTCATACCTATTGCCTAACCGATAGTGACTTTAGTCACACGTTTGTGTGTTATGATGCCGATTTGACACTTGGTGCTGGAACAATCGCTGAAGTTATTAAAATATATGAAGCACGCAAGCTGCCCGTGGCGGCTAACATAGCTAGACTTTATTGGTTCAATAGAAAAGGTCCGCCAGTCTATACCATAGAAAAATGGCTTCGACACGACGCGGCTCTTATGGATCTTTGTAATCCAGAACTACAATATACCAAAAAATATTTTGGTTGCGTCTTACGTCATCTTGATAAGTTAGCCATTATACACAAAGATTTTAAATATATTAAAAGCAGAATTCGAATCTGAATATCATATGTTAATCGACCTTAGCGGATCGATTACCCCCAATATGATTAAGAAGTTTGAGTAACTATGAAGGTGTTAGTTAATCAAACGGAAGCCCGGATACCTAAAAAACTTTACCCACCTCCGCTAAGGGGTGGAATTAAGTTTGGGCAAAGAAGATTCGGATTCTACTTTTAATATATTTTGTTAGGTGAAACAATGCTTCAAGCCGCAATATTCGTTAGAGAGGAAGTTATTGGTAACCCACTCTCTCACTCCGGGATCGTCGGATACACTCCACTCTCTCACTCCGGGATCGTCGAATACACTTATCACATTAAAGATAGTGAGTTTTCCGAAGTGATTAAGGTGTCAGGGGTGCCGTCATGCATTTCGAGAGAAATGGCAGTATTCCGTGTTTATTTAAGCAGGCAGGAAGCTGTCGCTAAAAATATAGCGCTCCTTTATAGGTCATACGTGGGAGAGTCCACCATCCCTCGCGCCGGAGAAAAATGGATTATCGACGATAGTAACTTAATTGATAAGTTATATCCCGACTTAGAATACGGTAAAAGATATCAACCTTGTATCCTAAATCAATTTAGGCGAACCTTCCTTACCCCCAAAACTAAACAATGAGCGATTGGAAAGAGGGCTCTATCGAGCGTCGAGATGCTCGACATACGAAAAGCTCCGACGAACACAAAACAACCGGACGCAACAAACGCAACACTAAAAAGTGGTGTAAGGGTAAGGTTGGAGTAGAACATAAAACGGAATGTAGAAAATACGACGAAGTAAAAAAGACTTCTAGTAAATATTTTAAAACTTGGCGGCTGCTCGTTTGTACGGTATGTGGCAAAGAGATAGCTACTTACTATCCTACTAAAAAGATCAAACCTGAATGGGTAGATAAATAATGTTCTTTGTTGGTAAAAAGAAAGTATCATTTGTGGTACGTTCGTTACCATCTCCTTCATTGGAGATTGTAAATGTAGACGACGATCTGCTTGTTGACGCTGATGAAATTCTTGCATTGCGAGAAGCATATAGTGCAAATTATAAATTTTTGGTTGGTCCATTTAAAACTTTGCGAGGCGCTAGGTATATGGTTAATCATAATTCTCCTGGGTTAACCGTTTCTGAAGCTGAAAGGTTCGCCAAAGAGGCGGAGAAAAGCTATCTTTACGACAGGTAAATAATTTTCCGCTGTTAGCATAATTGGTTAATGCACCTTTCTCATAAAAAGGCTGATGGGGATTCGAGTTCCTCACAGCGGACAAATCAAAATGCACCCCCTACAACTTATTAAATATTGTCAGCAAAGAAGTTGGTCACTACAGGAAACTATTCCTGTAAGAGAACATACAGACCGTATTGCTCAAGTTGACGAACTGATGCTTGATCCTACTATTTGGAATGATAATAGAAAAGCTGCCGCGCTTCTTAAAGAGCGGCAGCAATTAACTTCTCTTATAGAAGAATTACAACATATTGTAGAACAGTCTTCAATGCTGTTTGAATATGTGGAATCTTTTCCTGATGAAGTTGAAAGCTTCAACGATCAAATTGTTGAGCTTGATAAGACTATTAATGAATTTGAACTGTCTCAAATGTTAAGTGGTGAGCACGATAATGGTGCCGCCATATTAACCATTAGCGCGGGCGCGGGCGGATTAGAAAGTTGTAATTTTGTTTCAATGTTATTTAGAATGTATTCGCGCTATGCAGATAGTCGCGGCTACAAGATAGAAATCTTGGATGAAAAGCCGTCAGCAGAACACTCTAATATATGTTTAGATAACGTCGCAATTAGAATTGAAGGTAATAATGCATATGGGTTTTTGAAAGGTGAAAGCGGCGTTCATCGTTTAATCAGAAATTCACCATTTAGTTCTAGCGATTTGCGGCATACAAGTTTTGCGGCGGTAAGCGTGTTGCCGGATATAGAAGATAGTATTGATGTAGTGATAAACGAAAATGATTTAGAGATCCAGGCAATTAGATCTGGGGGTCCAGGCGGCCAAAATTCTAACAAGGTGTCGAGCTGCGTTAGATTATTTCATAAGCCAACTGGCATTATGATTAAAGCTCAGACCGAACGCTCTCAATTAGAAAATCGCCGTATCGCTTTCAAGATTTTAAAAGCAAAACTATACGATATAGAAGTTAAGAAAAAAGAAGTTGAAAATGATAAACTGATCGGCTCACAATCTAACAATGCTTTCGGTTCTCAAATTAGAACAATCACGATGCAACCGTATAGTTTAGTTGCCGATCATAGATCCAGATGCGAAACTAATCAAGTAGACAAGTATCTTGGTGGAGATATTCAACGATTCTTGTTTGCTTATTTACGCAATAAGTGAAACATTTTTCCAAGTTATACCGCGTCTAATATCCCGAATAGTTTTTGGAGATACTAGATATATTTGACCAATATTCTTGTCAGACTTACCGCCACTAATCATATTTTTGATTTCTCGAACCTTCGATTCGTTAAGTTTGATGGCGGGATTCGGATGAGCAAACTCCACTTTACCTTCTTGTTCGCATACAACTTCTTTCCAACATAATCTGTTTTTGCATCTAGCTTTAACGTTGGTAGCCTTTCCAATATATCGTTTGCCATTTGACACGCAAACTATTTCATAAACATAGAACATCATATTCTATATATCAATAAGATTGGCAAATGCTACATCAACTCATTAAATTTGATCGCAAGACCCCATTCATTCTCGCCTGCTCTGGCGGCGTAGATAGTATGGCGATTGCGGATTTCTATAAACGCGGCAACAAAGACTTTAGCGTTGCTTACTTTAATCACGGCACTTCCCAAGCTGACGCTATGGAGAAGTTAGTTCGAGAGTGGGCAGAACAAAATTCTGTAGAATTTCTAACTGGAAAAATTAATTCCGAACCAAAGCCTGCCGGACTCTCGCCAGAAGAATACTGGCGCAATGAGCGATATGCCTGGTTACACTCTCATCGGTTGCCAGTTGTTACGTGTCACCATCTCAATGATTTGGTGGAGACCTGGCTGTTTGGTGCATTGCACGGTAAACCCAAACTCATTGCTTGCGCAATTGAGGGCGGTGGTCGATGGCTATATAGACCATTTCTTACTAATACCAAACAACAATTAATTGATTGGTGTATTAAACACAATGTAAAATGGTTTGAAGATACTTCCAACCAAGATACCAAGTATCCTCGTAATCGTATTCGGCATAATATTCTGCCCGAAGCATTGAAGGTTAATCCCGGCTTACTTACAGTTATGAAAAAGAAAATCTTGGCAGGCGATGATGCTTGTTATGATTACTCTCATTTAGAATAAATAAGGAAACAAATGGCAAAACAGATTAAGTCGCTAACTTCTAAATCAGCAAAGACTGCCAACGATAATGTTGTCGATCCTAATTCTCGCAAGGGCAAAGAGTTGGCCCGCCGAAATGAGCGTGATGCGAATACATCGCATAAGCGACCATCGCTATTGTCCGTAAAGAAAACGGCTGGCGCTCTCACACCGTGTGAAGTTAAAACCATTTGCCCCGCGAATCAGTTCGCAGAGTTGACGCCTCGTCAAGCAAAGCGTTTGGAGAAGCGCCCCGCCCAACTTGAATCACTTATTGCTAGTAAGGTTACTATGCGAGATGCAACGCAGGTTGCGGAACGTATTCGTATTGACGAGGACCGTGCTCGTCGTGCAAGAGTTAAGGCGCGGAACCTACTGAAGAAAAAGTAATATGCTAACAACACTTTCTATCCTGGTAGGTTTGGTGGCGTACGCCTCGGCAGGCGCATGGTGCTGGGGCTATATACGAGGGGTCATAGAAGATGAGACGGGGTGGAATACTCCGCTTCCATTATTATCAGCTTTACTTTGGCCGGCTGTACTTGTTGTTATCGCGATGAGAATGTTACTAATCCCCATCCAAGCGATGGGGTTTAGTTTGCAGCAAAAACAAATGCTGCAAAAGAAACAACGCATTGAGTTACAGAATAAAACAAGAATTGAATTAGAGGCGGCTGAAAAAGAATTATTAGAAGAGTTTCAAGAGCTTGAAGATTGGGAGCAGGCTGACAAGAAGCTAAAGAAAGCAAGTCGTATTCCACACGGCAAGGTCGTCGAGCGCTCCGTCGATCGGGTTGCCGTCGCTCCCGAGGCGAAAGAAACCCGCCTTGGCGACCTGGGGCTCCCAGGAGACCAATAGCCTAACAATTGCCATTCCTATATCTCCCTTATCTTTGGTATGATGCATTTGTTCCTTTGTCCTTGTAGCTCAGTCGGATAGAGCAGAAATTTTCTAAATTTCAGGCCGTTCGTTCAAGTCGAACCAAGGACGCCACAATACTTATATATCCACAGAGTGTTCGATTGACTAATATTTTTAATATTAGCTAATAAAATGAATTCTACAATGAGTGCGCTTTTACTATTATTAGCTACATACTTTGTTATATACTATGTATGGAACCACATCAAATACTTATTAGCCTGGTACGATATAACTCTCGGAAAGAAGAATAATGGAAAATCCGGCAAGTTGGAACGAGACGCAAAAGACAATCGGTCGGGTATTATTAACAAAAAATGAAGAGTCTACTGAAGATGAATACCACGATCGTATCATCGCCGGAGTAATCGTTTCTCTTCGAGAAAACAAGCTTCTTAAAGATACAGATCATAATCTGGAAGAAGTTTTGCTTGAAGAAATTGACCTCTATCATAGGCTTCTGGCAAGGGGTAATTGTGGTAGGTCGCTTACAAGTAGAATGTATTACAAGCTGTTAAGCCTCGGCGCCCTCTAATATGTTAGAGTGGTATGCAAACCACGCCGACATAATTCTTGTATTCTGCATAATGATTTCTGGCGTATTATGTTTTAGTAACATCGCCTTTTATGATGATTAATTAAAGAATTATTCCTTTAGGGTTTAACGAATTATGTTATTAAAAATAATTACAACATTACTTATTGTTAGTATGACAGCTTGCCTTAAGCCAAGCCCACCCGAAATTACAAAAGCAGAAGTAATTGCAGTGTCACCGAACTGCATTCAATTTGAGATTAATCCAGCTCCAGCCGGATGCAATATGTCCGTTGTTATCAATGAAATCATTGACAAATGTTGTAAGGTAGCATGCGCAACAAAACTGTTTTCTTCAATTGCAGGTTGTGCGGCTAACATTATGGTCGCATCACAATGCACAATATATGATATTGTAAATACACAATACTCCGTATGCGATTGTGATGTTCCAGTTGAACCAAATATTCAAAATGACTAATGTAGTATAGAACCATATCTGTTTTGTAATAAATGCTGGAAATGGAAGGCACCTGGTTCGGATGCTTATGTGGCAATAAATGAGCGCTAACAAATTAGCTGCATTGCAGAAAACAAAATATCTCGAAATTGTTTTCTGCTTATGGGAAGAGGGTGAAGAGTCCACCCACCAAGAGTACCCGGCGCTTTCCGTCAAGCAATTGCTAACGGCTAACGCTTACTACAACTCTTTGCGTTGCGAAGGTTGTATGTGCGGCTCGTGCGTGGGCGTGAGTGAGCTTGCAAGTAACCTTACCACCTCTCCTAAAGAACTAGAGCCCATAGCGAAGCTAGCAGCTTCGCTTGGCGAAGATGAGTATAAAAAGTATTTAGCCAAACAAGCTTAATAGTTCGCATCTCAGCGATAGTTAGCATCCCAGTGGGGATTTTGTTCCCCAATTACATTGATAGTATATCCTGGCAAAGCCTTTGTTAATAGGGCTTTCACCTGATTAACATTAAAAGTAAGAATATTGTTAAACCTGGCATCAACATTATTACCATCAACTTGCACAAAAAGATTCCCCTTTAATACGGGGCACACTTTATCAAGCGCTTGATTAATTTGTGATGGCATAGTAAATGGGGAATTAGTTTTTCCCGCAGGCTTCTCTTCTAATTGAGATGCTGGATAACTAAAATCCTTTAGAGGATCGCCTTTGGTCCCCCCAAAGGGGGCGTCTGTCCCATAAGGGTTCTCAGGATGAGAGGGGCGAAGAACACTTTTCCCTACGGGAACCTCACTATCTAATGGAGAAATGCCTGCTGGTTGCGGTCTTTGTGCCAATTTGATTTGAAATTTCTTGGCTAAATGCGTTAATTTTTTAAGGCTCATTCATATATCCTGTATGATAATGCCTGTTATGTAGTAGGTAATTTTTTAAATTAAAGGCTAAATGTTAGTTATTGCAATTTGTCACGGATATACGTCGCACAATTCTTTTACACGCTTCTTTCCGCTGGAGGTTCATTATCAAAAAGATCCAGATGATGAGTTGGAAGAAGAAGACGACGAAGAAGATGATATCGAAGATGATGACTTTGATGATTTCGACGATGAAGAGTGGGACATAGAAGAGGGAGATTTGGAGGATGACGAATGATAGCGTCGGCTTTACCGCTCGTGATAGTCGTATTATGTTCTTTATTCTTTCTCGGCGGCTACTTTGCAGCAATGCCAAGAACGTGGGCGGTGGAATCGTGGGATCGCAAAGACATTAAGATCCCTGCTTGGCAAGGTAGTCGCACAAAGAATGTAGCCAATCAGGCTACCACTTTCTTTGTTAAAGAATATATTATCGTAACGCAAGGATTAACATATGTTTGGTGGAAAGCTAAAGGCGTTATGGATTATGAGTTATATAAGGTAGTATACCATACTGGCGATACTGTCTATTATCACGGAGACAATAAGGTTTTCCGTGTAGTAGATGCTAGCGGCAAACAGTGGTAAGATATCGACCGATACACAACTAATCAAAAAATAACAACTCACCGTCCAACGTGAGCTGTGCGTTATCAATAGATGGTTAAGGTCGTTAGTCCGCGAAGCAGGGATTAATCTGCTGGGGTTCAAGTGGTGAATTCTCTTTTATATCTAAAAGATAGATATGTTAAAAACGATCCCCATCAATGATGGGTTCCTCTGAAACCACTTTATTATTTATAGGACAGTATGTATTCTCTCAAAATTACAAGATCAGTCGTAAGCGAAGTTGGGGCGCAAATTCAAACAATTATTGAAGCCCAACACCAAACGCATACAACTCTATATAACTTATATGATCTTCTCATAGATAATGACGCCTTGGAAGGCGGAGATGAAATTTGTTATAAGGCTCCAAAGACAACTCATAAATATCATATATGTATGACCTGTTGCAAACGAGCCATTGAGGGAGCAGCGATCCACTGTTCTGATTGTAGTAAAGGTAAGCGCCCCAAGCTAAAGTTAAATTATGTTCGGGCGCCACTTCCAAAATATTACAAGTATTGAGACTCGATTGAGACGTGCAATTTGCATAGCAAGTGTTACAATTATTGTTTGGAGGACTCTATGAAACTCGGCATTTGAAAACTTCAATGATGGTTTGCGTCTTCCTATTATCAAATACATAAGGTTAACAATGTTTCAGAACGTTCAAGAATTTGCTCAATCCGCCTCTGATTATAAGGAGCTTAAGCTCCCCAAAGTCTTCTCAAAAAAGCGGGGCAGAGCATGCAGTAAGAAGCTAAATGTGTCTCTCGACAGCCGTATTCTTCGCGATCAGTTGGTTGCTTCTTATATGAATAAAGAACTCCGGCGCGAGATGAAGCAGTTTGAAAAGACTGTGGGCGAAGTTGCGGGGCGAGGTGTTCACGATATTCCGCTACCAGATAACATTGTCTCTCTGCGAGCCAATGTCCTATTGGCGGAAGGTAATCTTACAGGAGCACGCATTAGCAAAGAGGCTATGACAAAATATCCACCTCTGCGATAGTTTCTATTTTTCTTTCTCTGCGATAGTTTCTATTTTTCTTTTGCGTATAAGACTATTTGTTTTATGCGCAAAGATAAGGATAGAAGAAGATGATATATTACGAAAGATCATATGAAAAATAATATCATTAAGATGTTAAATGAAGCGGTTCGTATTTCAATTCAAAAAGAAGATGATCGTCATTTCAGAGTTGGTTCTGTAGCAGTTCGTGGAGATGGAACTATTGTAAGGGCATATAATGGTGCGCCAAAATTTCCAGAAAGATTACATCATTCTGAGGGTCGGCTGTGTAGAAAATTAGATCGTAATGCCGTCGTATATGTAGCTCGAACAACAAAAGATGGATTATGGGCAATGAGCAAACCCTGTGCGGACTGCGAGCGAGCGCTGCGCCGAGCGTACGTAAAAAAAGTATATTATACAATTGCCACTAAAGAATATGGGTGTTTGTATTTTTAGTTTTTAAACACTCTCTATGAGCTATTCCCAGCAGAAAACTAAATGCATAATTATGCATACTAATGATGTCAAAACATATAGTCAAGCCGTGGGGATATGAAACCATCTTTGCACATACTCCACAGTATGTGGGTAAAATCCTCTTTGTCAAAGGTGGACATAAGTTATCGTTACAGTATCACGAAATAAAAGATGAAACGATATATTTAAAATCTGGCAAAGTAACCCTTGAGCTGCATAAAGAACACGTCATTAATATGATTGAGATGCAGCCTGGAGTTAGCATTCACGTTCCGCCTAACACGATTCATCGTATCATTGCAGAAGAAGATTCGGAAGTGTTAGAAGCATCAACGCCAGAATTAGACGATGTGGTTAGGTTGGAAGATGATTACGGTCGAGTAGATTAGTTATTTGGCACCGTGGCGAAATCGGCAAACGCGAAAGTTTCAAAAGCTTTTTTCCGCAAGGATATATCGGTTCAAGTCCGATCGGTGCTACCATTGAAAACATTACAACACAATTATAAATATTGGTTTATGAATATATTTCACAATGTATTTATTCATCCACTATTGCCAATAGCCGATCTCTGCTTACTAATTCAGTTAATGAGAACCGCTAATTGGATATATGATCTACATCGCAGAACTTCTCCTACTAGATGGTTAAATGAATGAAAGCCTTCATTAAA
>Ga0315293_10001928_pt1 | contig 20074 bp, 14 predicted proteins | sample YL17G13_20_MG_FD_203071 | JGI IMG/M metagenome (GOLD analysis project Ga0315293, IMG submission 203071) | Sediment microbial communities from Yellowstone Lake, YNP, Wyoming, USA - YL17G13_20 | ecosystem: Environmental > Aquatic > Freshwater > Lake > Sediment | place: USA: Wyoming | collected... | reverse complement strand
ATCGGCGAGGGCAATCAGACGTTCGGGGTCGAGGGCCTGTACCGCGCGCTCGCGACCGGAGCGCCTTCCGCCGCCGAGATGGTCGCCGCGGTGAGCAGGGAGATCTCGGTGTTCTCCAAGGGGGCGTCACACATCGACGACCGCACGATCATGGTCGTGCGCCGGGCGGAGGAGCATCGTGGCTGAGCCACTGATCTTGCTCGTGGACGACGAACCCAGCATCCGCGAAACGGTTTCATTCATCCTGGAGATGGAGGGGTACCGGGTGGTCACCGCGGAGAACGGCGACGAAGCGCTCGAGCAGATCCGCCGCCTGCAGCCCCCCGTCGTACTGCTGGACGCGATGATGCCGCGACGGGACGGCTTCGACGTCTGCCGCACCGTCAAGTCCGACCCCAAGCTCTCGGCCATCAAGATCGTGATGCTGACGGCCCTGGGGCAGAAGACCGACCAGGAACGGGCGATGGCGGCCGGCGCCGACTTCTACATGACCAAGCCGTTCGACGAGGAGGACCTCCTCGCCCTCCTCGGGCGGCTCACCGGCGCGAGCTGAGGCCTCGGCCGGCCGATCCCGACTAGACTAGCGGCGTGTCGACCGTGGCGGTGCTGACCGCGCGACCGGACCTCGGTGTCTACCGTGAACTTGAGGCCGCCGGCGACACGCTCGGTCACCGGGTCCTGACCCTGGACGCCCTGCGGCTGGTGGCCAGCGCGGCGCCGCCCGGCGTGTGGTCCGAGGGGCGAGCGTTGCCGCTTGGCGAGGTGCGTGCCGTGTTGCCGCGCGTCGGGAACTGGCGTCCGGACTCCACGCTGGCGGTTCTGGGAGCGATGCAGCGGTCCGGGGTGCCCTCGCTCAACGACGGCGCGGCGATCGCCACTGCCCGAGACCACTGGCGCACGACCTGCGCACTTGCGTCCGCGGGGGTGCCACACCCGGAGACCGTGGCCGGCTCGGAGCCCGAGGCGCTCGCGGCGGCGGCTGCCGCGGTGTGCGGGTTCCCCTGCGTGGTCAAACAGCGCCGCTCGCGCCGGGGCGTGGGCGTGATCCGCTGCACCGGCGCGGCGGAGCTGGAGGCCGTCCTCGACTCGTTCTGGCGCCTCGGCGAAGAGCCCGTGGTGCAGCGCTTCTGCCCGCCCGGGGGCGTCAGCCGGAGGGTGCTGGTGCTGGAGGACGAGGTGCTGGGAGCCACGGAACACCGCGCGGGAGCGGGCGAGTTCCGCGCCAACGCGGCCCGCGGCGCCGAGGTGCGGGCCGTCGAACTCGACCGGGGGCTTGCCGAGCTCGGGATGAGCGCGGCCCGGGTCGTGGGGTTGGGCTTCGCCGGCGTGGACCTGATACCCGACGGCGAGCGCTGGCTGGTGGGGGAGGTGAACCCCTCGCCGGGGTGGCGGCACTTCGCGGCGGCCACCGGCGTGCTGGTCGCCGAGCGGCTGGTGACGGCGCTCGCCCGCCTCGGAGGCGGAGAGTGATGCCGAGCGTGTCCCCTGCGGGACGGTTTTTGTTTTCCCCGAGGGTGGCGGTGCGTGCTTGTCCCGCCCCGCCTGCGGCGGGGGACTCGCAGCGCCTCCGCGATCGACCCGACGGCGCTGCCCGGCGCGGGGCCCCTCGGCGTCGGCGAAAGACCGCCGCGCCGTCTCCCCACACCGGACAGCGCGTCGGGGGCCCGCTCGCTCCGGCGCGATGGCACCGCCGACCCTCGGGGCGGGGTCACCCCCGCCCACGCCGCGCTGGGTCCCCGCCGCCTCGGGAGACATGGTCCCGCCGAGGCGGGACACCCGCTCGGCGGATTGAATACCCCCACCCACCATTCACCTCGTTTGCATGCGGGCAGCGGGCTGCCGCCGGCCTTGCGAGTTGGGTTCGTGCCGCCCCAGGGGGCTTCCTTTGAGTGACGCGTTCGCCTGCGCGGGGACGGTGAGCCTGAAGCCGGGGAGGGAGGCTTCGGTGCTGCGGCGCCACCCCTGGGTTTACCGAGGAGCACTGGCCACGCCGCTGCCCGCCGGCTGCTTGCCGCTGCGGGTGCAGGCGGCCAACGGCAGGCCGCTGGGGGTCGCGCTTCCCGGCGGCTCGGGGGGCTCGCTGGCGCTGCGAATGGTGACGTTCGGGCGCGAGGGTTGGGACGAGGCGGCCCTCGCCGCGCTCGTGCGGCGCGCGACGGCGCTGCGCGACAGGCTGGCTCTGGACGCCGATGCCTACCGCCTCGTGCACGCCGAGGGCGACGGGCTGCCGGGGCTGGTCATCGACCGCTACGGCGCCGTCGCGGTGGTAGAGGCGTACGAGGCCGCGTGGGAGCCGTACCTCGAGGCGATCGCCTCGCTGCTCGCCGACGGGCTCGGCTTTTCGACGGTGCTCGTCCGTCCGGCCGGGAGGGCGGCACGGCCGGTGCGCGTGCTGCGTGGGCACATGCCCGAGGTGCCGCTGGTGATCCGCGAGGGCCGGCTTCGCTTCGCGGTCGACGTGGAGGCGGGGCAGAAGACCGGTTTCTTCCTCGACCAGCGGGAGAACCGCCGCCGCCTCGGGGCGCTCGCCGGGGGGGCGGAGGTGCTCAACCTGTTCTCCTACAGCGGGGGCTTCGCGGTCGCGGCGCTGGCCGGCGGTGCGGTCCGCGCGGTCAACGTGGACGCGTCGGCCGCGGCACTCTCGCTCGCACGCCATGCGTACGAGCTCAACGGCCTGGAGGTCCGGGAGCCCGACTTCATCGAGGGTGACGCGTTCCGCGTTGTGCGCGACCTCGCGGCCGCCGGCCAGCGCTACGGGATCGTGGTGGTGGACCCGCCCGCCTTCGTCAAGCGCAGGGGCGACCTCGAGGGTGGGCTGCGGGGCTACCGGGACATCAACCTGCAGGCGCTGCGCCTGACGGCCCCGGGAGGGCTGCTGTTCACGTGTTCCTGCTCGGCCCTGGTGAGCGAGCAGCAGTTCGGCCAGGCCCTGCTCGGGGCCGCGCTCGACGCCGGCCGCGGCCTGCGGGTGCTGGAGCGCCGCGGCGCCGGCCCGGACCATCCGGTCTCGGCGTTCTGCGGTGAGGCGGAACACCTGAAGGCCTGGCTCTGTGCGGTAGACTAAATGTGTGTTCCGGCTGCGGACGGATGCCCGGGTGTCGGGGCTCGCGCCGCGAGGGAAACCTCCGGCGGATTCTGAGGTTTGCGCGCCGGTCTGGGGCCCGCGGTTGGGTGTTCCCAAATGTCTCTGTTTTTGCGATTCTTGAAGGGAGGTTGGCATGACGAGAAGGCACTTCCGTCATGAAGCTCCTGCCACCGCACGAGATCGGGGCGGTGGCACAGGAGTTGCGCTTACAAGGTCCGTGAATAGTGTCTTTCCGCCCGCCCGCCGTCACCGCGAGTCCGGCGTCACGCTGCTCGAGGTGCTGATCGTGCTGACCATCGTTGGCGTGCTGGCGGCGATCGTCACGGTGCCGATCAACTCCTACTGGCAGAGGGCCCGCATCGAGACCACCGCGGGCGACATCCGCAACTTCCTGCAGCAGGCGTTCACCGAGTCGGTCAACCAGCACACCCCGATCAACGTGACGCTCCAGCAGGACGCCGACGGTCGCTGGGTGCTTCAGCTCAACCCCCCGCCGCCGGCGCCGCGCACGGCCAACGGCACCTACACGATTCCCGACTTCGTGAGCCTGGCGTACAACCCGGCCTCCGGCCCCAACGCCTGGCCCACCTCGGGTCCCGCGCGCACGCTGACGTGCGACACCGTAGGGCGGGCGATAGACCCCACGACCGGCAGGCAGGTCACCTCGACCGTGACCATGTCCATCACGCACCCCAGGATGGTCGACGGCAGCCTTGCACCCAACATCCGGCACGACATCCAGGTTTTCCCGCTCTGGAACGTCACCATCCGGAAGACGGTGCTGTAGGGGAGGGCGCGATGAATCGAGAGCATACCGATCGCAAGAAAGAGCGCGGCCTCACCCTCGTCGAGGTGCTGGTGGCGTTCTTCATCCTCTTCGTTGTGACACTCGCGGTGCTGCAGCTGCTCGCGATGGCCTACCTCGTGAACCTCGGCTCGATGATCCGCACCGACCTCAGCTACCGGGCGGAGCGGGTGGTCGAAACCATCAGGCTGCAGAGGTTTCGCGTGTTCGTGGTCGGCGCCGCCGAGGACCCGTGCTGCCCGGTGGTCGGGCCCAGCGCGGCCAAGATGATCACGCCGACCGACTGCCAGACGTTCTGGGGTTCGGACGGGGCCAACGTCATGGAGGCGGGCGCTCGCCATACCCTGAGCTACACGATCAACAACAACACGGTTACGGTGCAGGCCGAACCGCTGAAGACCGGCAACAACCAGTACATCGGGCCGGCGACCTTCAAGGTGGTGATCTATGTGGCGCAGCTCCAGTAACCCCCGCGCCGCAGGCTTCACGCTGATGGAGGTGCTGGTCGTCCTCGCCTGCCTCGGGATGATCCTCTGGATGGCCGGCCAGCTGCTGTTCCCGATGCGGGCCGCGGCGGAGCGCCAGCGGCTGCAGGTCGAGGCGCGGCAGACCGCCCGCAGCGCCGCCGACTACAGTACGTACGTCATCAGGGGCGCCACCGACCTGAACGACAGGTCCACGCCGTTCAACCCGGCATCGGTCCTGACCTACCTCTGGCGCGGGGCCAACCCTGGCGCGGGCGGCGCCAACTTCCCGGCCTGCCCCGGCGACGGGAGCTGCGTGCAGCTGTCCTACAACAACGTCGACCAGAGCGCCACCAGCTTCGCCAGCAACGGGACCGACATCCTCACGCTCACGGCCGCCCAGGTCACCACCCCGGTCCTCCTCGAGTCGGCCAGCGCCTGGCCGAACCCGTTCAACGACGCCTCGGTCCAGTACTGGGCTTACAACCTGGGCTGCCCCGACGACGCGGCGAACCTCCAGCTGTTCAAGACCCTGACGCAGGACCCGGCCGTCCCGACGCAGAGCCTTCCGCTGCTGCTGGTGGACCCGGGGTCCGGGGCCTGGCTCACCTACAGGATTACCAACTACCGGGACGGCAACAACGCGACCAGCTGCACGGCTCTCAACCCCACGTGCATCGTGGGCGGCGTGAACGTACCGTGCATCGAGGTCAACGCCAGCCCGCAGGACGCCACCTCCCTCAACCCGCCTGGCGGGCTCGAAGTGATCGCGAACCCGCCGAACCTGATCGTGGGCAGCCGCTTCACCACCCTGCGGGTGTGCAACGGCTGGCTCGAGCAGAAGAACGAAACCTTCGACCCGGCGGCGGACGCCAACTGCGGCGCGCTGCCGGGCGGCACCGTGGAATTCCCGGACTACGTCGTCAAGACCGGGTGGTCGCCGCTGCTGCCGAACGTGGAGGACTTCCAGATCTCGTACAGCTATCGCAACGGGGAGACCTGGAACAGGCCCGGCGCCACCCTCTCCTCGGCGCAGGGCTGCAACAACGGCGTACCCAGCCTCGACGCCGACCCCGGCACCGTCAACCCGTTCGACGCGCGCAGCGTGATCGGCATTCGGGTCACGATCACCGCGCGATCGTCCACCCCGGTTCGGCTCGGGGGGAAGGTCGAAGTGCGGCAGCCGGCGGCGGAGGACCACGACCCGACCACCGCCCCTAACGACACCTACTACCGGTACCAGGTTTCGGCGCTGGCCATGCTGCGAAACCGGACCTCGGGGATCTAGCCATGGCCAGGGCAAGGAGCTCGCCGATGCGCAAGAAGGAACGCGGGGTCGCGCTGATCATGGTGATCCTCGTGCTGCTCGTGCTGACGGTACTCGGCATCACCGCAGCGATGTTGATGACCCAGGAGGACCGCATCTCCTCCCGCCAGGACCAGCAGAGGGCGGCGCTGTACGCGGCCGAGGTCGGCCTGCGGCGGGGGGAGCAGATTCTCATGGGGACGCCGTTTGCCAAGAGCCCGGTGAACGCCTTCCTCAACCACGTCTCCGTCGCGACCACGGTGGCCGCCCCCGACCCGGTCCCGTTCCAGCCCGCGCCGTGGGACATCCGTCACCTGGGCACGTACCTGACCGAGGGCTCCGGATCCAGCGCAGAGATCGCCAATCGCGAGGTCATTCAGATGGCGACCAACCTCGCCGACAGCTCCACGTTCACGTTCACCAAGATCCGCGCCTTCTACAGCGTGTACGTGCGCAACAACCCCGAGGACAGGAACGCCGCCGGCGTGGCGGACCCGTTCGACAACAACGACACGCGGGTCCGGCTCGTCTCGATCGGGTTCATCACCGACAACCGCGGCGTGGACGGCGGCGGGAACGCCAACGTCCTCGCGGTGAAGATCCTGGAGGAGGAGTTCAACTGGTCGGGCTTCTCCACGTCGCAGGGGTTCCAGGCGGACATGTACGCCGGAGCCACCAACTCGGGCGTCTGGCAGGGCACGACGCGTACTGGCCCCTAGCGGCGGCGCAAAAGCGCTCGCCGCGTAAGGCATTGCGGTTCTGGAGGTGGGTATGAGGCGAACGGGAAACCAACTCATCGGACGCTGCACGCTGGCGGTAGGACTGTCGCTGCTCCTGGCGGCACCGGGCCTGGCGGCGACCTTGAGGCCCTCCAACGAGGGGTATGACCTCATGCGCCAGATCACCACCCAGTTCGTGCGGCCCAACATCCTGATCGTCCTCGACGTCAGCGGGTCCATGTCCCTGGACTACCTGGGCAACGAGCTCAACATCTACGACCCCATCACCTCCCGCGCTATCAGAGACATCGTCTGGAACGGGGCGGACAGCACGGGAAGCGTCCCCAAGATCGGCTGGGCCCCGGGGGAGGGCGCCTCCTGCCTGGAGCCGACGCCGACGCCGACGATCCCGCCGCCGACGGCGACGCCGACAATCCCGCCGCCGACGGCCACGCCGACCGAGACGCCGGTGCCGGCAACGCCGACCTTCACGCCGAGGAACACGCGCACCCGCACGCCGACGCCGACGCGCACGTTCACGGCGGGGCCGCCGACGCGGACGCCCACGCCGGGGCCGCCAACGCGGACGCCCACGATCACGCCGACACCCACGATCACGCCGACACCCACGATCACGCGGACGCCCACGATCACGCCGACACCGACGCGAACGTTCACGAGCGGGCCGACCCGGACGCCGACGCGGACGAACACAACCGGGCCGACTCGGACGCCGACTCTAACCTTTACGCCGGCCCCGCCGACGGCGACGCGGACGCACACCGCGACGGTGCCCACACCAACGCCGGCGCCGCCGACGGCGACCCGGACGCAGACCAACACACCGCTCCCGACAAGCACGCCCACCAAGACCGCGACCCCGACGTTCGCCGGACCCGGCTACTTCGCCTTCCCGGCGGGCGTGCTGCTGGCCCAGGCCGGGCCCGAGCCGGAGAGCTGCGTGAGCTGGTCGTACACGCTGGAGGTGGAGCAGACGTTCCCGAGCCGTATGGCGGTGGTGAAGAACGTGCTGGGGGACTCGGTCACCATCATCACGCCGTGGCAGGCGCCGACTGTCTGGCCGGCTTTCGACAACCCCAACTGGAGCTGCGCGCCCGCCTGCGTGAGCGCGGTGTTGGCGAATCACGTCGCCCCGATGGCGGCCCCGCCCGCGGCCGGCGGCTACTGGAAGCACACCTACACCTGGACGATCACCTTCCCCGAGCCGCGCCACGACCCAGGCCCGCCGTTCGACCTCTACGACCAGCCTGGCGGCGAGCCGGGGCACCGCGTGGACCTGCCGGACCAGGCCACCTGGCCGAACGTCTACGACGTCAACGGCAACCAGGTCGGCTCCGACGCCGTGACGCAGGCGCCGCTGGACATCATCGGGAAGACCGCGCAGTACGTGAACTGGGGGCTGCTGATCTACTCGACCGAGCTGGACTTCGTCGCCGACTTCAGCAGGAACAACTGCGAGGTGACCGAAAACTGCGAGCCGGGGAACGGCGATTTCCAAGTGCAGCGAAAGCTGGTCGCCAAGATCGACACCAGCGACAGCCAGAACGTGACCGCCATCGAGGCCGCGCTGAAGCTGTACAGGCACACGGAGCCGGAAAGCCTGGCCCAGCCGGGCACGCTCGACGGCGGCACCAACGCGTTCCGCAGCACGCCGAGCATGGCGGCGATGGACTTCGCCAAGGAACTGCTGCAGTACACCGCCCAGGGTACGCCGCAGGGCTCACCCTTGAACGATGACTTCTGCACGGTCTTGGGGAACTGCGTGGACGGTGTCAGCAGCTTCGACCTGCCGCGGGATCCCAAGCTCGAGTGCGGGCGCTCGTACGCCGCGATCCTGGTCACCGACGGCACCTCCAACGTCGGCAACCCCGAGGGCTGCTGCCCACAGGGCGGGAATACGTGGGGCAACTGGGCGGAGCCGTGCTGGCCCTGCGGCGGCTGCCCAACCGTCGAGGTCCTCCCTGAGGTCCCTGGTGACCCAGTTACTCTCCGATGCACATCCTATAACGGCGGCCAGGGGTGCCCGGACGGCGGCCCATCGGGCAGCACGTGCCCCGACGACTGGGAGGACTTCGTTGCCCAGAAGACCGAGGACGCGTTCCTCGCGCAGATTCTGGATGCCAACGGTGACCTCCAGCCGCTCCACGCCCGCACCTGGGTGATCGGCATCAGCAAGGAGGTCGGTCCCTGCGAGCTGAACTACACCGCGTACCGGGGCCGGACCGACGCAAACTCGCCCAACGGCGACGCGGGCTTCGACTTTACCAAAGATCCATACCTATTGGAGTACGATGTCGCCAAACACGGAACAGCCGGCACCAATGGCGCGTACGACGCGCCGCCCCCGGATTGCACCTCACACACGCCGCCTCACGGCGACTACGCGTTCTTCGCCACCACGGCCGCGGCGCTCGAGGAAGCGATCAAGAAGATCATCAACGCCTTCGGCACCGGCGACTACTCGACCTCCGGCCCCACGGTCGGGATCTCCACGACGTCCGGCAGCTTCGTCGGGTTCATCACCACCGGCTCCTACCCCGGCTGGGAGGGGCACATGTACGCCTACGATCTCTCCAGGCCGATCGTCTGCAGGACCGACAACGACTGCCCGACCACTGCCAACGGAATCAACCGGTGCAACGCGGTGACCGGCGAATGCAAGCCGCCCGACTCCTATCCGCTGCTCTGGGACGTCGGCGAGGTGCTGAGAGCCGGCAACGGCGGCCTGACACGCACGATCTACACGTGGGACCCCCGGGGCATGGGGGCGGGCACCGACTCGCTGGTGCAGATCACGGCAGCCAACGCCGCGACGATCAACGGGATCTGCAACAACTGCGGCTTCGACGCCAACGTCGTGGACTTCGTGATGGGGAACGACGGGAGCGGCAACCCGAGGTCGTGGAAGCTCGGGGCGATCATGAACTCCACCGCCGCCCTGATCGGCGCGCCCGAGGCGTGGAAGCAGTTCGCGGGCCACGACACCTTCGAGGGCGAGTACTCCACCCGCCACACGGTGGCCTGGGTCGGGTCCTCCGACGGCATGCTGCACGCAATCGACCTCCTGGACGGCGCGGAGCTTTTCGCCCTCGTCCCGCCGGACAAGCTCGACCTGCAGAAGACGCTCTACGACAAGTACATCTCCAACCCGGTGGACTTCCCGTTGGGCGAGGCCGGCCTGCCGGGCGACCACATCTTCGGCGTCGCGAGCTCGCCTCGCTTCGGCGACGTCTTCGACGGCACCCAGTACCGCACCGTGCTGTACATCACCGAGGGCCCGGGCGGCACCGGTCTCCACGCGCTCGACGTCACGCACCCGTACGCAGACCGCACCGTCGGCGTCGTCATCTACGCGGCGGATCCCAACTACGGCTACGGCGGCGGCGCGACCGGCCCGCCGGTCCGCCCGCTGTGGAGCAAGACGAGCGACGGCAAGGCGAACACCACGGCGATGGCGGATCTTGCGGACACCTGGAGCATCCCTGCCCTGGCCGGGACGTCCGCCGGCACCAACTGGGAGCTGGTGATGGGCAACGGCTACGTCAAATACGACGGTACGGTCGCGACGGCGGATCCGTTCCCGCGCTACCTCCGACTCGATCCGCTCGACGGCACCGTGCGAGGCAACGACCAGCTCACGCACCTCACGAGCGCCCAGCCGCTGGGCGGGCCGTGGGTGCGTGCCCAGACGTTTGCCCACTCCACGATCTGGAGCACCTCGGCGGTGGTCTTCCGCCCCGACAACGACGTGAACCAGGGGGTTCAGCTCGACCTCCAGGGCCGGGTCTGGCTGCTGCCCCGCCACGACATGGCGAGCACCAACTGGGATTCGCCCGTGGCCCTGAACGACCCCAGCGGACTCATCTCCGGGAGCCCCCTGTACTACAGCGCGGCCGTCGCGAGCTATCCCACGGACAGCCCGCGCTTCGACGTGTACTCGTTCTCGAGCGGCTCGTTCTACGAGATCAGCAACTACATCAACGGCCCGAACGTCGGCATCCCCAGCACGCCGCCCGCTGATCCCAACTTCATCCCGGCCTTCTACATCGCGGTCCGCTCGGTGGCCGGCGGGAACCCAACGATCTACAAGAAGGACATCCACACCATCACGTTCGGGCCCGGCGACTCGAAGCAGTTCGGCCACAAGACCCAGGCCACGGCGACCTCGACGATCTTCGTTCCGAAGCCGGGGGCCGGCGGGGACACCATCGCGCTGTACCTGCTCTACGACCCGGAGGCCAACGCCTGCGTCGGCAACGCCTACCTCGTCCGCCTCGCGTTCAACCCGGAGACCATCGCCACGGTGGACCCGGTGATCACGGTCGACGAGGCCGGCACGGGCGCCGCGTCGGGGTTCGCGCTGGCCGGCCAACTGCCGGTGGTCGCCAAGTCGTTCGTCGGCAGCGGCGGCAAGGCGTACTTCTACAGGGTCAAGAACCTGACGATCGCGGGCGCCGGCGGAACGGGCGGCCAGATCGCGTGGTGGATGGAGCTGCAGTAGACTTCTGGACCGCTGCACGGCACGACCGGGGCGGGCGCCATGCCCGCCCCGGTCTTTCCCGTGGCTGCTCCCTTTTTTCATGTGGCGCGGCCGCCCTCAGCCGCGCGCCTCTTTGCGCCTGCGGTTTCCGGAAGGCGGGCGGGGGCGCCCGCTTCGCTCTGCTCATACCAATTCACCGTCCGTTGTAGAGGAATGGCTGTCACTGCGAGGCCCCGAAGGGGCCGAAGCAGTCCCGTTCCCCCTGCCGTCATTGCGAGGAGCGAAGCAACGAAGCAATCCCGTCGACATCGATGAGATCCCGCCACGCAGCCTTGCCAGGCTGCTCGCGGCTTCGGCGTCGGCCCCCTCGCGGCGCTCGGGGGCCTCGCGATGACAACGAAAACGCTACGTTTGAACGAAAGCGGTATCGGGCGGACGGGGGCGCCCACCCTACGTGTCTCTTTCTTTTTCGTGGCGCGGCTGCCCTCAGCCGCGCACAACGTTCTTCCCCAGTGCTGGCAGGGCGGGCGGGGGCGCCCGCTTCGCTCTGCTCATACCAATTCACCGTCCGTTGTAGAGGAATGGCTGTCACTGCGAGGCCCCGAAGGGGCCGAAGCAGTCCCGTTCCCCCTGCCGTCATTGCGAGGAGCGAAGCAACGAAGCAATCCCGTCGACATCGATGAGATCCCGCCACGCAGCCTTGCCAGGCTGCTCGCGGCTTCGGCGTCGGCCCCCTCGCGGCGCTCGGGGGCCTCGCGATGACAACGAAAACGCTACGTTTGAACGAAAGCGATATCGGGCGGGCGGGGGCGCCCGCTTCGCTGCGCTCGGGCGGGCGGGGGCGCCCGCCCTACGTGTCTCTTTCTTTTCCGTGGCGGGGCTGCCCTCAGCCGCGCACAACCTTGTTTTCCTGCGGCGCTACTCCTTGGGCTTGATCACGACCTGGATGCCGCTGCCCTCCAGAAGCTTGGCGAACTTCTTGGCGTCCGCGTCGGAGCCCACGATCGCGCCGTAGTGCATCGGGACGGCCACCTTGGGCTTGATCTGCCTTGCGGCCTTCGCCGCCTCGTCGGCGGTCATGACGTACGTGCCCGACACCGGCAGCAGCGCCACGTCCGGGGCGAGCCCGGTCATCTCAGGGATGACGTCGGTGTCGCCCGCGTGGTAGTAGGTCACCCCGCCGACGATGAAGACGAATCCGACCTTGCCGTCGTTCTTGGGGTGAAACGTCTTGTTGGTGTTGTAGGCGGGCACCGCCTTGACCGTGATGCCGGCGACGGTCTTGGTCTCCCCCGCCGCGATCACGGTGACGGGGACGGAGAGCTTGCCCGCCACCTCCTTGGGCGCAACGACCACCGTGCCCGGCTTGTGGATCTTGGCCACGTCGGCCGGCGACAGGTGGTCGAAGTGGTCGTGGGTGATCAGGATGACGTCGGCCGCCGGGAGCCCGTCCCCCAGCTGGTACGGGTCCACGTACACGACCGGCGGCCCGTCGATCCGAAACGCGTCATGGCCGAGCCAGTGCAGCCTCTCCGTCATGTTGCCTGCCTCCCCGCCGCCGGCCGTCACCGCCGCCAGCAGCATCACGGTTGCCAGTCCGTTCATGCCGACCTCCACGCCAGATCAGCACTCCCCGTACAAGGGAGTCTCGGTCCCCCGGCGCGGGTTTTCAAGCCCCTCAACCCCCACACACTAGGCCCGGGGCTTCAGCCCTCGAGCCTCAAGCCCCAAATCTGTGTCACCTGGGCGAGCGGTGCGGGGTGGCGAGCAGGCACGTGAAGTAGCCGTCGCGCCTCCGCAGGTCCTCCAGCGGCACCGTCGCGCCCGAGGACTGGCGCCGCAGGCCCTGGTAGAGCTTGGCCAGGTCGGCGCGATGCTGGAACAGCCACGACTCGAAGGGCTCGCCGTCCTTCAGGCCGACCGGGGCGAGCTTCACCCGGAAGGCGTTTTGGAGTGCATCGACCTCGTCCTCGAACTTCCCGATGTACCAGCTACGCGTGGCCTCGTCCTCGAGGACGCTGGCGACGCACAGCTGGGCGTCCACCTCGGGGGCCGGGGACCCGGGTTCGGTGGCATCGAGCCCGCTGCTCGCGAGTTGTTGCAGGCCCTGCAACAGCGGCGTGCCCTTCTCGACCGGGACGGCGCCCGGGGGCGGCTGCTCGAAGACCATGACCTCGGCGAGCGGCGTGGGCTCCAGCCCCTTCAGGCGTGCCGTGCCGAGGGCGCGCAAGCCCACCCACGGGGCCTCGTCGCCCTCGGGGGCGGTGGCGAACAGGAGCCAGCGCATGCCGTACTGCTCGGCCTGCACGACGGGAAGGTCGCCCCAGTCCACCTCCAGGTCGCGCAGGAAGCTCTCGGTCGCGACGCCCCCGAGGTTCACGAGCTCACCGTTCTCCGCGATGAACGCAGCGTACGGGCGGTCCTTGATGAACTCGGTGAAGCGGTTGGCGTGCCGCACGGGCTCCAGGAACTGCAGGACGCGGTTCAGGTCGTAGCCCGCCGCGAGCAGGAAGTCCGTGATGTCCTCGACTTCGTAAGTCGTCTTGCCGGTGGTGAGCCGGGCGAGCTCCACGAGCCCGTGGCCGAAGAACTCGAAGTGGGAGCGGTCACCGGCCGCCGAGAACATCGGCAGCAGGTGGTACGTGCCGACGTTCATGGCGAGGCGCAGCCCGCGGTCGAACGGGAACCCCTGCTTTCGCATTCTCTCGTAGAGAAGGCGAAGCTCCGCCGCGGCGAGGAAGATGCCGCGGGCGCTGCGCGCCGAGTAGAAAGCGCCGTCGCCGAGGAACTTCTCGAACCTGAGCCTGTGGCGCTCCCTGATCTCGTCCACCCGTCCGAGGAAGCGCACCATCTGGCGCATCGCCTGCTCCTCGGTGCCGCGCCCCCGCCGGCGCAGCTCCTCGATGAGCTGGGTGAACTCCACCAGGTCGTACAGCAGCCCGTAGCGGCGGACCACCGAGGGGAGCACGCCGGGTGAGGTGAAGTCGAAGGGGCGGGTCGAGCTCGAGAGCTGCACGACCTGCCCCTGCACCTGCGTCACCGTCTTGAACCCGCGCTCGGAGACCGGGAAGATGCGGTCACGGAGGGCGGTGATAACCTCGAAGCGCTTGCAGCGGTGGGAGAGGTCGGCGAGCAACCGGCGCATGTCGGCGGAGAGGCTGGGGGTCTTGGGGTGGGGCCAGATCTCAAGGAGGTCGAGCACCGCCCGCGAGAAGAGCAGTCGTTCGACCGGCAGGCCCGGCGCCTCGCTGTCCATCGACGCCAGCACCCGGTCGAAGTTGGGGTCCAGCTGCCGCAGCTCCCTGACCTGCTCGGTTGTCGTCCTGAACACGTTCTGGAAGCGAGCCGCGTCCAGGTGGAGGTGCCCCTGGAGGAACGAGTTGAGCTCCTTGAGCTCGGCGCCGAAGCGGATCTCGGCGAACGGCAGCAGGTCGTCGCGAAGCTGGTCCGCGAAGGCCCGGGACGCGGCGGACGGTTGAACCACTTCGGCGCGGCGCAAGCGGTCGAGGGCGTGGGTGCGGGCGCGATGGGTCACGTCGGCAAGCCGCTGCGCGATGGCGTAGCGGATCTCGTCCACCGCCCGGGGCGTGAGCTCCGGCGTGTTGGTCGCCAGCGTCCGCACCACCGGGCGCAGCCGCTCGGAAACCTCGCGGGTGAGGATGAGGAGGAAGATCTCGGGCAGCCGCTGCCCGTAGTCGTGAAGGTAGGCGTTGTCGAGGATCTCGGCGATATGCCCCACCAGGAGGCGCCGCTGCTCGACGAGAGGAGCCTTGCTCACCTGCTCGTGGAGGGCAAGCGCGCGCCGGTAGGAGGCCTCGGACTCGAGCAGGCGGGTGAGCTCGCGGCCGAAAGCCTCCCAGGTCGCCGAGACGCGCAGCGGGAAGCCAAGCAGGATCGGCGACTGCTCGGCCTCGGAGTAGAGCCAGTACGGGTGGGGCACGGCCGGGGCGGCCTCTCCGAACAGCTCGCGCCAGCGCCCGGCCCGCTCGGCGGGAGTCAGAAAAGCCAGGCGCGCATCGCCCTGCTGCAAGGACTGCTCGACGGTCCCCGGGAGTTTCTGCTGCATCCATAACCATTGTAAGGCCCTATCTTGCACTACGCGGGTCCCGCGGCTGTCTGTCGCCCGCGCCACTTTCTCGCTTTTCGTGGCGCGGCCGCCCTGCCGCAGACAGGGCCGCGCACAACTCTCTTGCCCGGTGCCTGGCAGGGCGGGCGAGGTCGCCCACCCCACTTCCGGTTCTCGTGGCGCGGCCGCCCTCGGCCGCGCTCCTCTCGTTACCCGGCGACGAGCCGGTCGAGGCTGCGGTAGGCGATTCCCTCCGCGACGTGGCGAGCCGCCAGGTGGGCGGCACCCTCCAGGTCGGCGATCGTGCGCGCCACCCGCAGGATGCGGTGGACGGCCCGCGCCGACAGCGCCAGCTTGCTCATCGCCAGCTCCAGCAGGCGCTCGCCCTCGGCGTCCGGGGCGCACCACCGGCGTACCTCGGAGGGGGAGAGCTCGGCGTTGGTGCGCCGGCCGGTTCCGGCGAGCCGCTGCGCCTGTCGGGCCCTGGCCGCGACCACGCGCTCCCGCACCGCCTCGGAGGCCTCACCGCTCCCGCCCCGCGCCAGGTCGCGGTACGGCACCGCCGGGACCTCGAGCTGGAGGTCGATGCGGTCGAGGAGCGGGCCCGACAGGCGGGCCCGGTAGCGCCTGACCTCCGGCGGCGTGCACCTGCACTCCCGCCGCGGGTCCCCGAGGTGCCCGCAGGGGCACGGGTTGGCGGCGGCCGCGAGCTGGAAGCGGGCGGGAAACGTGAGCGAGCCCGCGGCGCGGGCGATCATGACCCTGCCCGACTCCATCGGCTGGCGCAGCACCTCCAGGACGTCGCGGCGGAACTCGGTGATCTCGTCGAGGAAGAGCACACCGTTGTGGGCGAGGGAGACCTCGCCCGGCCGCGGCAGCGTTCCGCCGCCGGCCAGGCCGGCAGCCGAGATCGTGTGGTGGGGTGCGCGGAAGGGGCGCCGGGTTATCAGGCCCTGGGGGCGCGGCACGCCGGGCGCCACCGAGTAGACCTTGGTGGTGGCCAGCGCCTCCGCCTCGTCGAGGGGCGGCAGGATCCCCGGCAGGCGCTGCGCGAGCATCGTCTTCCCCGCCCCCGGAGGCCCCAGGAAGAGCAGGTGGTGCGCGCCGGCGGCGGCGATCTCGAGAGCGCGCTTGGCGTGCTCCTGGCCGGCGACCTCGGACAGGTCGGCGGGAGCGACGTCAGGCGCCGGCTCGACGTGACCGTCCCCGCCACGGATCTCCGCAAGCGGCCGTTCGCCCCGCAGGTGGCGCACCACCTCGTCGAGCGAGGCGGCCGGGAGGAGGCGAGCCCCATGCACGACGGCCGCCTCCCTTCGGTTGTCCAGGGGCAGCACGACCGCCGCCCCGGCCGCAACGGCGGCTTCTATGATCGGGAGCACCCCGCGAACCGGCTGCAGCGTGCCGTCCAGGGAAAGCTCGCCCAGCAGCCACGCCTCGGGAGTCCCGCCCGGCACCAGTCCTGCGGCTATCAGGACGCCGGTCGCGATGGCCAGGTCGAGGATTGCGCCTTCCTTGCGCTCCTCGGCGGGGGAGAGGTTCACGACGATGCTCTTGGTGTCGAGCTGACACCCGAGGTGGCGTATCGCGGCCAGGACCCGCTCGCGGGCCTCGCGCACCGCGGGGTCGGGCAGGCCCACGACGGAGAGCATCGGCAGTCCGGGGCGCGCGTCCACCTCCACCTGAACGCGCAGCGCCTCTACGCCGCGCGGCACGGCCGAGTAGACCTTGGCAAACATGGATCACCTCCGATCGGGAGGTGGTTGGACGGTACTCACATTCTGGGGCCCGGAGCCCCGCCCGTCAAGGTATGCTCTCCCCGTGAGCGAGCCCAAGGAACAGGTGGAGGCGCTGCGGAAGCTCCTCGAGGCCGAGCTGAACCGGCGCCTGCAGCCTCAGTGGGGCTACTGGCCGCTCCTGGTCGGGGTGCTCGGTGTGCTGCTCGGGATCGCGCTCCTCGCCGAGATCTTCTGAAGGGCGAGGAACGTCTGGCCCGCCTGCGAGAGCCTCGACGCCCACGGGGACGAAGGCGGATGGCCGCCGAGCGCCGCGAGGCCGAGGAGCAGGGCGAGGATGAGAACTGCCGCCGCCGCGCCGATGGCCAGGCCGGCGATTCGGTCCACCCATCCGAGGTGAAGCGCCTTCACGCCGCGGCGCAGCCCGAGCCCGGCGAGCCAGACCAGCACGGCCGCGACGATCGCGACCACCGCCACGGCCGCCGCACGCTCGCCGCTCGTGGGCTCGGGCGTGCTCGCGAAGAGCTGAGCCGCGGCCGGGCCCGCCCAGCGTCCCGCCAGCACCGCGGCGGCGACCGCGGCCACCAGCGTGGCCATGCGCAGGGCCCCCCAGATCATCCCGGCCACGGCGCAGCCGCACACGACGAGGAGGACGAACACATCCACGGCTGGTATCTTACCGCCGGCCGGGGGTAGACTGCGCCGGTCTCTTGGGGGGGGCGATGGGGTTCATTCCCGATCCGTTGCATCCGGCGATCATCCACTTCCCGATCGCCCTGAGCCTGGTGGCGCTTCTTTTCGAGTTCCTGGCGCGGCACCCGCGCGCGCGGGCGCTGGAGACCTCGGCCGGGCTGCTGATGGTCCTCGCGGCGCTGGGCAGCGTGGCCGCGGTGCTCTCGGGCCAGGCCGCCCGCGACCAGGCCGTCGTGCCGCCGGCGGTCGGGCCGCTCATCGAGCGCCACGAAGAGCTCGGCGAGCTCGCGATGTGGCTGCTGCTGGCGGTGGCCGCCGTGCGGCTCGTGCTGGCCTGGCGGGGGTGGTTCAAGGGGATCGTCCCCTGGGCGTACCTGGCCCTCGCCGCGGTCGCGGCCGGCGTGGTCGGCTACAACGGCTACCTGGGCGGCAAGATGGTGTTCGACCACGGCCTGGGCACCGCCCCGGTGCAGCGGCAGGCGCCGGCCAAGGCGGGGCTGCGCCCGGCTCCACCCGAGATGCCACCGGACTCGCAGGGACCCGGGGTCAGTCGGGCGGGCTAGAATCGCGCCGGTGAGCCTCCGCCGGCATCTCGCCCGCACGTCGCCGCTCCTCCTCGTTCTCGCCCACGCGACCCGGGCGGTCGCGGCGGAGCCAGTCCTCGCCTGGCAGGTGCTCGACCAGGACACGCCTCGCGTGCTCTGGGCTGGCCGCAACGCGGACATTCGCCTCCACGTGCGCAACGTTGGCACCACCGCATGGTCTGAGGAGGCGGGCGATCACCTTTCCTATCACTGGCTGCGCCCCGATGGGACGGTGGTCGAGCGGGACGGGATGCGTACCCGGCTGCCCGGTGCGGTGCGCCCCGGCGAAACCGTGGAGATCACCGCCCGGGTGCACGCCCCGATCGGCTCCGGCAGGTGGCTGCTCGAATGGGAGATGGTGCGGGAGCAGGTGGCCTGGTACGGCGCGCCGGCCGGCGGCGCGCGGCTGCGCGTCCCGGTGCGGGTGGTGTGGCGTTGCGCGCTCCTACAGGTCGGCTTTGGCCTGGCGGGGGTGGTCCTCGCGCTCGCCGCACGTCGCCTGAGACCGGAGCCGGGCTCGTGGGCCTGGCTGCTCGTGGAGGCGGTCCCGCTGCTCTGGGCCTGGGTTGGGATCGGCCTCCTGACCGTGACGTTCTCGGAGGTCGCGGGCCGGCAGCTCTGGCGCGGGGGTGGGGTGCTGGCGGTCTCGGCCGCTGCGTTGCTCGCGCTCCCGGTCGCGCTCGTGCCCGGGCGCGTGCGGGCCTGGGTTGCTGGCGCGCTCGTGACCCTCGCGAGCGCTGTCGCGATCGCCGACGTGGTCTACCTGCGCTACTTCGACACCGTGGTGCCGGTGGTTGCGCTCGCCGCGCTTGGCCAGTTGGGCCAGGTCGAGGGGAGCGTTCGGGCCCTCCTGCGGCCCACAGACGTCTGGCTTGCCGTCGGCGTGGCGAGCGCTCTGGCCTTCGCGTCGCTCTGGCCGCGCCGCCGGCGCGAGGGGGGGCCGGCCAGGCGGGTGCGGCTGACCGCTTCGGCCTCCCTCGCGATCCTCTGCCTGGGCTCGGGGATTCCGGCGCTTCGCAACCTGAGCGACGCGATACGCGACCCGGCCACCGCCGACCAGGTCTTCTCCCAGCAGGCGCTCGCTGAGCGCTGGGGGCTCGTGAACGTTCACCTGTTCGACGCCCTGCGGACGTACCGGGAGTGGGCGGCCCGGAACGCACCGGATCCGGCCGAGCAGGCCCGGGTCTCGGCGTTCCTCGCTCGCCAGGCCGCCATCTCGGCTACGGTCGCGTCGAGGTACGGGGTGGCCAGGGGAGCCAACCTGCTTCTGATCCAGGTCGAGTCGCTCCAGCAGTGGGTGATCGGTGCGAGGGTTCGGGGCGTCGAGATCACGCCGTACCTCAACACCCTCCGAAGCAAGGCGCTGTACTTCCCGCTTCTGTTCGACCAGACCGGCCAGGGGCGCAGCTCCGACGGCGAGTTCGCGGCCCTCAACTCGCAGCACGCGCTGGATCGCGGCGCGGTTGCGTTCCGGCGGCCCGGCAACCGCTTCATCGCACTTCCAGGCGTGTTGAGGCAGCAGGGCTACGCGACGCTCTCGGCGCACGCTTTCGTAAAAGGCTTCTGGAACCGCGGGGTGCTGCACCCCCGCTACGGCTTCCACCGGATGCTCTTCGCGCCCGAGCTCGGACCCGGTGAGGTGATCGGTTGGGGGCTCGCGGACGAGGTCTTCCTCTCCCGCATGGTGGAGCCGCTGGCGAAGGAGAGGCGACCGTTCTTCGCTTTCCTCATCACACTTGGCCTGCACCATCCTTTCGACCTCTTCCCCGACCAACACAAGGCCCTGGACGTCGGCGAGCTGCGCGGGACGCCGCTCGGAAACTACATCCACGCGATGCACTACTTCGACGCGTCGCTGTCCTCGTTCATGGCCGCGCTCGAGCGGGCCGGCGTGCTGAACAACACGGTGGTGGCCCTGTACGGCGACCACGAGGCCGGGCTCTGGGTCGACGAGAGCGTGCTGGCCCTGGCGGGCGAGCCGCACTTGGATTCATCGGTTCTCGTGCGAATCCGGCGCGTGCCGTTCTTCGTGCTGGTTCCCGGCGGCAGGCTCGCGGGAGAGGTGCCGGTGATCGGTGGGCAGGTGGACATCGCACCCACGTTGTTGGCGCTGCTCGG
>Ga0315293_10001927_pt1 | contig 20084 bp, 23 predicted proteins | sample YL17G13_20_MG_FD_203071 | JGI IMG/M metagenome (GOLD analysis project Ga0315293, IMG submission 203071) | Sediment microbial communities from Yellowstone Lake, YNP, Wyoming, USA - YL17G13_20 | ecosystem: Environmental > Aquatic > Freshwater > Lake > Sediment | place: USA: Wyoming | collected... | reverse complement strand
AAGAGGTTCTGAAAGAAGTTATCGTCTGGCTGCCTGAAAAATCTTGATCCAAAATGGCGTTGTAGAATTAAGTAGGGGCAAACTAAGCAAAGTCAAAAAGAAAGGGTATTGGGTTTAAGCCAGAAGTAGAATATTGAGATATACCCGATAGAGACGTTAAAACGATACGAGATTTAATTTATTACCAATACGCTAACCCCGGTTAGATAGTAAACGGCACATCTCACGGGGTAAAGATTATTGCGAGGAGGGCGAGGCTAAACAAACCCGCCAATAAATTGGCGGGCTAAACATTTTTGAAGGGAAACTCCGTAATAAATTGCAGGGCTAAACATTTTCGAAGGAAAACCCCGTAATAAATCCGCCTTCGCCGAACCAAGACGGACTACGGAGGACAAGTTTGTGGGGATAAACAATAAGGATTCCGCCTGCGGCGGACAAGTTGGCGGGGCAAGCCCCGCCCTACGTTTATGGATTCCCGCTCCCCGCCTTCGCGGGGACAAGCTTCGCGGGAATGACATTGCGTCGCCGTTCCGGCGACGGCTAAACAGACCCGCCTTAAAAGGCGGGGCGAAACCAACCCGCCAATAAATTGGCGGGCTAAACAATTAAGGAGAATGGTGTGCGGGGCATATTAGTCACCAGTCGCTTGTCGTTAGTCGTTAGTAGAATGAGATTGCCACGCCCTGCACTAGAAAGTGCAGGGCTCGCAATGACAACACTGGATTCCCGAGATCCTTCGACTTGGTTCGACCTTGCTCACCACGGGCCGCTCCCCTCGACTAAGTGATATTAACCCACCGGATAAATCCACCTTCGCTAAAGCTTCGGTGGGACAGGCCGGTGGGACGGCATTAACCCCCAAGATAAACTTGGGGGCTTACGGATTGGGACATCGCCTCCGGCGGATTAGTTTTTGTGCCTTTGTGTTTGAATTTTCTCTGTGGCTGTGAAAAACTGCCGTTCACCATCCCAATTTTCTTATTAACCGCAGTTGACTTTTGCCGCCAAATGTTGTAAAAATATAGAAGTCGTTAGTGGTTGGTCTTTAGTCGTTAGTCCGCCAGAACCCGATACACGGGGGACTAATGCTGTTTTTATAAGTATGGATTCCCGCTTGCGCGGGAATGACAAGGTGGTTTGTGGGAATGACAAAGTCAAGAAATAGGCAAACTTAAAATAGGAATCGGTTCAGGAGAATTGTTATGGAATTGAGAAGGATGTCAGGAAGTTACGTAGCGGCGATGTTGTTTGTTGTCAGTGTTTCTGCAATTGCGGTCAATCCTTGTGAGGCGGCGGATTGGCCGAACTTCCGGGGGCCGAATCATAACGGCATATCAAGCGAGACCGGCTGGTCTGCGACCTGGCCGGAAGGTGGGCCAAAGGTGCTGTGGAAGGCCACGCTCGGCACGGGGTTCTGCTCAATTGCCGTAAGCGGCAGCAGGGCCTATACAATGGGTAACATCAAAGATAAAGATATATTGTATTGTTTCGATGCCAAGACGGGTGAGGAGATATGGAAAGAGTCCTATCCCTGCCCGTTATTTAACAAAGACCACGAAGGCGGCCCTTCTGCAACGCCTACGGTAGATGGCGACTTTATTTATACCTTCAGCAAAAATGGCGATGCGATGTGCTTCAAGGCGGATACGGGTAAGATAGTCTGGCAAAAGAATCTGCCGAAGGAGCTGGGCCTTAAATTTCCCACCTGGTATTTTGCAAGCTCAGCGTTTGTAGCGGACAACCTTATCATTCTCAATGCAGGGTCAGCAGGTCTGGCTCTCAACAAAGCGGACGGCAGCGTAGTATGGAAAAGCGGGGATGGCCCGCCCGGATACTCGACCGCGGTGCCTTTCACAATGGGCAGCGAAAAATGTGTGGCGTTCGCCGGATGCAACGAAGTTATAGCAGTGGTTGCGGCAACGGGGAAGGTGCTGTGGAGATTTCCGTGGAAGACCAGCTATGATATAAACGCTGCGGACCCCATCATTTCAGGTGATACAGTGTTTGTTTCTTCCGGGTATAACCACGGCTGTGCGCTATTAAAAATCGAGGGCGACAAGGTTACCGATGTCTGGCGCAATAAAAATATGCGGAACCACTTCAATAGCTGCGTGCTGTTAGATGGATACATTTATGGATTTGATGAGAGCGAGCTGAAATGTCTGGATTTTAAGACCGGCCAGGTAAAGTGGGATCAGGAAGGACTCGGAAAGGGGAGCCTGATGATTGCCGACGGCAAGCTGATTATCCTTGGCGAGAGGGGCAAACTGGTGATAGCGCAGGCCTCGCCGGATGGGTTCAAGGAACTTTCATCGGCTCAAATTCTCAAAGGTAAGTGCTGGACTGTCCCTGTCCTGGCTAACGGCAAGATCTATGCTCGCAACAATCCTGACGGCCAGTTGGTTTGTATTGACGTGAGCGGCAAATGATAAGGAGAGATAGTTGATTTAGGATTTAGGATTTCAGATTTGAAATTCGCATACAAAATCTGACTTGAGTGAGGAGGGAAGAGACAGTGGAGTGTGGAAAGTGCTGTTCAAAACAAAAAAATACGCTGCGTCAGTCTGTCCGAAGACAGGCCAACGATGCAGCAAGACCTTCAGGAGATAAACTTTTAATGGACGATAAATCACCCTGTAACGACATAGATTTCAAAATTGACCAGCGCCAATATACGCATACCCAGGAGTTCATCAATAATCTTCCATATATAGTTATGATGCTTCTGGGGGCTGCTATTTTCATTATAAGTTTTGAAAGCCCGCTCTGGGCATATTCAGGGGCAATCGCTTACCTGGTCTATGCTGTCACAGGGACATTTTGGATTATGGTATTTATATGTCCCTACTGTGCATACTGGAACACAAGGTTCTGTCCCTGTGGATATGGAACGATAGCGGCAAAATTTCGGAAAAAAGAGGCCGGCAATCGGTTTAATGAAAAGTTTCGTAAAAATATAGGCGTGATTGTGCCTTTATGGTTTATACCGCTGTTTGTTGGTGTGCCTCCTATCATTCGCAGTTTTTCCTGGTGGCTGTTATTTCTGCTTGCTGCCTTTATTCTCGACGCATTTGTTATCTTGCCATTATTTTCAATTAAGCATGGCTGCAAGGCCTGCCCTCAGAAAAATCAATGTCCCTGGATGAAACCCAAGACAAATCTTTCATCACAATAGCCTTTCTATATGAACTGTTAGCCGTTAATTTTATGAGGTAAAGGGTTCGGGATTTTATTTTTTTGTGCCTGAGATGTCAGCCAGTATTGAAAGCCAGCCGAACAAGGATTCGGTCAGGTGGCTCGAATTCGCTAATCAGTTCAGCAACCAGTTGGGTAGTCTTTTTGACTGTAACATTCAGCTTGGGACAATCTTCCTTCTTGACGTAAAGACGAATCCCGAAAGGAATCGTGTAACCTCGAAACCGGATGGTGGCTATCCCAAACAACTTCAAACGACAGTTTGACAAGATACTGTTAATGGCTAATGTAAAGAAGGAAACATTTCATGACCTTCGCAAGACAGCCATTACTAACTGGTTTCGCCAGGGTCTCAGTGAATATGATGTAATTACACTCGCCGGGCATGCCGACTTTGAGATTACACACAGACTTTATCTTGCTGTAGCAGACGATTTGGTAGAACGTGCGAGGCGAGCTACCACTCATCAAGTTAGCCAAGAGCCATTACAAAAATGTCGTCAAAACAGACCCAGCGTAGCAAAGCGATGTGTCAAAAATTGGTGCAAATTGGTGCAAGGAGTATTTTTGTTGGTTTAATGAAAAAAGCCGACAAGTGTAATTCCTTGCCAACCAGAAGCTTATGAAGCGCGCCCGGCAGGAATCGAACCTGCAACCTTCGGATTCGAAGTCCGGCACTCTATCCAATTGAGCTACGGGCGCAATCCGGCCTTGCACACTGCCTTGCCAGAGCAGGGCGGATAACCCCTTGAAATATAACAGCTTTCCACACACCCTGTCAATCCTCCAAAAAAACAAAAAGGACATACGGAACAGCACTATTCTTGTTTTTCCTCAGTTTGCTTCAGTTGGAAGAAGAGAGAAAAAGAATCGCTATTCGATGTGGACGGACAGAACCGCTTGCGGTAATATACACTCAACATAAAGAACAAACAGACAATCTATAAAGTCTTTACACCTAACAAAGGCCGATAGAAGGTTCAAAAAAAGAAAGTCGCAGGGAGTGTTATGAAAGACAAAATTAGTCGAAGAGAGTTTCTGGAGCTGGCGGCAGCAGGAAGCGCTGCGTCTCTGAGCGGTCCTCGCATCTTAGCATTAGGTGCGAACCCAGAAAAAAAGCGGCTTATAAGCCCGGGCTGCAGGAGGTCAAAGGTCAAAGTGGCCAGGATTTATATGGGAATTCCACAGAGCCTTTATCCCAATCCGGATTTGGATTTGAAAAAAGAGGTAAGATTTTACGAATCCGAGTTTGCAAAACTGAAAGATGAATTAGCCGACGTAGAGTTTGTTGTGGATGAATTGGTCAGTTCTGTGGAACAGGTCGGCCAACTCAAAGACAGATTGAAAGAGGCTGACGGCATCCTTGCAATTCATCTGACGCTCTGGATAATGCCGATTCTAAATGAAATCCTCAGCGCCGGTCGTCCTACGATGGTCTTCTCGGCTCCCTATTCGGGGCACGAATGGCATACACTTACTGCTATTCGCAAGCAAAAACAAGGGGAGAATATGGAGTGTCTGCTTACCAGTGATTACGGACAATTGGCGGCTGCTGTCAGGCCTTTCCGCGCAATTCATCATTTAAGAGAAGCTAAAATTCTAAACCTGACCGCAGAGCAATTTACCGAGTATGCTGACCAAATAAAGAAGAAATTCGGGACACAGATAAAGCGAATTGAGCTTCAACGAATGCTTGATGTTTACAATACAATTAGCGATAGCGCAGCAAAAGCAGAAGCCAACCGATGGGTCAAAGGGGCTGTTAGAGTTGTAGAACCATCAAATGAAGAGATACTTAAGTCGTGCAAACTGGCGCTTGCCTTTGAGAAAATGATGGATGAGGAAGATGCAACCGTAATGACCGTTGATTGTTACGGCAGTATGTACGAACCACTCTGTCAGTCGTATGCCTACCCGTGTATAGGTTTTAGCAGATTGAACAATATGGGATTAGGCGGAATCTGTCAATCGGATTTGCCTTGTGCTATGACACACATATTATTCCAGGGATTGTCCGGCAGGCCCGGTTTTGTCAGCAATCCCGGATTCGATTTCTCCACCAATAACGCCGTTCTGATTCACTGTTTGGGCACGACAAAAATGGATGGGCCGGATGGCCCGACTGCTCCGTATGAGCTGCGAAGCGTTATGGAACGCCGTGCGGGAGCTGTCCCACAAGTGAAGATGCGCGTTGGCCAAAAAGTCACGCAGGCCGTGTTGGTCGGAACATCCACTCTTGCATACTTCACAGGCCAAATCGTTGACACTCCTCAGATAGACAGGGGTTGTCGCACCAAGATTATGGTCAAGGTAGATGGTGATGCAGAAAAATTGTGGAGAAACTGGTCGGATGGAATACACCGCGTAACATGCTATGGCGATATCACGAAGGAGCTTGAACGTTTCTGCAGATTTGAGGGGATTAACTTAGTCAATGAGGCAGTTTGATTAGCACTACAGCGCAAGCAAACCCCGTTGGAAAGCCCGGGGGGATAAAAGTTGAGGGCAAACCTGATGTAGGTCCGGCAGGCAAGCTGCCGTTTACTGATAAAAAGCATGCAAGTGCATTATTTCATTTCCCCGTTTTCACGGGGACAAGGTTATGACAGCGATTTCATAGACATTGACATGAGGGACAATAAATTTGACACGGTCATGGTGGGCTTCAAAACGTAGCTGGATATCGTTTTGTCGCTCCGGACTTATGAGCTCCACTGTCTCGGCTTGACGTCCCGCAGGCAAACGCAGAGTAACCACGATGTTTTTTATAGAATCATCCTTTCGATAATTGACAAGATGAACCAAACGCTTATCGGCCTGTTCTGTCAGCTCCGAAGACAGCCCGAAATCTGACTGGACAGACAGAGTTAGCTCGTTATCGCAGCCCTTGCGGACCGCGCCCAGGACATCGCCGTTCTGAGCAATGCGGACTACCCCCGCAGCTTTCCCCTCTTGGGGAAGCGGGGGCAAGTGGTCGAATGCAGGCTTCGGACGGGCACGCATCCATTCATCATAAGTAGCGACCGGCCCGATGATGCAGATTCGGCCGCCGGACCCGACGTATTGTTCAATCTGTTTGATATGCTGTTCGGAAAGGGCAACACAGCCGGCAAGAACAAGCACACGGTAGCGTTTCAGGTCATCGAGGTGCTGATTGTAGATTATTTGGAAACAGACGTGGTTATCGATAAGAGCCTGTTCGACATCATAAGTGAGCTTGGCGTGCTTTAACTCAGCAAAAACCTGCGATGGGAAACTGCGGAGAACAGCTACATCAGCAACGACATTGGCCTGGCGAAACAGGTCTCGGCGAATATGAAAGAACCGAATAAACGGAGCAAGCGCGTCAGAAACAGGGTCTTCCAAGCCGGGTTTGGCGACAATTTTGGCATATTCAAACCAACATATACATCCGAGACAGTCACGATTAAAGGCCATTGACTCAGCCATCTCAAGCGGGGTAGTAGTGTAAGCAAACGCCATATTGTCCATACGTCTTGCAACCTTGTATGTGCGGATGCGGGTGTAGAGCTGTCCGTTATAGTAGCCAGGCTGCCTGCCCTCGTCCCAGAATGCCTCGCCGCCCTGGAGCAGCCGACCATGGTCCACAGGCGGTCTAATACAGCTCTCCGGACCACCGGGGTTGCACTCAACAAGAATGTCGTTATGAAGCGTCCGGGCATAGCGGCTCATTTCATAATAAGAGTCTGCAAGTGACCGGCAGGAAAAGTCAAGCCATGCTCGTCGCAACAGGTTATCCGGTGGTCCGGCCATTGGCGGCTCCACCTTATTCACATCATCGATGCCTATTTCTTTAAGCTGCTCGGGCGCGAATGTATCAAGCAGGTATTGATGGAATCTCTGGACAGAGTTGACGTCGCGACCAGGGCCAACGACGTAGTTATCGAAGTGAAGAAGGTCCGCGCCAATCTCATTGATGGCGAAAGAAACAAGTTTTCTGTAAAAAGATTGAGCATCAGGGTGATTACGGTTCCAGTAGTAACGGTATGTTGCGCTGCCATACGTTTGCCTCTTGCCAAGCTCATCGAGCAGCACCCAATCCCTGGCCTGGGGAACTTCCTTGAACAATGGCTCCCAAAGAAAAGCGCCGCTGTAGTTGTAAACGCCCACGCGAAGACCAGCGTCGCGGCAGAGTTTGGCGAACTTGACTGCATCGTCCATACTTTCGCGCTCTGCTGTCAAGCCCGCACCCTTATAGCAGTGCATCATAATAAAGTTGACGCCAAGGTCCTTCAGTCGGGCGAGCATCTCAGCGCTATGTTCGCTCAGATAAGCATCCCGCAGCTGGGATGTGGGTGTGTAGCCATTGGAACCGTCACGGCGAACTCGAAAGAGCAGCGGTTCCCAACTTCCAGCCATTACAATTCCATCATGCTGCAGCCAGCCTGGGCGTTGATTTGCCGGAAGGGTCAGAGGCTCAGCTTGTGCGAGACCGCTCGTCAGCGCGGAGCCTGCCGTAGCGCAGCAAAGGCACACCAGCACAAGAAAGGCGACTTGTTTGGTGAACCAGGCGGACTTGCCTGCCGTATGTCTGGCAGGCTTGTTTTGAACGAGTTTTACACTGAGTTGTTTCTGTGAATTTTTCATAACTACTTCCTCATATAGAATATAACCCTTTTCTTGGTCTGTATCTTACCAAAAATTGCTGAATGCAAAAGTTATTTATGCCGGCTCGTCAGGCCGAAGCCCGCACCTGTGGCACGGGCTTCCAGCCCGTGAAGACACGGCCAACGGTTCGACAGGCTCACCGTCCCGAGCGAAGTCGAGGGAGATGGCCGTGCCACCGAATTAGGAGTAATGAACGACAAAAAGTCGGTAGATTTAACTTCAGGATTCGACATTCATTATTGGATATTCATAATCCAGGCAGACTCTTCCTTGATTCATAGTTTGAAAAACCGTATGATTATCTTGTGACTGGCCTCGCACCAATTGTCCGCTCGATTGCGCCTGTAATCATAATTTTTACAAAGACCGTACCAGACAGTCAATTGGTGCGGGGCAAGTGGCTGCAGGCCAGGTGACTGGCCGGAATGGATGAGGGGATTTATGGTTCGACTCCGCTCACCATCAGATTCGACAAGCTCACTGCAAGCCTGAGCAAAGTCGAAGGAAAGACTACTGAAAAGTAAAAAAAAGGATTGGCCACGAAGACACAAAGTCACAAAAGAATTTATAAATTAAAAAGACTTGGTGTCTTGGTGCCTTTATGGCAAAAAATTAAGTAGAATATGGTATGAAAAACGGCATAAAAATCTGGGCTTGGCCATGCCTTACGGCAAAAGTCCTGTTCGGCCTTACTTTGTTTTTCACTATAGGCAGATTGGCTGTCTTGCCGGTGTCGGCCGAGGTGTGCAATATCAAGGTTATTAGCGATGCCTCGCCTGATTACTACGACATCGACAGTATGGTCCGCAGCATAACCAGCAAGTGGCAAAGTCCGGCACAGAAGTGCTGGGCCGCGTTTTATTGGAATCATATTGCCCGGCGGCAAACCAGCCCGATGGTTGTGCATGGTGTTGAGTGCACGGACCCCATTCGGCAGTTCAATGATTATGGCTACACGATGTGCAGCACCATCGCAGGTGTCAACTGCTCTATCTGGGATGCGATGGGATATCGCGTGAAATTCTGGGATATTACGCTGCACACCGTGCCGGAGGTGGAATACGACGGCCGATGGCATATGTATGATAACAGTATGTCGGCGATATATACCCTATGTGATGGTAAGACCATTGCCGGGGTCGAAGATATCGGCAGAGAGAGTGCTTGTGAGACGTCCGGTGGACGGAAAGAGGCAGGGCATATCGCAAGGTATCACTGCCTCAACGCCACCAGCAGCAATGGTTTTCTAACCGGGGCGGACTGCGCCCGTGACCTTGAGCAGGAATATCGCTGCTTTAATCCGAACAGTCTGAAGTATCGTTATTATTACTACAACTGGGACAGCGGCCATCGTTATATCCTTAATCTCAGAGAGAATGAGGCTTATACGCGTTACTATAAGAGTCTGGGGACGTCTGCCGAATACTACGTGCCCAACAACGGTGATGACCCGGAAAAGCCCAATACGCGGTATCGAATTCGCGGTAATGGTGTTCGCTCATTCCGGCCCAATCTAACGGAGGATTCTTTGCAGGAAGCTGCTCATACTATTTCAAATTGTAAGGCGGTCACACCGGCAGGCATTGTGCCCCGCAAGGCCGATGAAATCGGTGAGATTATTTTCAAGGTGGAAGGCGCCAATGTTATTACCCATCTGATGATAAAAGCTGCTCTCCAACGGAAGACCAGCAGTGATGTAACCAGTATCTCCATCAGTACCACTAACGGTTTGACCTGGAATGAGATGTGGAAGAACGAAGGGGTTGGTGATACTGCTGTAAATCTGGCGTTAGGAAAGGAGGTTAGCGGTGCTTATGAAGTGCTGGTAAAGGTGTCGCTGATGGGCAAAGACAATCCGGCTGATGCGTGTCTGAAGCACATAGAGTTTGAAACCACAACAATGCTCAACAGCAAGACACAGCCGAAACTGTTAGCTGGGAGAAATACCGTGTATGTCGGGACAGGTGAGCAAACGGAGTCTATTGTCATCTGGCCTGACCTGCAGGGCGAGAGCTACAAGCCTTATATCGTGGACGAAAAAAACATAATCTCTGAGCCAAAGCACGTCGGTTATCAGGGAGTTATGCATGCTGTTAAAGCCGGCGAAGATGCGTATGTGGTGTTTAAGGTCGAGGCGGCGGAGGACATTACACAAATCAACTATGGCGGTCGGTTCTATAATCGGGCGCCAAAATCGCACATCGACTTACTGCATTCGTTCGACGATGGGAAAACATGGGCAAAGAGTTATTCTCTGGATAAGATTGAGCCGCCCTGGGATGTCATTCATTATGAGAAGGTGAAGGATATTCCGGCAAGGACTCGGTCGGTATTGTTCAAGTATCTGCTCAATAGTTCGGCTGCGGGGACGGACGCGTGCAGTATCTACAGCGTCCGGATGGAAGTCAATTATAAGCCGAAGGTTGCAGAGTTCAGGCCGGTCGAGGTTACTTTCAACTGGAGCGAGGTCCAGAAGGATTATTCGCTCATTGAGCGCAGCCATACAGAATTGGTTGAAAAAGTGCCTGACAAATATACGATAAATGTTGGCGGCGAAGACCATCCCGTGATGAATTGGCTGCGGGTCAATCTCAAGGGTGCTGTTGCCGGCATTAAGTATGGTTATTCGGATGAGAAAGATATCGGCGGCCAGAAATATGTCCCTCGATGGGTGAGCTATGGGAATAATTTAGCGATGGGGAAGAGCTATACGGTTTCTGTGCCCTCGAAAGACCATTGGGGTGCCGGCGACCCGAAAGGAAAGAAACTTACCGACAGGATAATTGGGCCGCCTTATGCCGGTGGAATCGGTCCGACCTACGGGCTTTGCTGGGATAAAGAAGATAACCCGGTGATAACAGTTGAACTCGGCGGAGTCGAATCCTGCGGCGCCTTTCGTATTCACCTCAGTGCAGGCTGGCCCTGGTGGGATGCGATGAAAGGAGAAGTCAAGGACAAGATTGAGGTGCTTACTTCTTTGGACGCAAAAGAGTATTTAAGCCAGGGTTTCTTTGAGCTGAACTTGCATTTGAAGGATATTCCAGTCAATCACATAATGCCTGACGATGAAACCGCTACCGGTTTTACATACGAGCTGATTCCGCGCTATCCGGTTAAAGCTCGTTATGTGCGATACAACATTATGCCTGAGCGCACGTTGACGGTAAGTGAGGTTCAAGTTCTCGATTTTATCGAATACAAGCCCTTTGACCTGCGGATTGCACTGCCGGACTGAAGGTCTGTAGCGGTGCTAACCAAACTTCCGCAGTTGGGCTAAAAAAGCCCCATTTTATTGTATGTAACAAAAAAACTGCCAAACGTAAGCGTTTGGCAGCCAAGATATTACCAAAATGGGCCCGCAAGGATTCGGACCTTGGACCAATGGATTATGAGTCCACTGCTCAAAAACGCTAACCCACTGAAGAATCAGGCACTTACGGAAAACAGCAAAGACGACTTGGCGTGTTTCTTGGCGCTTCTGAAGGCCAAAGACCCTGACTTGGCGCAGGTTGTATCGGCCTGGCCGAGGCTGACAAGACGGGATAGGTCGGAGATTATGGCCTTGGTGAAAAGTAAATGCGGCGGAGTTCGCGGTGAACTTCTTGTATGAAAAAAGATAGGACACAGAAGGCCGGTAGAACTGGCAGCATACGGCCTGGCTTCGCCCAGGGCAGCCGATTGCACGGCAAAGGTAGGGGTGGGGTGGGTAGAGCGGTCGAAAAAGCTATGGCCTATGATGTCTTTAGGCGGGTTCGCCCACAACGCGTTTGAGCGCGTCCCCCGTTCAGAAAAAAATTTGGTGAGCTATGAAAACAGAAAAGTTACTGACAGGCGGTCTTGAGCCTGCGACAAAAAAGTGGATTGAAAGTGTTTGCAGAGACTGGGAACTTGAGCCGCACCACGTCAAACTTCTTATTTTGGCTGGCCATCACTTTGACCGCGTGAGGCAAGCTCAGGCGGTAATTGCGCGGGACGGGCCGACTTTTCTTGACAGGTTTTCGCAGCCGAAACTCAGACCCGAAATCCAAATTGAGCGGGATTCGAGTGTCGTCTTTTCTCGTTTGCTGCGAGAATTGTCTTTAGATATTGAACCGCCACCAGAGACATCGAGACCGCATTCAGGCTTTGTCGGTAAAAACAAGAAGCAATTTTAGGAGACAATTTTATGCCACGAAAACGATTAAGGAAAAGCAGGCAAAAGTTAGGTTTTCACAGCGGCCACGTTTTTCAGTTGTGTGTCGGCTTCGACTTTTTTCACGATTCTTTTGGAGACGATGTTAGGGCGATGAAAAAGGCTTGGCCGCTTTTGAGGGCCGAGGTTATGAAATTATGGAAGTCCAGGGGACGCGCGGGACAGCCCTGGGGATGTAGATTTGATAAAAAAACAAACGCATAAAAAGATAACATTTTTTTGAAAGGAAAATGTTTATGGCAAAGAAAATAGAAATACCAAAGTTGTCTGACGACAGGGATGTAGCGGCTGCGCAGAAACTTCTGGCAGACGTTCAGGCAAAGTTTGAAAAGGCGGCAAATTATCCTTTAGTAGATGACCTCGCCGAGAGGGCACGGGCATTGTTGGACGGGACAAAGCAGCCGCAAAGAGAGCCAGACCAGGTGCAAGTTTTGCGTGAAGTCGTCCGGCTCGCTACCGCCCGTCTTAATACCGCCAAAGAAAAAGCTGCTGAGCGGATAATTACGGAGATAACACCGGACTATCAAAAGTTGCGTGAGGAGTTGCTGACGGAATGTTTGCGCTTCAAAGAGGTGCTTGACATTCACGATAGCTTTATACAGCGGTTGTGGGTTGCCGGATTAGGCAATTTTTTGGCCGCGTCCTGGAGCTTGAAGGTGCCTGTTGTCGGCTTTTTTCCGCACGGCAAATTGGATTCGCTCGTTGAAAACTTGAAGATTGCAACTTGAAAATTAACGAGAAATAAGTTACGCTGTTAGGAGTATTTTTAAGGAGATACAAAAAATGTTTGAAAAATTGGAAGCGGCAAAAGCGATACTGAATGACCTCAAAGGCCCGGTGCGGCCGCGGCTGGAGCGGCGTTGCAAACGGTTAAGTGATTTGAAACCGGAAAATCAAGAGCGAACAAGGCGTCTTATCGAGCTGCGGTGCTCGGAGCCGGGCGAGGAAGAGGTTCGGGATTTAAACCTGTTCACGAGCCGCTTGATTCCTTTTGAAGATTGTTGCAGCAGCGCCCAGCAAATCATTCGGCGGACTTTTTTTACGGCCAGCGGCTTTTTGGGGCGCAAAGGATATGAGACTTCTATGGTTACAAACAGTTGCAGGGCGATTGGCGGATAAAATGTTATAAGGTCTTCTGGCAATGTCGGGACAACCGGCCTGGGCGGCGGTAAGGTTTGCGGCTCACCAGTCCTAACCTGCCACGGCTCAGGCCGACCCGAAAAAAGGACTGGTGACAAATTGGCAAAGAAACAAAATCACGAAACGCCGACTGGCAACGCAGCCTTTTGTGCTGCGATAAAAGCTTTAAAGTCTGGGGCAAAAGAACGACAGATTTACTTTAAGTATCCGTTACGGGACGGTTACAGTAAAATCTTCTTTCTCACCGAAGGCGAATCATTCCCCATTGAGTATCAACAAAGTTTACAGCGGGACGAGTGGTCACCGATAGAACCTCTGAACGAACACCAGAAAAAGTTAGTGATGTTTTTCACCGATGGTTTTCCTAATGTGGATAAGTTATATGCGTTTCTGCAAATAGAATGCAAGATATCACAGCTTAAGCTTACCTGGCAAAAAATAATTTGGATTTTAATTCAGCTTGCCAAAAAACATAACATCGAACCGGAAACAATCGAACAGTATCCGACAATGACTTATGCGAAGTGCGCCATTGAAAAGTTAAAGAATATAGCAATTGACGACAAAACCACAAACATAGCACAACAAACTAAACTACAGAAAAAAGTCAAACCGCCGTCCAAAGAATCTATACAGGCATATAAGTTTTATTACGGGACAGGTAAAACACAAAAGGCTGTGGCGAAAACAATGACCAACAGACTCAAAAAGCCAGTGAATCAGGGGCAAGTGTCCAGGTGGGTGAATCAGTATAAAAAATGGCGCGACGCTGAAGGGATTCCAGTCGATGACACAAGACCGAACATAATCGTAAATTCAAACATTCTCGATGTGGGGGCAAGGACGGACGGCAGACTAACCGGCGACCCGCGACACAAAAAGAACACCGACTACAAGCATTAGTAAGCGACCTGTTGCAACTTCATTTCTCCGTATTTTCACCAAAATTATGCGCTCGAATTTTGCAGTCTAATGCCAATTCCGTGCGGTTATGCGCAGGTATGCGCTTTCCTAAAAGAATATGCGCCTATAAATAAGGGGAGAGATAGGAAAGTTTTTTGAGGTATGTTATGGGCGAAAAATTGATGACAGCCGAGGAAATCGCAGAGGGGCTTAATGTGAGTCCCAGCACGGTGAAAGAATGGGGGCGGGAAGGAAAGATACCGCGTGTGAAGGTAAGCCATAAGATAATCCGGTACGACCCAGAGGCAGTCCAGTCCGCCCTTTTGAAAATGGCTTCAGGGGGGCAGTGATGACAGATGACCGCAACACTGCTGTTGAGACCGCTTACAAACTGCTTTGGTCTGCTACCGAGATTGCCTCTGCTCTTGGCTTGAGCCGTTCAAAGATTTTCTCGATGATGTCCAGCGGTCAGTTGCCGCCGAGTATTAAACTTGGCAATTCGCGGCGCTGGAGCCGGGTAATAATTGAAAAATGGATTGACTTGCAGTGTCCGTCACTGGAGCGTTTTTTGACTTTGACGGGGGACGAGCGGCGATGATTAATCAACAATTCATTTACAAACCCCGTGAGGTAATTTTGGACAAACGGCTGACTCCTGTCGAGCAGGATTATCTCTGTCTTATAGCTGCTTTACAGAACGCAGGGGGTTGCACGGCCAGCAATAACTATTTCGCCAGATATTTCGGAGTATCAAGGCAGACGGCACAGGGAACTATCGGCAAACTTAAGACGAAAAAAATCATTGCTTGTAAAGAAAAAAAGCAAGGCGGAAAAACTATCGAACGAACCATCGAAATCATTGACGGCAATAGCAGGAGTAACCTGCTAACGAATGGCAGGAAACGCCTGCCAACAAAGGCGGTTTTTGACCCTTCCAGGTTGGCAGGAACCTCCGACAAGGTTGGCAGGCAACACCATACCCATATAACAAAGGATATAACAAAAGAGAGTCCCTCTGTTTCCTCAACGACTGACGGCTCTACTTTCGTATCTTTGTGGAACTCAAAAGACCGGCTGCCGAGAATAAAGAGCCTGACCGATAAGCGGCGCAAGGCGCTCAGAGTCCGTATGGCGGAGAAACAGTTTTCGGAAAACCTGTCGCTGCTCATTGACAAAATTGCCGCTTCTGACTTTTTGTGTGGACAGGGTGAGCGGAGCTGGAGGGCAGACTGCGACTGGCTGCTGAAAAACGATACAAACTACGTCAAGGTTCTCGAAGGCAAATACGACAACAAAGGTCAACCAGCGACCGCTCCGCCGGTGCGTGATAAGGACGGAAAAACGGAACGTGATAAAATGATAGAGCGGACAAAGGCGATTATATGAACGAAAAGGTTTTAGACAAATTTTGGTCTTTGTCTGCCGAAGCAGGTGTTATCGGCTCGATGATTTTGGACAAAGACGTTGCGCCGAAGGTGCTGGCAATAATCGAAAACGAGGACTACTTTTATAAACCGGAGCATAGAATCCTGTTTGAATCGCTTGTAACGCTTTACACAGCCGGTAAGCCGACCGACCCTGTTATGCTACGGGACGAGCTTACACAGCGCGACAAGCTGGACGAGGTTGGCGGTGTCGATTACATAGCTCGTATTCTGGACTCCGTGCCTTCATCGGCAAACAGCGAATACTATGCAGGCATTGTCAAAGAGCGCTGGCACTACCGGCAGCTTGTCGGTGCAGTAGAAAATATGCAACAGGTTCTCGATGAGCCGTTAAACGCAGACGAACAGGCGGAGCGAATCCGGCAGCTTGCAGCAAACTTGCCGACAAACGGAGAGCCGAAGGGTTGTTTTACGCTCAAGGAAAATGCCGAAAAAGTGGCTTCTGCAATAGCCGAAAAGGAAAACGCCATACCTACCGGCTATCGCAATATCGACCGAATCATTACCGGTATCAGGACAGGCGAGTTGATAATCATTGCCGGGCGCCCGAGTATGGGTAAGTCGGCTCTGGCTTTAGGTATCGCCCTGAACGCAGCAAAAGACGGAAAAATCGTCCTGTATGTATCGCTGGAGATGGGACACCGCGCACTTATCGAGCGGGCAGTCGGGATGGCAGGGGACCTAAATATATCGTTGCTAAAGAGATTTCCGCAGACCGACAAGATATACGAGCGGGCAAACGAGGCGGCGCACGGTTTAAGCAAATACAATCTGACGATTCACGAGGGACTTAACACACCGGAAAAATTAGCCAGTTTTGTCCTCAAACAAAACAAGATAAAAAAGGTCGATATTGTTTTTGTCGATTATCTGCAACTTATGACAACCAAAGGCAGAGTCGAAAATAGAGTTGCCGAAATTTCCGCCATTAGCAGACAGTTAAAAACGCTTGCGATGACTGAAGGCATACCAGTCGTGGCATTAAGTCAACTAAATCGGGAGTGTGAATCGCGGACAGGCCACAGGCCGAGACTGTCTGACTTGCGGGACAGTGGCAGCATCGAGCAGGACGCAGACATCGTTCTGCTTTTGCACAGAGAAGATTATTACAGAAACGCGGACAATCCCGGCACAGAAGCTGATGGGATTACCGAGGTGATTATTTCAAAGAACAGACGGGGACCGACCGGAATTGTGAAGCTGGTATTTCTGCCTGAAACAGTTAGGTTTGGCGATTTGTCTGAAGGACAAGACAATGAGTAAGCTGGTGCGACTTAGGGAAATTCTACCGACTGTTTTGAAAACTATCGAGCGGAGAATGTTTCGGAAAAGACATTTTGCAAACAGGGTGAGGGGTTCAGATATAAAAAGATTTTGTCGAGACTCGGCAGGATTGACGAACCGCTCACGGGACGATGTTTTGGTATGGCCGAATAGTTTTACCGGCTTGTTTTTGAAACGTCATTAAGGGTCGATGTTAAAAATGGATATGATTTACGGTCAAAATAATGGACTTGATTTGTCGGTAATTGAAACGAGTATTCGGAACGGAACGGCAAGGCAAAGACATACCGACAAAGTTATGGCGGCTATCGCAGACTATCACGAAGACCGTAAAAGGCGAACCAGGCGGGCTGTAAAACCTCGTAGAATCTATGCAGGCGCTCACCAGAGCGTTCTGGGCGTTGCAGGACAGGCAAAAGGTAGCCAGGGATACATCGGCCAGGGGTATTATTAGAATTAAGCAAAAAGACGCTGTTTTTAAGGGTTTTTGAGCCGGTGAAAAAAATTTTGGATTTTGAGAAAATTACTATTGACAAACATCAATATCTATGGTAGATATTAAGATATGATACCTGAACTCATACGAAAAGAAATTAAGCGTTGCAGGCAAAGCAGAAACAAAATTTGCGAAGCCGCAGGCGTTGAGCCAGCAGCACTTTGTCGGTTTATGCAGGGGGGAAGTCTGAAGGCTGAATCTTGCGATAAGCTGCTTGATTTTTTCGGGTATGAATTAACCAAAAAGAAAGGTGAGCAAAAATGAGACTTTTCAGAGCATCTTACACGACATCGTCCGGCCAGAAACGAATTGTCAAAAAGTGGTGGATTGAAACGCGCGACCACCTACAAATTGTCCGGCGTTTTGCCGGATTCACTGACCGAAAGCAGACGGAGAGGCTTGGCGAGAAAATCGAAAAACTTGTCGTCCATCGGTCGAATAATGAGCCGCCGGACAGGGCTTTATCGGAATGGATTGAACATCTACCGGCAAAGCTCAGGGTTAGACTTGTCAGGGTTGATTTATTGACGCCGGACAGGGCCACAATTGGCAAAGCGCTTTCAGAAAATATAAACGACTATCGAGAATCACTTGCAGCAAAGAACTGTAGCCAACACTATATCGAAACAACGATAAATGCTATAAAGCGCATCGCCGCTGATTGTCGTTTTAACTACTGGACGGATATTTCGGCTGTCAAAGTCGAAGCATACCTTAAGCGATTGAGAGACGGCGGGATTAGTTATCGCCGGTCGAACGCTTACCTGACGGCAATAAAGATGTTCGCTAACTGGATGATGCAGGCCGGGCGGGCCAGTGAATCGCCGATTCGATACCTTAACGGTTTGAACGTCCGAACCGATGTTCGCCATAGCAGACGTGCGCTTTTGGTGGACGAGTTGCGGAGACTTTTTGAGACTACGGCTGCGGGGCCGGAGCGTTTTGGTATGACAGGACAGGAGCGGGCTTTGTTGTATCGTCTCGCGGTCGAAACTGGCTTACGGCGGAACGAATTAAAAACGCTTACGGTCGGATGTTTTGATTTCGATAACCTGACTGTAACGGTCAAAGCGGGCTACTCAAAGCACAGGCGCGAGGATGTTTTGCCATTGCGAGAGAATACGGCGGCGGAGTTGAAACAATTCCTTATAGACAAACTGCCGGCAGCAACGGTATTCGGTGGCAGCTATACGCAGTTGACCGATAGGACAGCGGAGATGATTCAGGCCGACTTGCAGGATGCCGGTATTGCTTACAAGGACGAGAGCGGACGGGTTTTCGATTTTCATAGTTTGAGACATCAGACCGGCAGTTTATTGGCGGCAAGTGGAGTGCATCCGAAGGTTGCTCAATCGATTATGCGGCATAGCACAATCGAGCTAACGATGGGTATTTACACTCATACATTAACAGGACAAGATTCGCAGGCGGTTGCCAGCCTGCCAGATTTGTCCTTACCGAGCAGCCAACAGCAGCGAGCGGTCGCTACGGGGACAGACGATTTTAGCGTGTCGGAAAACTTGGCGGAAAACTTGGCGTTTCAGGGCGTTTTAGGGCGGACTATTGTGGACGATGGTGGACAGGGCGATTCGGCTGGCGCTATCAAAAACGCAGTTTCTACTGGGCCCGCAAGGATTCGGACCTTGGACCAATGGATTATGAGTCCACTGCTCTACCGCTGAGCTACGGGCCCCAAGCTATATATGATAATATCAATCCGGCCAATCGCTGCAATATTTTTTTAACGGTTCGGCTATGTTTGATGCGAAAGTGTTTAATTTTTAGCGGAAAGGCTTGCGCAAATTAGCTCTTCATCGTTTCTGGCGTAAATGTGTTTGTAGGCGAAGGCCGGGTGCGACCAGCAGACCCCGCCTCGCTGGTCAAGCTGCCCTTGTGTTGGATTGATGACCTTAGTGCGGCTGATTTCCTGGAATCCCTGAGGCGATAGTTTGCTGATGATAAGTTCGCCGCGTTCATTGAACATCCATATATTATCTTTGTGTCTGACAAAATGGATATTGGCCCAGCGGGCTTTAGGGACAGCAGCCAGACTTTCCCAGATGCGGTTGCCGGTGTTCAAATCCAGGCAGCGGAGTTCGCCGTAGCTGTCAGCACCATAAATATAATCGCCTTGCAACAGAGGGGTAGATATACAGCAATGCAGGCTATCGGTCCTCGTTTCGCTTGCCCCTTTTCGTCGCCAGACCGGGCTTACAGTAAGCTCATCAGGATTCAGCTTAAGTAACAACGAGCCGTCAAAAAAACTTGATACGAACAGAAAATTATTATGTGCTACCGGAGTAGAAATATTTTGCTCTGATGCAAAAGGATGCTCCCAGTAAAGTTTCCCGCTGTTGGGGTCGAGGCCGACCACACGCTCACCCGTGCAGCAAATCAGCACTCGTTTTCCGGCCTGTTCTATGACAACTGGCGCCGAGTAGGAAGCAACATCATTCAGTGCTCGCCACTGTTCTTTTCCTGTGATTTTATTAAACGCAACAAGGCAGGCATTATTTTCGCCGCCGATTTGCACAATAACTAATTCGTCCTCCACAAGCGGCGCCGCTGCAATTCCCCACATTGGCATCCTGATTTTGTATTCTGTGTAAAGGTCTTGACTCCACAGGACTGCTCCTTTAGCTGCGTCAAAACAGAAAAAGTGTCCCATAGTGCCGAGCGAGTATGCACGCCCGTCGTTAATGGTGACCGATGCACGTGGGCCATCGCGGTAGGCAACCCTTTCATATTTACATTCGTTCGTGTGAGACCAGATTTTTTCACCGGTCATAGCATTGAA